>Ga0181612_113747_pt1 | contig 13785 bp, 8 predicted proteins | sample HoacroProtozoa21_FD_119630 | JGI IMG/M metagenome (GOLD analysis project Ga0181612, IMG submission 119630) | Hoatzin crop microbial communities from Cojedes, Venezuel. Combined Assembly of Gp0051906, Gp0051904, Gp0051908 | reverse complement strand
GGTTTGGTGGGGTTTTTTGAGCTCGTAGGCAGTGGCTGTACTTGAAAATGAGATAGGTATGTTTGCTTCTCCAGCTTGTTGTGTGAAGCGAGCGCTGATCGCATAAAACTTAATTAGCATTGCGAGGTCGTAGAGGTGTGAGATGGATGTCAAAATTTGAGGAACTCTGGTCAGCGCTAACCTGGACTGGGGAGGCTTCCAAACTCGAAGCTGAAGCAGCAGCCCTGCAGTCCAGGGGTCTGTCTGTTGGCTGATACTTCTAGAAAAAAAACTATCCAAAGAACAATTTCCCTGAATAGAAAATTGGTTGTTGATATCTCCTTAGGAAGTCTGGCTTTGCGGTACCTGTTTGCTCTAATGGGTTCTTGCACCAGTGGCTTCTCTGCGTGAGCATTGTGCTGCTGCTTTTCTCCAGGCTTATTCATGAGCTTCCATGGTAGAAGGCTGTCTCCAAAAGGGCCTCTTCCAAACTTCTGCAGCTTGTTTCATTTGAATCAGTTCATGTCTCTATTACAGTGGTTCCATTCCCTGCTCTGGGTGACCCTGCTTCGGCAGGGGAGTTGGACTAGATGACCCACAGAGGCCCCTTCCAACCCCCACCATTCTGTGATTCTGTGATTCTGACTGCAATGAGGGGCTCCAGCGGCTGCGGATCACGCCTGCAGCAGATGGGGTAGGGGACCCAGCACAACCCCACGCACTGGGGCTGCCCCTGCCTCTGACACCCGAGACAAGTCACCCAGGAGTTCGTAACGGCATCGACCGAAGTGGCACAGGCTCATCTCGGCTGGCTTTCCAAGGTGCCAACCTGCTCTTGTTGATAGGTCACACTGCTGTCATGATCCCAGCCCTCCCCAAAGCAGGCCTGCATTGGGCAGAGGGCTTGAGGTGTCCATCTGTAGCATAGATGCATGGGTGGGCCCCTGGGTCAGCAGCCTCTGGACGGCACAGAGCCGGTCAGCAGCCTCTGGACGGCACAGAGCCACGTGTGTTACCTTCTGCTGCTGTTCTCCATAAAGCACCCTGTGTTTTTGTCAGCTGTCCCACCCCAACAGCCATAACAAGCCACATCTTTGCATCATGCTGGTAGTCACAAGGAGGCAATACCCAGGAGTCCACCAGCTGGAAAGCCCCATCTCCGCGCGCAAGCGTTGCTTATCGCTGCACCGTAGCTGGCAGATCTTCAGAAGGCAATCCAGCCTGCAAATCGGTGTTTTCTAATCCTGAGACTCTCCATGCTCCTGCCAGTCTGCTAGTTCCATCGCTCCCCTCTCCAGTGAATCAACAGCCATCTGTCCATGCTGAAAATCGAGTAACTTCTGCTTTAAGAGGGCTTTTTGTCATGCATAATGAATCCCTCTGCATCACCTTATGTGGTACCTAGCGACATCCAAGATGAAATCAGGAGGAAAGAGTATGATCTGAAGCCACCCACAGCAGCCTGGTATCACCTTTCTGTCTCAGCTGCACTTCAGCAAGCCAGCTGAAACGAGGCAGTTTTCTCTGTGCTTGGTGCCAAATACTATTCTCACTGAAGCAGAGGGAAGTTTTGTTTTTCCCTAAATAGGAATGATTTGGCCTTTGGTGGTGCTCAGCTGGAAAGAATCCAGCACTTTTCTGATCTTGTCAGAGTGGCTGAGATGGTCATAAATCAGAAGGGCTGCTCCAGAAATATTTTCCCTGGGTTTGATTCTCCATCCCACCATGCTGGTATAATGAAAAGAAAAATTGGGCCCACCACTGGTTTAATTTTACAGATAACCTCTCTCTCTTTCCAGGCAATCTATGTAATTAATTTCTCTCACAGTCTGTCTTTTTTTGGGGGGGAGGATGTTTCATAGGGCCTTTCAGGGTTTTTTTTACCCTCCTCTTCCATATGGGGAAGAACAAAGTGAAGAAACAACATTTTCAGAGAAGAAAGACTTGGAAAGAGTTGCTGTTTTCTGGGAGTCTGCTACAGCTGTTAATTTGTGGAAAACCTCAGTGGAAAGTAAGCAATATGGCAGCATCACTTTACACGAGAATTCAGCAATGGCCTCATTCCAAACTGTGGCTGATTTAGGTTTTTGGCTTGCACAGCCAAAGCTTCATGTAGTGTCATGCTTTTTTTTATGGATAATGTTGATGCAGCTGTGGAAGGCTCTGATGTTCATTTTTTTAACGTGGAATTGTCGTCATTCAATCAAGCTTAAGCATTGTGGAGCTGTGATGTTGTTTGTCTTTGCTTGTTAGATGTTGGCGGGTGAGCCTGAGACGGGCTGAGACGTTGTTTGGGAAAGCAGGAAAGGCTCCCTCCCTTCTTCCTTGCGTCCTTCACAGAAATGCACAGAGACCCACGCTCCCATCCAAAAAGGCAGGAACGCCGAGAAAATTTGGAGCTGGCCTTCAGCATCGTGGGCTGGGCCCCTTCTGCCTCTCCAGAGCACGCACGCTCTGCTCTTCCTGTGGACTTTGTTCCTCTCCAGCATTTGTCATGCATAGTTGGTGGCATATCAAGATTTTGAGCACTGTACTGAGCGCGGTAACCTCTTTTTCTTGGATGGACATTTTGTTTGTGGAGAATACAGCATGGCGCTCAGTTGTCTGGGCAGAAATGAACATTGAGGAAAAGCTCAGCTATGTGACATCTATTAGATCAGAGATCAGTTTTCCAGTAGAAACATCCAATTATTCAAACCTCTCCAGCAGACGAAAGAGCTTTTGGACAATCTGCTTTGCTGAAAAACCCTACAATTCATTTGGCATGGATTTAGATGACCTATCAGAGATTAGAAAAGGGGAAAAGGATTTCTAATTAATGTCAGCCCAGCTGTTAGCTTGGGGGGTATCGGTGGGTGGTAGAACAAGGCGACTGCTTCAGATATTTCTCTGATTGTGGTTCACATGTATATTGCAGCGTGGACCTGTAGCCTTCTGCGCATTCCCAGACAGAGCATTAGTGTGCACTGGACCAGTTGCTGCTTCTCAGCTCTGCCTCCTTTTCCAAGGCAGGCTTTTATGAATGGGTAAGGCCCATTTTTTTTTTTTTTTTGCCAGCCCAACCTTGTCACATAATGACTGATTCACTCACCTCCTTATCTCTGGGCCATATGACTTACTTTAATTGTGTCTTCCTTGCCAACTTGGCTAAGTATCTTGTTTCTTTCCCTGAAGGCAAATTAGGGCAGAATCCTTGAATCCTTAAAGCTTCCCCACAGCATCTGGAAAGAAGAGGGAAAACCAGAGATGGGCCAGAAAGAAGCAGGCAGAGAAAGATGAAAGAATTTGGAGGCGGGAAGTATTTGGTCTTGGAATGAAGCTTCCTCCTGGCTGGCCTAAGGCAGAGCAATTTACTCTTTTCTGCAACATGCAGAACGGCCCAGCCCCTGCTCTTAAGGAGTACACATTTCAAAGGTGCCTGAGGGGCCCTCTATTTATATTTTTATAAGCTACTTGGCCTTCTTTGAGTCTCAGGCTATCTCCCCGTTGCCGCTGTTGGAGCCAGCTTGACGTGAGGTAGTGTCTTGTGGAGATACCTGAGCTCGGCTGAAGTAGTTTAACTGCTAGAAGTGGTTTACCCACAGCAGTGCATCCGTCAGAGCATTATACCTGCCTGCTGCCGTACCTTACCCTGTGCCAAGTCCCGTTTCAAGCTGTCTCCAGCCCACGCTTGGGGCTGTCTGAGCAGCAAAGGCTTTTGCTGTGATCCCGGCTTCTCTGCAGCTGCCCACTGAGGCTCAAGGACCTAAATGCCGGAGTCAGGGTAGAGCATGGGGTCTGGGAGCTGGAGTCACATAAGTGCTTTTGAAAACTTTTTGTAGGGCTGAACCCCCAGTCGCTATTAGCACTGCTATGTGCTTTCCTGTTTTTCTTTGTCCCCTTGAACTCACACTGCAGCCCTAACCAACTATCGTGTTTTGATTTTAATGACACAGCAAAGGTGCCAAAATATTTCAGTAGCTCCCCTAGGAACATCTGCAACTTCTTTAGCTAGTATTTTCACAGCTGGTCATAACTTTATTTTCTTTCTGAATGCTAATAGCAGCGAATCTGGGATCCTGAAGGAGAACAATGGCGAATTTCCCTTGTATCAGGATTTCAAAGTTACAAAAAGCTACTCTAGCACTTTTGAATAAATGCCCAGGAACAGAGATAATGGGCAGTTGGTCTTTTGAAAGACAAAGTTGCTGAGCTCCAGACAGAGCTTAGACCAGCCTTCAGACTTTGGATAAAGTTTGTGTTTGGAGCCACCAGGATCAAAATGTACAGACACCTCAAATGACGGAGCTGCTGCGGAGGTTCACGCTGCTGTGTGGCAGGAGAGCCATCGGATCACTGCCAGTTTCTGTCACCTTTGAAGAAAACGGGAAGAGTAAAATCTCACACCTCTAAGGTGATACCAAGGTCTAGGAACAGGAATTAGGTCTGGAAATTTGAACTTCCAGCCAGCAAAAATGCTGCAGACCTGTAATTGCAGCTCTGATTTATTGCCTGCTAGCTGTGCTTACTTAGTCTAACAATGAAAATAAGCCAAAGGCATTTAATCATTGTATTGACCTATCACTCATAATCTTTGTGCTGCGCCTCTTCACTCCCTGTACGGAGCTAGCAAAGTGCGAAAAAAAGAAAAAGCATGCTGCAAAGCTTCCTATTTTATTTAACCACTAACAAATACATTAAAACCAATGAAGTTTTAGCCTAAGGTGTTCACCCAAAGGTTTCTTCTCGTTCAGTGGCATAGTCTTCGACTCCTGCTGGTGTGTGGTCTGTGCGTTACCTCGCACCCCGAACTGCAGCATCAGGGACCACTGCTGAGCGTTGGCCCCCACCCACCCGTGCCGGCTGCACCCTGCTTCTCGAGGGTAAAGTGCTGGGGGGAGGCAGGTCTGCACCCGCGATTTGAACAAGCATATGAGTGGCACTTGCAGCCTGGGAAGCAAAGGAATATGTCAGTCTGCATGTTTCTTCAGGATGTCCCGTCTCATCAGTGGTATCTTCTGCTGGTGGCACAGGCACGCTGCAGAGCGGCACTGGCTGTATCTGCTCTTGGAGAAGTCCTTGATGGTCTACGGTTTGAGAGAGCTGGAGCTGCCAGGTGAAGGATGCAGGTAGCAGAGCATCGTGGGACATGCTGATTCCTGAAGGCAGAAGACACACTTTCCTGAAGATACTGTTTCCCAAATGCCGTGTCTGCAGGTGGACCCATGCCAGGGTGCTCAAGCACCGATTAGATCTGACTGTGGAAAATCTCGAGGAAATGGCGAGGTGGGATAGGGTTCGGGGTTCCTGTTGGGGCTCATTCCTGACACTGGCAGGTATCTCTGGTGGGCTCCTATGGTGCTTCCCTGGGGCAGAAGGCCCAATACCGCTCTCACTTGTGCTGAGACCATGAGCTTGTAATTCCCTCAGATGCAGCAAAGTTTCTTTCGATGTACCTGTAAGTGGGAGGGGAATATGGCTTGTCACTTTTTTCACTTTCCCATGGACCTGCCCCGTCAAAGCCAGCGGGAGCTTTGCCGTTAATTACAACTCAAGCAGACATGTTGCTGAGTGCAATAAAATCCAGCAGAAATCTTTAAAACTCCCCAGATTAACTCCATTGCTGCAGTTATTATTTTGTCTGTGACTTCTCTACAAAACCAGATATGACTAAAAGGTGCAATTCAAGAAGACTTCGTGCCTTGACCTAAGCGCTATGGTATTGCATGAGCTGCCTGCCAGCTACCACAGTCCCCACTGTTACAGACAGGTAATTAGGTCACCGCTTGTGAACTTCTGACACACACAGACTTATGGCCTGATAGCATGGGTGCCCTCGAGCAAGCCAGGGCAGTTCGCCTATCATCATGAATCTGACAAGCACTGAACTCCAAACAGTCCTTTAGAATAAGGCGGCTTCAGCCCTCTGTATTTTAATCCTACCCAAAGGCACAGAGCTTGTCTCGGTGGGTGTCTTGCTGGAGATGCCCGAGGGAGCTGAGGGAGCTGCTGTGTCGGTGGGGTACCACGCAGGGACACTCGCTTGGCTCCTGTGCAGACGTGTGTGCAGTGCCCGTGTCGGGAGCCTGTGCTGGGGTGAATGGTGTGCTTCAGCCCTTCGAGACGGCGGCAGGAGGTGGGAGTATCTCTGTGCTGGGCCATGATGGAGGAGCGTGGTTGAGGAGCCAGCCTGGCAGTGCCATGGTTCCAGGTGTGGGGGAGACGGGAGGTGTCCTAAAAATGTCTCCTGTCTTCTTCCGTGAGTGGAAAATGCAGGGGCTGGTCGACTCACCTCCCTCATTCCTTGCTGTATTGGGGTATTCTGCGTGTTTTTTCCTCGTACTCCATCTCAAGACACTTTCCCACCGGCTCACGCTGTTATGTCACTCTCAAGTGGGTGAGCTCAGTGCGACCAGGAAACATTGAAGGAAAATGAGATGCAGATGTGGAAACTGCATTAATATTCCCCTTCAATGCAGTTGCTGTTGGAGAGCTCGGGCTGTTACTTTGACTTTGACTTTGCTCCTCTGCGGAGCACGGTTACATCAAAGTGTCAATCTTATCTGCTTTTCGTTCAGTCTGCCTGCCCCTATGGAACAGCTTGTTCAACGTGCTTGTGTCCTCCCCAGTCACCCTCCACGGGGATGACTCAGTCCGTAACGCAGCACATCTGGTGGGGACCATGGGGGACACTGCAGCCGAAGAGGGACTTGGATCTGCCGCTCCGTTATGTCATGTCTGAGCGGTGCTTGTTTGTTTATTTTCAGAAAACTCAGATAAAAGAACGTGAAAAGGAGTAAAAAGGGTTTTCTCCATAAATTAATAGTGACCTCAAAGCTCGTGTGGTGGAAAAACTGCTATGTGGTGCAATGCCAGTAAAATAGAAGCAACTGTAACTTCATAGAAAAAGCAGTGACACTTCTGATTAATTGCTGTGTTTTCTGAGGTTTCAGTCAAAATGGTTGCTGATTATTTCTGAAACTTATGATGACTGTCTTAGTGCATAACCCCTTCTTAACATCAATTTGGCAAACAGAAAAAAGAAATATATCATACGATATTCCGCTTGTAGGGCCAAGTTCTGTCATCTATCCGCTTGCAAAGCCTCTGTTGGCTGCCTTGGGGTATCTCCTTGCAGAATGATGGCAGGACATGATCCAGACCCAATATAAACGTAACACATGAACCAGTATATCTTCAGATGGAGCAAACGTGCGTGGAATTTCCCTGCACCATCATGTGCATACATTATAGGCAACTGCATCCATGGTTATCGAAAAGAAGCACAGATGTCTATGGTTAGACATCAGTGACTGTTTCAGGAGGGAAAAGAGGGAAAATGGAAGGCTTAGAATTTGTGCTCAGTCACTTTACTGAGAAATACAAGGCGAGAGAAATGAAAACAGTTTAGGATAGAACTGTAAGGAGGGGAAATTGGCGTTGCTGGCAACACTGATGAAATATATATAATGTCCTTGTCAGAAGAGTATAAATAATGGGTTTCCTAATAGAAAATGTTGATGAGGCCAGTAGGGGGGAGAGTCTGAGGAAAATGTATGCATGTGGAAACTGAGTTTTATTTTGGCGGTGATGGAAAATAACCATGAAGCCTGGAGCTTGTAAACCTGGGAATCCTTAAATTAATAATTTTCAGAGTTAACTGTTGGAGAGTGACAGCCCCATGAGGACCATTTGCTTTTCAGGTCTTGCATGTCCTTGCCTATTTTAAGTGCTCAGATTCACTGCTGGCTGAATAACATCTTGTGACGCAGTGGTTCACCGAGATAGCAGTCTCCATTTAAACAGCAGTCGTGGGGGCTGCAGGAGGTGCTGGTGGCCATGGGATGTTTGGTTACTGGCTCTGCTTTGGGTAGGTTTTACATGGCACACATCTCTGCGTTACCTGATCGACGCCTTCCTTAGGTGCCTTACTTGCCACCACTATCTGTCCTGTGCTATTTTTTTCCAGTCCTCCCTCTGCAAGGAGGAATGTGTACCATATAGTACTATGTTTCAGTAGAGCTTCTTGCTTAAGTCTATATCATGGGACACACTAAAGCTCTGGAGGTCTCTTGTCCAAAACACTGCTCAGAGCAAGGCTAGCTTCATAAGGAGATCAAGTTTTTCAAGGCCTTGCTCAGGCAAATTCTGCTTTTCTCCAAGTATGGAGATTTCACAACTTTCCTGGGCTGTAGGCCTGCTTCATCAAGTAGGATGATCCTTCTTTAGAACTTTAAACAATTGGTGCTGATCCAGGTTTTAGGCCTTTACAACAGAGGATGCTATTCATCGCCTTTGAGGCAGGCTTGGGCTGCATGATTAGAAGCAGATGAAGGAAGATTTTCTTGGCCTGGCAGCAAACCTCAGTATCAGCCCCAAGAAACTCGATCTGAAGAGGTTTCCACAAAGGCAAGCCTTAGGCTACCTGGCAGAGAGAAAGCGGCTCCTGCGGGGAATTGTTCAGAGCACCTCTGTGAAGCTTCTCTTTTGAAATGCCCTCAAGAAGTGCTGGTCTATGTTCACCGATAGCGACAGGCACATGGGAGGAACCCTCTGCTTCCTCTGTGCATCCTCTGTGCATGAACATTTCTACCACTAAGCCTGAAATGTGCATCCCTTCATCCAGACAGAAAACTTTGGAGATCTGAAAAGGCAACGGGGAGAAAGGGGCCACTGAAGAGCAGTGATTCAACAGCTTGGATTTGTATACAGTAATGATAATGCTGATGATTCACCAGCCTTCCAGCTCCTTGTCCTGTGCGTGGGTTGTGACTGTCCTTCAACAGACTTTGCAATTTGTTGAGATGGAGCAGTATTTGCAGTCAACCACTTTTTTTCATCACCTGGAAGCTGGACAGTCTTGGTCTCATAAAGGATCTGCCACCCAAAATGCCGAACCAAATCTGCTGCCTTGACACCTGGTGGCTCTCCTCTACAAATACAAATGTGTTGGTGGTAAGATCTGAAAACAGTCCGTAAAGGTCTCCAAACAGTCCATCAAATGCATCCACAAATGCCAAAGGAAAAGCAGACTGGGGATCAATTAAAAGACTCGCTACACTCTGTCCCCAGTCCCCACATCGTCAGGCCTTGGTGGGTGACAAAGGAGAAGGGTTCTAGGTGGGAAGGATCCTAAAATCCCATCCTCAGTGCCAGGAGCTGTAGTCTGAACAGTGAAGCAGCAATGACAGTAGATAGGGAAAGACAGAAAATTAGCAATTGTCCAGACCAAGCATGACTCCATCACTTCCTCACCACACCATGAACAAAATACAAGAAGCTTTCCCAGCATTTTCCTTTCACATGCAAGCATGACGTTTTGTTCGGGGATTGTCATCGGCCGAGGACCCGTGTGGTGCAGCGATCCTGGTGGTGTGCCACCCAGCTGTGGTTCAGGCCCCTCCATCCTGGGCAAGCTCCTGGCTGGGAGAACGTTGCAGAGGTGTTTGCTACGTCCTCTTTCAGGTTCATCTGTGCTTAGCTTTTCTGTCAGATAGGGCTGAACCTCCTAACTATTCATTCCGGAAGAAAAAAAAGATTTGTAGGCAATGTCAAGACACTACCACAGGACGTTTCATTTTGTGTGTGACTCTTGCTTTGGTCTTTTGCTCCATGTTGGGATTCGATGTTGTAATGAAAAATCACAAGGTGCTGCTACTTTATGGGAAAATGTTGCAGGCCACACAAAGCTGGTGGGGTACAGGTCAATCCTAACAACCCACGCATGCCTGCAGGTTGCAAGGCGGATGGCGAGCCCCTCTTCGAGTGCCAATGCACCAGTGTCCCCTTGGTACGGTGCTTCCCTTCTGCTGCACGTGTAGCCTGGCTTCCCAAGAGAGCAAGGCTTGTGGGGTCCTGCTTGTGTGAAAAAGTCCCTGACAAACATCCTTCAACATTTGGCGGATTTCAATTAAATTTGTCAGTAGGGTGGAGATCTCAACAACTTTTATGTCCTTGCAAGTTTTGTGAAAATAAACAGTCAGGTAAAGGGGAGACAAGCCCTCATTGATATTCCTGCTGTGGGAAAGGCTAAATCAGGAGCTTGTATCTCATTACAACATCTGTATGGGAGACACAAAGCTCCAGGGTTTTCCCTGGCAATGGAGCTATTTGTTTATTTCCCCACCCCGAGCCAAGGCGAAGCGCCGCGTGGTGAGAGGTGGAGCTGGGGCTGGCTTTCCATCTGCAGTAAAGATGGCAGTGCTGTAAGCACCGCACTCGGAGCTCAGTCGGCCGGCGGCCTCTCCCCAGGCCCCTCGGGATCTTCTCGCTGTCCGCTGCGGCAGAGGCCGGTTCGTGAAGCGTGTGCATGTCTCCCTTTGGGCTGCTGGTGAACAAGGACTTCTTTTTTTGAAACTGAGCACAAATGCTTACCCAGAGTCGACTGTCTCTGGGCTCCTGTCTGCAGAATCTCTTTTATGAAATAAATGTTTATGCTTTCAGACTCCCTCTAGGCCTGTATAATCATTCAGCACATGGCTGCAGGATAAATCTGTTCTTGCAGTCAGCAAAGGAGTAAATGCATTCTCCAAAATCCTCAACGAAACCACGAGAATTGGAGGGACACCAAACCAAAACATTCTTCTCATTTAGGCTGTTAGAGCTGCTGGGAAACTGGATATTTTGCAAAGGAACTGGCTTTTTTCCCCCCTTAACTGCTTTTTCTTTTTTTTTTCCTTGAAGTCTGCAGCAGTGGAATGAGTGAATTATTTCCTGGGGCAGCTGCTGTGTAACATCCAATACTTTATTCTTTGAGCTCATAAAAATAAGCACATCGAGAAGAAGAAAGTGGCAAGTTGCTCGATGTTCCAGAGGATCAGGCGACTCCAGAGATTTCATGTTTGTTTTCTTGGCATGTGCTAGATATGTCCATCTTTTTACTTTCAGCTTCTGCAGGCACCACCTGCCCCTTGTTCTTCTTCAAAAATAGATGAAGTAAATCTGAGACACGGGGCCTCTAGGGAGTGCCTGGGGAAGGAGCGGAATAGAAAACAGTAGGAAGACAGAGAAGCTTGTTTCTCTCTTCAAGGGCTGGAGATGATAGATTTAAAAAAAACTTAAATGTCTGAACAGTTGGTGAAAACTGTCAGCCGTTGTGCCTTACTTGCCACACACACCTCTACAGGCAGATTTCCATCCGTAAGTTAAAGGAGCAGGCATTATGTAAATTTGTGGCCTCCATGCTTCTTACAGCCCCATTCCTCTCCAAGCCATGCACGGCGTCATGGTCCTAAAGCAATGGCCAAAGCCTAGGGCAACCAACTGGCTGTGCAAAATCGCTTTGCTTATCTTACAGGATCCCTGATGCAAGTTTTCGGGGTGGAAAAGGCAGTTTCTTCCCCCTGGAAACGGAGGTTGAGCAGGCACTAGCTGAGGGTCTTGCGGTGAGATCTGAAATATGTGGGCCCACTGTGAAGGGGGGGATCTCACCCTTGCTTCTGCCAGTGAGGCAGGCTGGAGGGAAGGGGAAGGTGTAATCAGCGGGCTGGGGAGATCAGTTAAGATGCGTAGAAAAGGAAACCAAGGGCTGTGTGAATTGTGCCTCCCCAGCTCCGCAGCACGTCGAGGTCAGCATGGCATAAACTACGGCTGCCTTTTGTCCAAGGCATGCTTCACCACAAGTTTCCTATCACAAGCAGTATTGCAATGTGCCTATCCTAAAAAACAACAGAGGAAAGAGGAAAGCAGTGCTTTGGGTTAGAGGGTGGCTTTTAAGGGGCTTACAACTCAGAGAAACCCACCCGGAGGGCTGTGCGACCGGTGAGAGTCCACGTGCCTACGGTGATTCACACCCTCCGAGGATGTTGCCCATCCCTGCTGCTTTTCTAGCTGGTCTCCAGCTCAGTGTTACCTTCAGGAATTTGGGCACTCGTGCGCAGGAGCCAGCTACATGCTGCAGCTGATTGCACTTCAGAGGAGCACTTGCAGTCCACATTTCTCTGCTCCTTGAAATAATGGAGTGGTGTCCACTATTTCATATATTTAATGCAAAAAAAATCATTCTGTCCTGCTTCTTCTTAGAGGTAGGTGTGGCAGAACACATACTTGGGATCTTCTTTTGGTGGTTGAGGAGGGAACAAAATATCCGTGGATCTCTTTCACCAGTCTTGTGCTGGTTTAAAGGCCCCTGATGCACCCTGATATCACTGAGACCTTCTTGGGTACAGAGAAAGATGAGAGCGAGGCCCCATCAGTGTGGGGGGCAGCAGCAGGGTGAGCATTACACTGTGATTCCCCCGGCGTACGATTTGTGACCCCCTCACTTAATCTTCCTGCTCCTCATCTTCTCATCCGTGAAATGAGACACCTCTTTGCCTTTGAAGAAGGCTCTGAGATACGTGGAGGAGCAGTGCTTTCTTCACTGGTAAGTATTTCTGCTTGTGGCTGACTTCTGGGTTTCCTGGTGTCAAACGGTATCTAGCATTGTCCTAGTTACCTGTGGAGGCTGGGAAGAGTGAGAAGGACATTATTTGAGGCAAAAGCAATCCTGTCTATGGCCTTCTGAGGTCATGTCTCAGAGCACATTAAGAAGACGTACAGACAGAATCTTCCTGGTCGGTATATTTGCTTCCTTCTAACAATATATGTGAAATGTTTTGAAGAAGGAAAATATGGAAGTGGCACAAGTGATGAAGTCAATTAATTAGTATCATATTAATAAACAATCACTCCATCCACAGAACGAAGGTTTAGACAAACATTAAACAGGAAGGAAAGTTGCCTGGGAGGAAACCAGTGCTGGAGTTAACTGTAACCAGATGAAAAGTACCATTATCTTTCTAAACAATGCGCGTATATCTGCAGCAATAGTCCAAAGTCCCAGCACGATTGCCGGGGACTCTGCTTTGGCACGCTATAGGCTTTTCTAACTATAAAAGGGCAAATCCTTATATTATAGGAGAGGTATGCAATGAGACGTACACATTTTTTAAATTAATAAAGTCCTTTCTTCTCCTCACGTAGGAGGAACTCAATAAGACAAACAGGGAAACTTTCTGCTTCTGTGCGAAGTCCTTACAAGCCGTGTAGAGGAATCCAAAACGTCCCAGTGCCTCACCACAGGTCTGCCATTGCTTTACTGCATGACCTTGCACAAGTCACTTACTGCCACTGTCCTTTTGTCCCCTCTGCAAAAGGGATAAACTACTCCGGAGCAGATGTTAGATAGTATATTAAAAGCAGGATCCAGAACTGACTACAACAAGGAAAGTACCATGTTACTACAAGCAGGTGACCTCCTCCAGGACAGAAGCATTACAGTGATGGTCCTTGTAACAAAAAAGTGGTGAAATAATAAAAAGAAGGAGACCAAAGCCTTACCAAGAACACTGTCAGTGAATTGGCACGGGCAGCTGTCAATGGAGGCTGTTTTGGGGATAAAGTCCACTGGTTCAGCATGCTGGTGGGCTTTATAACCGTGGTTTGAGTCTGCCAGTGCTATTCAGTCATCCTCCACACATAGTCCCATGGATACCACTACGCTCCTGGAGCACAGCACTGCTCCAGCTGCACTGGGTGGTGAGAATCTCATCCTAAATCAATCCTCAAAACATGGATAATGTGCCAGAGACCTTTACTGCATTCACTGAAAGTAATAGTTTTCAAATGCTTCCATAAAGTGGCACAGCTGGAGTTCGAAAAGGCATTTTATGGCTTTGTGTTTTGCTTTATAAGTAAAGAGCAGAAAGGAATACATGCTATGTATGTCTGTGTTTATAAGAGTGGAGACATCTGCGTGGAAGTGTGTGAAGCAAACCAACTATGTCCTTGGGAATCAGAATAAAGATAACCCGTGACCTTTCCCTAACGAGCTGTGTGAAAGGTTGG
>Ga0181612_102520_pt1 | contig 13786 bp, 6 predicted proteins | sample HoacroProtozoa21_FD_119630 | JGI IMG/M metagenome (GOLD analysis project Ga0181612, IMG submission 119630) | Hoatzin crop microbial communities from Cojedes, Venezuel. Combined Assembly of Gp0051906, Gp0051904, Gp0051908 | reverse complement strand
CTTGGCAGTGTTCAAGGCCAGGTTGGACAGGACTTTGAGCTGCCTGGTCTAGTGGAAGGTGCCCCTGCCCATGGCAGGGAGGGTGGAACTAGAAGATCTTTAAGGGCCCTTCCAACCCAAACCATTCTATGATTCTATGAAGTAGTTTTCAAGTATGTTCACCATAAAAAAGCCGTCATTAGTTAGAAGATTTAATTTGGCATCCTATATTTGAAAGGTACTATACAATTAAAAGAAATACAGATCTGATCTGGTCTACTCAAAACACAGTATTCCTATGGAGTGTAACATTTTTATAAGGTCATGATGCTGACAAACTTGTGGCAAGTTTTATAGCTAGCTAACAATTCTAAAGGCGATCAGTTTTCCAATCAACTTCTTCACGTCCTTGCTCTTGCTCTTCTTGTACTTTTTAAAATCAAAAACAAAGACACAGTGACACTATCCTTATCTTAAATAGTATCTAAAATAATTGTGATACTAGCTGGTTGTCTTTACTGTAGGTGGTGAAAGAGGTCTGCTCATAAAAATGGCTGCTAATCAAATCTTTTAAAAGTATTTATTATAAAACAAAATCCACATAATCTATAGTACAAATGCAGAGTCTGTTACCTGTACAGATATTTATACAAAATACCAGTTACTTCAAACAAGATTTTGTTTTTGTTAACATGAAGAAACATTGCAGTTTCATGACCAGGAAATTGTTAACGTATAATGGTCTGAAGTGATGAAAACCTGTAAGTTTTTCTTAAGACAGTATTACCAAGTTATTTGTATGCGAGAAGGCCATGCTCGGAAAAATAATTTGTAAAGACTTTCTGTAACACAACAAAGATTTTATGGCTCTAATGAAAAGTACTATAGTGACAATCTGAAAATAGCGTAAATTTAATCCCCAAACACATAAGCGTCAGTTACTGGCTTTTTTTTTTAATGTTATGTATTTTGGACAGGTACTGAAAGATCTGTGGAAACAGATACGAATATATAAATCAAAGTTCACTTGAAAGAATGCATTTGAGAGAAATTCCAATATATTAAAAATTCAAGACATGCATGCTCTAAAAAATTCAGAAGTTGTCAGCTTTCAGTTAGTTCCACAACTTGTGGATGTATGTGTTTTAACTGAAGAGAACCCTAACAGTGATACAAAACTTTGTTTAAACCAGTGGAGTACAACTGACATATGATTCTGGTGGCACTTGTGATTTAAGGCTTTACTTTTTTCCCTAGTTACTATGAACTGTTTAAAATATGCAAGGCACTAAAGTATTGGGCTTGGTTGTCTTTTGTAGTAACAAATGCTACAAAATGATACACATAAAAAGCTGTAATTATTCGGCTGTTTGCAGTATATGAGTTTTAATATCAAGAAGATTGTGTGTGGGTTTTATAAAAATTCTCAGTACTCTTTGTATATTCATGTACATTTACAATAGCAGCAATTGTGATACAATTAGGTAGGAAAGCAGTCTGGGTTAGTTTTGTTTATGATGTTCTCCAAATCTCACATACAGCAGCTTTTATCTCCGTAGACTGATGGATTTAATTTGCAACTGTTGTGTTTGTAGTTGCAACCTAAGTACTTTCATACTTATTTACACACTGCAGGATGTCTTTACAAATCAAACTGTAATATCGCTCCCTTTGTCAAATACATCTGCCCTGGAATGCTGTCACAGGAGTCGCATCCTTATTTAGAGGAAGGTGCATCAGTGGGAGTACTTGCTTTTCAAAGATGTGAATGCTGATGAATTAGTCTGTCACTTACAGTAGCTGCCAAACTTGCTTTTCTCCTTTAGGAAGTCCTTTTAAGCACATTCTCTTCACATATTTTGTTAATATAAAATGACCCATTTAGGAATTGCCATCGTGGTCTTCCACCCACCAGGATTCTGTGTCAGCTAGAGAACCCAGTCCCTGACTCCATAGGTGGACTGCAACAAGGGCTGTGGTTCCTGCTGGGAACAGCCAATGTGTGGCAGCTTGCTGTCACAGGTGTGTGTGAGCACTGTCAGTATGTCAGGACACGGCATTTTGAAGGATTTTGTTGTGGAATGCAAAAGCCATTTGCATCAGACTGGTTTCCATCATTCATATCAGCAGGCTTAACATAGATTTAAAACAAATTTTTCCTTTTTTCCCCTCCAGGGAGTATGATCTTATGTGAAAAGGCCCACAGCATAGTTGGCCAACCTCAAAACAAAGAAAAATACCCTTTACAAAAACTAGAGTAAGTGTTCTCAGGCAGGAGAGCTAGAAGACATGACAGGATTGAAAATATCTATGTATATTAATATTTCTTTCAACATGTGCTAAATACCTTAACCTGTTTAGCTAAATTACAATAGCTGAAGAAAAGGGGTTTTACATTTAACGATGAACAGAAAGTGTTGCAACACTTAAGGGAACAGCAGCAGAACTAGCAGGCACATCTCAGAATTTAGGATTCAGCCTTCCCTGAACCTTCTACAGACAAGCCAAACTTACGGTGAGGACTGCACTCATAATTCATAATGGAGTCATAAAAAAAACATAGAAACAACTGGATAACTGATTTGTAAACAACAATAATCTTTGACTGTGGCTTTCTTAAGGCTCTGTCCAAACACAGACGTTTATAAAATGTCCTTCAGCACTGTAACGGCAAATATGTTACTTCTAATTCAGGACTCCATGCCAGGCACTCTTGTGTGTTACTAATTATTTGGAACATACTTGCCTTCCATTTTAATTTCCTGACATCAATGGGTATCACTTGTAGTACAGTTGCATGCACAGCTACTTGTCTGGACTGACTCAACATATACCCCAACAAAATGACTGCCATCAGGCAAGATCTGCTTCTGAAAACGTTTGAAGCAAACAGGACACACAACTTCTGTGAAGTTTGACTGACCACACTGGTAAAGTAGTACAACGCACTCCAGAGGCTCTGATGAAGGGTAGCACAGGAGCTCTCCCTAGCAAAGGGATCTGACCCTGCAGGCAACGGAGGTATGTCCTTGTCAGCCCTTACTGAGTGCTCCTGCTTCGAAATCCTTTTTCACTTATGTGCACAGAACTTCAGAGTTTCAAAAGCCCCAGAATCCAAGAGGCACCAGTTGGCAATGAAGTAAATCTACGATAAATGGGCCTGAAGATTTCCAAAAGGTCCATGCTAGGTTTGTAGAACAAGTGTTGAGGGAACAGACCATTTTGTTGCTACTCTGAAAAGAATAAGAACTTTTAGGGAAGTGCTTGCACCCTTCACAAACCAGAGAGATCAAGATTTATTACTGAAAATCAAACCCATTATTCTAAAAGAAGCAGCTTGTTTCCACTCATGTCTGCCTTTCTCTTTCGAGCGTGCTGATAATGGCACAGTCTCATTTTTAGACAGGGGGCATTTTGTACTATGACACTATCCTAAAGAAAACTTTATTTGTCATATATACAGATTTAGCTTAATCTTAGCCTAAATGCTCTTCAGCAATCTGTCCAGACAGCAGAAAACTGAACCAGTAAGACAGCTGGGATAGTGCTAACGAAGTTTCCTCAAAATCATCCAGCAATAATAAACAAATTAATTACTTCTACTGCAAATTTCAGGGTGCAGTGGCTGCTGATCAGTCTAGCCGAAGTAAAGTCAAGCTCTTGATGATAATTTACACAAAACTTTTGCTTGAAATTAAAGAATACTTCACTGTTGAAGATCATGACTTTGTCCATTTACCTTACAGCTTCACACTTCTGCTACATCTGTCCTGCAGATAGGACAAATTCTACAAAAGAGAAGATGACCTGAGCAGCTGCTTTCATGACTGCATTGGAAGGCAGCTAAGCTGCTCTCTGCTAGGACATTGGTCCTTCAAATTTAACACAGAATCAGCCGTATCATTTGCCCATTACTAGCTGCTCTCCAGCCACAGTTCTTGTATTACATGCTGAGATGTTCCAAGTGCTAATATGCAGTCATAACGGGCTTGGAAAATAGTGGTTGAAAACACTGATTCAAGTACTCGCAAGCTCACGCAGGTAGTCCAATCACATGCATCCCCCTGCAGGTTATCAGGTGAGAACTCTTAGAATATTTCACTCAGCCTTCTCATAGAAAACTTTTGCATTATTAAAACTATGCCTAAACCTCACCAAAATACAACGTCCCTCCACTTACTTCCTATTCAGCCCTGAACTGTGACAACGTGTCATATGCATTCACTAACTCACTCATTCTCTCATCCTGATCTAGAAGAAAATAGCACCTATTTTCTACGTTTTAGCCTGAAAGTTCACAGGATGGCAACCACTAAAAGCACATTGAGGATATTTCTGGAGAGAAGTAGCTCCTGTCACTCAGATTTTCTTGCTGGTCTTTTCTAGCACCAGGAGTGCCGTAATACTTTTAAAGTATATAGTCTACAGCAATCAAAAATATTATTTAGTACTTAAATGTTAAGATGCTGAATTTGTATACAAATTCTTTTTAGAAGAGGATTTTCAAGGCAGTATTATGGAGCAGTGTGGGGCTTAGATTCCGATCACCAAACTTCAAGTGCTTAGAGGAGGCAGTTTCTCAGCAAACATCAGCAGCAAGAGACTATGAATGTCCAACTGAAATCCAAGTGTACATGCTTAATTCACCCCATTCAGCAAGTGCTTCCTTCCTTCTGAATACCTAAGCTCCAAAAGAATTTGACTCTTACGACAGTGTAGCTCTCAGCAAGAATGCTTATTTTCTTGGACTCAGCTCCAGACTTTGTAACAGGATATAAGTCTTCAGATGAAGTGGTTAGGATTGTTACAGTTGTGGCTCTTTAAAAAGATCAGTGGTTTAATGGAAAAACAAAAATCAACGTAATTTTGCATCCAGTGTCATCACAGGAATACAGGAAAATTAATGTAGTATGTCTCTAAGGTAGAACTGTAACATGAAACAACTGATAAATTAATTATAAATGGTGAATAGTTATCATGCACAAAACTACATATGATATGAAAGTGGACTACCAACTGCTGTAATGCAGAACATTAAGTGCTACTCCTTTATATGATCAATGTGGTATATAAAATATCTGGTGGATCTATATTCCTAATTTAGTTCACTGAAATATGATCATGTGAGAATTGCTTTGTTTTACCAAACCATTAACACCTGTTCACAGATCTGCCAAGTCACTCTAAGAGTAACAATGACCCTATCCCTCCTGTCATACTACAGAATTACTAACGTTGATAGGGGATGGGGAAAGAACCCATTCTTAAACTCCAATGCTGTATTCTCCAATCCTGTGTTTTTCTCTATGAAAAATGGTGGGCATCTTCTTTGTGCTCAGTCTCTTAAGTGAAAATTTATACATGAAAGTAGTAAAAGCTACTGTGAGAGTTTTAGTAACACACCAGTGACAGCACAAATCCTATCTTTGAATGATGTAGATTGGAAGAACAGATCTGGACTAATAAATCTGAAAACACAAAATGGATCAGAACATATGGTCCCAGCCTTTCCAACACCACAACAAAGACCTCTGTCCTAGAGTTGTAGGGTTCCTCTGACGTGCTCTAAAATATCACACTAAAAAGACCCAAAACCAAGTACAATTGAAGTTCAAATAAGAAAAAAGTTTTCATTGTTGCCAACAATATTAAGGTTGTCAAAGGCTCAACACATGTTATTCAGCAGCTGCAGAAACAGGTGCAAGTCTGCATATTCAGAACTTCCCTCAGATGTCCCACGTCGGCACTCACATTATCATCACCAAGAGCTGAATTTATAAAGTGCTATACAATACCCATTCCTTTTTGTTACAGCAAGAGAGCAATCAAAGCAAAAATTTATCTTCTGTATTTTGAAAGGGACAGATCCTAGCCACTCACTCCCAGTTTTGGGCTTTTTTTTGTGTTTTTTTTTTTTTGTAGGAGTTGGGAACATGAGCACTTTGCTGATCATGATATCCTTAGGTTACAGCAGTTTGTATGAGAGTTTATCTTTTCTTAGTTCAACACAATTAGCAAGTATTTGTCTCCTTTCACTCCTCCCCCGTGCTTTTTTCTATTTCTAAACCTGAACAGATTTTGTGGCAAATTTTTATGATACATGACTAAACTGTCTGAATGGCAGACGTTTTTGTTGTGAGCTATGCAGATACCATTTTCTACAAACACCAATTAAAAAACAAACAACTTTCCTCATTTAAATGAACATGAGTGACCATATCATTCCACTTTGGAAAATGAACATTAGAGAAGAAGCAATTCTCTGATCAAGTCAACACAGGTGAACATTTCAGAGAACTGACACAGTGAACTACTGGATTTTTGGGAAAAAGAGAACTAGTGCTGTATTTTGAGAAGCAGGTGACTATTACAGCCTCTTCCCAGACAGTCATCAAAGCCTCACACAGAAAGATGAAGAAGCTTGAATTTGTCACAATTAAAATGGTGAGTCTGACCAAATCTACAGTTTGTCAGGCATTTCTCTTAGCTTTATACTTGCCCTTTGCTCTCACCCACGTGTAAATACAACTGCTTCTGCTACCGCTACCATTCACCCAGTCAAGTGGGGAAACGACTGGAGCTAAACCAAGTTTTTTAGGGCTGGTTATCTCTGACAGCTTGAATTCGTTCCAGAATTGACCATGTGCAGAGTGGCACTGACATGAGGTAGGGCATGATGCCTGTGGCCTTAGTTAAGCCGCAAGGTTTGGCCAAAAGAAGTGTTCTTCCAGTTCAATGTCAAGCAAATGGAGAGGGAGGTTTGAAATCCAGGTCTCAGCCTATGAGTTCTGCTGGGAAGCATGCAGCTCACTTGCAAACAGGAGCATCTGAGGGTTGTGATCTTTGTGCGTTTTCTCCCAGTGGTGGTGAAGAGTTAGTGACAATTTTATTTAAACGTGTTTTTCTTCTCTGCGAATATACTTACATCTTTCTTTAGACTTCTCCTCCCACAACCCACTTCGATTTCTTGTCTCACATTAATAAAAAGAATTACATACACTTTGCATATAAAAAGGTGACTTCAAAATGCAAAAAGGCTCAACATTCCCTCCCCAAATTCTTTGGAGATTGAGTCATTTTCATGACTTCAAAAAGGCAAATATGGCACAAAAGAATGGAAATTAAGTTAAAAAAAATCAATTTTATAAATATTATTCCTCTGTACAATTTTTCACAGCCCCATCCCTCCCACCTATTTTTATTCACATTTCTTTTTTTAATTCCCACCCCGATTTATTTTTAAATCATAAAATATATATTTTAAATCTGTTCATATTTTAAAATATTTACAGGAAAAATTCCTTCTGTTGAGGTCATGAGGAGTCTGTACAAGGAGAGGGTGGAGGGGGATAGAGGTGAAAATAGCTTCGTTCTGTGGCAGGAGATGGAGGGCAACTTTCTTCTGCCGACATGTACTGACTGCGAGGTGTGGGTGGAGGGGGATAAGGGTCTGAGTCTGAATTTAAATCCATATAGTATTTGTTTGCCTTCCATCGACTAGTAGTATAGTCACTGTCACAAACATCTGTGCTACATGGGGTTGTGGGTGGAGCTATCCCTCGTATAAGGTATGGCCTGCAAAAAAAAGCAAAACAAAAACACAAAGGTACATGCATTAGTTGCCATCTGGGGAAAAAAGAAAGAAAAACAAAGAGCTCTATGTCCTCAGTCAAGCTACCTGCTGCTCATTAATGCTATGTGAGCCTTAATCCACGTTTTCGTAGGAACCCAACAAAAAGTACCTGAACTGTGTTAAATTTGAATGGCACAACTATCCTCTGCCAGCAGTGCATTCTTCCAGCCCCTGACCAGCCAGAGGAGACCACCATCACCATTTAGCCCAGTCACTAACAAATCGGTTGACTCATCAAAGAGTTTTAAGATAAGCTTGAGGAAATGAACAGAAAACATCAACCTTCTCTATCTATATTGGATGCTAAGTGACTGTTACACATCAATATAACCTATATACATTGCATTGTTACTCAGCAACACTGTATTGAAAGGTGCTAAACCCTATTGTGTCAAAATAAGAACACAAAGTCAATGTTTAATGTCAAAAACTGGCATAACCTCCACTTAAATGGTCACTTATTAAATGAGGGAAAAGTTTTTTTAAACAAGGTGAGGTCTGAACAAGAACATTTTGTGTAAGATCCAAAACTAAAGGACAGATCAATAGAAAAATTATCAAACCTTTTTATCTGAGCTGTACCTGTAAGATCTCGTGGTTGAAGGAATGTTTGAGGAATAAAACATCTCTGCATTATACAGGGAGCGATCGGTAGCTGGGGAAGGAGGTGGGTTCAAGATCTAGGAAGAACAGGAGAAAGCAGTGTGAAAATTTGGGTTAATTATACAACTCTACTTATTTTGATATATTATTTACGCCTTCACCCCATCACTCATCCTTCTTTTAGTTTCCTCTCCTTGCTGCTTGGGTGAATTAATGCATTTTTAAAGACTACGGAAGTTCATTAGAAGATTTTACTCTGGGCTTAAGTACACTGCAGGCCTTCAAAGTTCTCGCAGTATAGGGCATTTTCTTCCTTCCCACATCCGTTATTATGCTGGAAGGCTAGGGTGAAGCTGGGAATTAGACCCAGTTTTGCTGAATCTCAGTGCACTTCTTTTTCCCTGGATGTAAGGACTGATATCACCTTCAGCAAATGCTAATGGGAAATAAAGTCTGTTCCACTCCCAGCCCCTAAACATGTCCCTGGTCTATAGTGGGGTCAGGAGGCGAAGTTCCTTCACTGTAATTAACATAACTCCATCATTCTCTGAATACTTCCTTTTTACTGCTGTTCTGTAAACATATCATTTTGATACAGTTCACAACACAAAGAGCCTAAGAGCTAAAAAATAGTTATAGCCTGCCCTAGCCTGCGTGTGCATATACACGGCAGCTGGTAACCTTTACACTAGGAAAACAGTCTGTTATGCTTCAGAATCCTTTAGGATTCTTCCCCTCATAGGAAGCAGAACCCCTGACAGGGCCAGCAGGACGTTGGTCTGAAAACAAGGAGAGCGCTTCATCCCTTCCAATATGGAAAATTACAGTGTTGCTGTTGAGGGTAGGGCCTTGCTACTGATGTACAAGCATCTTGTACACAGCCTGTCCTGGGCATTCTGCCAAGCCACAGCCTGCCACAGTGACCATGATAGCATCCTTCCTCTGCCTCTGCTTTCTCTCATAATACTGTAACATCACTGGAGTTGGAGAAGATTGTTTTGGTCTTCACTGTGCAGCATCTAGCAAAATGACTCCTGGCCACTCAGTTGAGCTCATCATTATTAACACTGACAAACCCTGCATCCAGATTCATGTGAAGGGAGGCAAGCTTGAATACCATCCATTGCTGGCTGTGGGGAATGATCAGTAATTGCCCCAAAAGTATCTTCCAGAAATCGTCTTCCTTGGAGGAGCACTGCATGCAGCTTCTGGATCCTCTCCTAGCACACTGAGCTGCATCAACACCACTTCACGTTCAGATTAAATACAGCACAGAGTGTCAGCCAGGATGCCTGTGGCCTGGTTCTTAGGTATATAAACCGGCATTAAGTTCAGTGACATCAATTCCTTCCTCATCACTGGACCATCTCTCAGTACTACTAAGATGTGTCAAAGAAACAAACCAAATCAAAACCAAAAAGCCAAGACAACTATTTTATTATTAACCTAAAGCTGGGTAATTAGCTACCAGGTAGAATAGACCAAAATATTTGAATTAAGCAGAAGAACTCCCAGTAATAGTCAGATTAGTTTAGGCCAGAAGTCCAATGGAAGAGTCGATCTTTTGGCCAACACAGATCCCACAGAATGGCATAGGCAGATTAGCTCTTTGGCTTCTTTCCTCTTTCAAGATTTATCAAAGTAAGGGTTTCTTTTATACAAATTCAGCTTTTTCTGTTCATCCGTTTTAGTGTGGCACTGACACACTGATCAGGTACTAGCGTGAAATTGTTCAGCATGTTAGTGACACTGGTGAAGCATGAGACAAGCTGAATTCGGACAGCTGCTGAGTTCCAAACATCTGTTAGCTGTGACTAGCTTCTTGATGACTTCATTGAGAAGGTAATGCGAGAAATAAGTAACCAATTTTACCTATCAATAGATAAGCTCACAAGCCTCTCTCTTCCATCTTTATCCTTCTTAAAGGGGAGACAGAGCACACTTGCCACTGGTCAAAACACTATCAATCAAAATGCCCATACACAGCATAACAGTTTACATGTAAACACAAATGCTCATATATCCACACAAAATGTGGGCTCCTGATTAAATATCACTGAAAAATCACCTCAACAGGGAGCAGATTGACTTTGCAAGCTTGTGTGAACAGAGAAGTAAATATATGTATTGCTCAGAAGCACTAAGGAAAAAACCTGTCATACAACAAAATGCTGGCAAACAGTAACCTTTGTATGTCTCTCCTAGATATTCTTAGAGAATAATTCCCATTCCTATTATACATCTTTGAATTCATGAAAATCTGATTATGGGGACTAAAATTATGTCACTTCCAACAGTTATAACCCAGAAATGGAGCTAAATTACAGCTAAAAAAATCCAAACAAAGTAACATCTGCTGGTACCAGTGTTTTCTCCCAGTGCACACACTTGGTTTTCTGAATCACAGAATCGACACTGTCTAAACAGCAAGCCAAGCTTATTTCTTATGTGTTTGCATTCCAGTCCTGTCACGTCTTGTTTGTCTTTTTATTCCATGTGTGCCTGCAGCATTACATAGTGCAAAATGTCACTGGGCCACTGACATCAGAGTTTAAAAAGAACAAAGGAGGTGGCATTTCCAAGGCAGTCAAGACAGAAGGACAGAAGTGTGCAGGAACAACCCATCTGAGTAGCACTCTAAACACCATGTAGCATTGTATAATCCTGATGGATTAGAACAAAGCCCTTTGGTGAAGTTTAGTGGGTGTTGCATGGGGCCTGTATATCATAAACAGCAACACCCAAGAACAACCATTATTAACATTCTATTTAGTAGCACAAATTTTTATCTTCAGGAGATACCTAACTCACAGGTACATTTTCAAGACATACCTGTGGGTAGAAAGTGGCTTTAGTGCTGGATGAGCTACTTGAAGAGGCTCCAGTAACATGGTTTCTGTCATATAAGGGGGCACCACTGCTTCCTCCCATGAGACTCATGGAGCTAATCACGGACTTTCCACAAGAGATGCCTGCAGTGAGACAGAGAGGAAAACAAGGTTAGGTAAACCACAATTTTATCTACCAATGCACAACAGAAAACAAATCCACAACTTGGCAAACCCGTGCAATGACACTGGTTGTCACTCTGGGAACAGTGTTTTATGTAAAAACTTTAGGATTACAAGGAATAACATATTTTGTAAAGAAAACATCTCACACCCAGACCACCTATAGTCTCACTCCAGCACTGAACTTCTCACAACCTGCTCTCACACTCTGCTGAGAAAGGAATCTCCAGAACAGCTGATCCAAACTTTTCATCCAAATTGTTAACTAAGTAATTTTCCAATTAAACAAACTTGGGCATTTGCAAAAAAAGCATTATACATTGCCCAAGAAAAACAAGCTAGAGACCTCCAAACTTTTAATTTGCATCCAAAGAAATTCAATTGCAAGTACATGAACTACAGGAAAAAATAATTATTTTTATTGAAAAAAATCACTGCTTGAACTGAAAATCAGCAGAGGCAAAAGGAAGGAAACCTGGATGACAGGAAAAGGGAAGACAACATTCTCCAATCTGTTTTACTCCAATATACACTTAAATCAAACAAGACATTTTCAGCTTCTTCCTAACAGACTATTCAGTGCTAATGGAAGAGTTTAGTTTGGGAAGTTTTCAGAAATTTTTCAGATGCAGGAAATATTTATTACAAGCAGTGCGACTCTATTTGTGATCACCATTCATGACTGTTTATCTTTTCTGGAAATGCCACAGTATTAGGAATCAATGTTTTTTCTTTAGAATTAACATCAATGGTAATATTTTCAGCTGCTGTAACTTGTCATAGAAATATGGATTAGAAAAAAACTAACAAATATGAATAAGAATGACAGTTTAGCACCTACAGAAGTACAGACGAAAACCACTGATACTTGTTTTAATTAAAAAAGCTGTAGTGTGAAGTCCAATTTATAACACCATTGCAAAGATTTCACTGCAATGATTTCATCCTCAAATTTTATCTCCTACCACAAAAACCTCTATATAGCCATAAAAATGTAATATAAGCAGGGACAGCTGACCACAGTCACAAAAGTGCGAGAAAGGCTAAACCTAAGTTGTATCTGGCTATCTTCAAACCCATGGCTAGAAGAAAACAACAATTTGCACATCTCAAAAACTGGTTTAATATGAAGAAGTGTCACATCTTTTCATTTGTCTTTATCATCTATCTAATTTTCAGGTAACATGAAAAGCAGACTCCAAGCTCTCTGAGGTATGGATTTCTTGTACTCTGATCCTGTCTGGCAGGTTTACAGGTGAACATTTACTTTCCAGCTTCCTGAACAATATGAAGAAATACTCTTTTACTCTGGGCTTTGTAGTTAAGAATTTGCTATTTCCTCTATGAAAAGTTTATTTTACATTAGTAAAATAATTTGAGGTACATCATTTAAGTGTCTACTTTGATGTCTATAGGAGGTTTCTGGGTTCTTAACTGTTAGCTGAATATCCTGAGCTTTTATGTGTACTTGAAGTCCTCCTTCGATCTCAGCACTGTAGCTGCATGCACTTCTCAAAATGGATGCTTTGAGTCCTTTGTGAGGCAGAGAAGCTTTGCTGTTTTACAGATGAAGGACTGAGACACAGAGAGAATAAATACTTTGTCCGAAAGCAAACAAGAAATCTGCCTCAGAGATGGGCTAAACCAAAGGGGATGTTTTCATTACACTACAGACATTGAACAGCCAGACTACAAAACCACACACACACTGCCTGTGTTCTTCCAAATTTCCTGTAGCAACTTCGGTGAGGGAGGTTGATCCCCTGCTTTTCTGTATTATAGTAAATAAGCTGCTTCACTTCTTTCCACTGTGTTATAACTTACCCATCCTGAGCAGACAGAACAAAGCTGTGTAAAGACCTTTGAAGGACAGGACAGAAGCAAGGACATCTGAGTACAAGACACAGAACAACTCAACAGAGCTCTCACTAGAACACTGAATGGCACGTGCATTCTTAGTTTCCAATACTGCATGTGGTTCACTACTCTTCACAGTGTTTTGTAGGCCTCACATAAGAAGTACTATGCAAAATCCAGGCGTTATGTAAAGGTACTGATTGGATGCAAGGTCCTTACCATCCTTACCAGTAAAAGTGCCATGTTGAGAACTTCCTGGAGCAATAAAATTAAGAGGGACGTGAGGGGTGCGACTGACATACTCATGTGGAAAAGGACTATTGGGCCCAGCATAGCGTTGACACACCACTCGCTGGCAAATAAAGTACATTCCTCCCATGACAAAAAGGGACAGTATTATACCAATGACAGGACCGATGGCACTACTGTGTGGCTGTGACTCATCTGAGGCTGGCTTTGTTTTTTCTAGAAAGAGAGGAGGAAAAAAAAAAAGAGGTCATTAGAAATGGGGGCATGTTGCTGTCCTGGAGCTCATGCAGCGAATCAGTCAGCTGACAGTCATTCACACAGTGACTTTGAAAGTATCTGCATCAAACTCAGGCATCTCTAACTCCATATATGCTGACTCAATGCACAAGACTTCATGCCTCCTCTTCCCCTTCGTGTACATAAAGCAGTTAGCAAGGTACTTTCCTTTCTGTCT
>Ga0181612_159651_pt1 | contig 13787 bp, 9 predicted proteins | sample HoacroProtozoa21_FD_119630 | JGI IMG/M metagenome (GOLD analysis project Ga0181612, IMG submission 119630) | Hoatzin crop microbial communities from Cojedes, Venezuel. Combined Assembly of Gp0051906, Gp0051904, Gp0051908 | reverse complement strand
CTGGTTCTGTGTGCAAGGAGTAACAGTGGCATGCTTGGATGCATGCTGCAAATGATCTGCAGCTCTTTGTTAGTGCGTAAGAGCAGGCACACTGGATCTCGAGAAGGGCATAGCCTGGTTTCTGGTCTCTGGCAGAGGAGGATAGAAGGTGCCTAGAAGGAAGTAGAGTAGGGCAAGCCTTTCAGATTCCTGCAATCAGTGGATTCTCCACAACTTCAAGCAGTCTCTTGGGACCTGATTTCCTGAAGCTGTATGTTCAGCTTTGACAGCTTTGACCAGTTTTTCATCTGTGAAATTGTCTGTTGTTTTTTGTACTACATAATTTGTCATCCACACAGTTCAATAGGCAGTTTTGCATACTGCAGCATGCACAAATAGTGATTTAAATTAAAATTATATACAGTTATTTAATGTTTTTTGAATACAGATTACTAAGCAATTGTCAATAGAACTTGATTCAGCACGAGCACAAGTACTGGAAATTCAGAGTCTTCTGAAAGAGAAAGAAAAAAGTGAGCAACATCTCCAGGGAAAGCTGAGAGAGTTAAAGGAATCTTTTGAGCAGAAGAAAAAACATAGTGAGACACTGCAAGCCGAATTAAAAACTGCCCTTTTAGAAAAGGTAAGGCTGGCCTCTCTTACTCCTTGAAGAAAATGAATGTAATTTTCTCTGATAAATGTTGCAGCTTTTTTGTCAATATCTTTGTGATAAACAGCTGTTTGCTGTAGTCCTGTTGGAAGTGAGAAGGTCAGGATGTGGAAACACGGTCTTCGGATGCTGTTGGAGATTGAAACAACAACAACATCAACAACAACAACTATGATAACATAAAAACAACCAGTGCTGCAATATGGATTCTGTAGGAATTGAGTTTCCATAAAGTGATAAAAATTGCTACATTGAGTGTGTTTATTTTGCTTCAGGAGCATGCTATGAGGCAAGAGCTGCCATTTTCTTGTAAAGCAGCAGAGTTTTCTGAGTGGTTTAGACAAACTTTGCAGTGCTTTGTAATGTCCATGGCAGTTTTAAACCAAGTCTTCTCGTATTATACAAAAAGAATTTATCTGAGTGACAGGATGAAACTCATAAACCATAATGAAAAGAGTTCAAATGTCTTAGAACGTTAAGGAATGTTGTGTTGTGTGCCGTGCACTGTTAAATGTTGCTGCAGCTTTGGCTGCCCTATGCTACGTGATTGTATTTGTGCTTTCATCAATCAGTGGAAACTTTAGGACTTGGAAACAGTATTTAGACCTTTGATGTTTGATCTTAATGTGTTTCACTTAGTCTTTTGACATGAATTAAATTTTGTTGCTAAATTAGTTACAAAATATTAGCATAAGATCACAAACACCAGATTACTGAACTGCTGTTTCATAAGTGGAGAAAAATCTTGTCTTGCAGTAGAAATGCAGCTTATTGAAGTGGTTAAGCTTACTTTACTGTCTGTAACTTTAGCTGAAACTTCCTATGCTTATGTTTCAGGCAGAACTGGAGAATAAACTGCAACAGCAGTCTATTTTGTCAGCACAGGAGCTTAAAGCGGAGAAAGTCAAGCTAGCAGACTTACAGAAGACCCATGAAAAACATAAGGAAAACATGGAGAAACTGCAGTTAGACCTTTATGGGAAAGAGTCTGAGCTGCTGGCAACCAGGCAAGACCTTAAGGTACTTACAATCATTTTAATGTCATATGTGATTTAGTAGATCTGTAGATCTGTTTGTATCCATTTTGAAGAACAAGAAACAACGCAAGAACTGTGTAGGGGGAAAAATCTCTTCTGCTATATGTAGAATTTAGTGCTGTTCAATCCTTTCCCCAAGGTAAAAGGACATCCTGAAACTGATTTAAAACCGAGGGAATTTGTCAGCTTACCTGAACTGCCCTTCCATTTGTGCAGCAGCAGTCTGAGCTGTAGGAGCAAAGTGAAAGATGATTTATTTCCGTGTTCTTTTAAAAGTTAATTTTTTGTCTTGCTTTTTGTTGCTATGTGTTGTAGCTTTCAATTAATTTAGATAGCATAGCTAATTAGGGCAAAGTCTCTGCCAGCATGTGAGTAACCGCTCTCGTCTAGATGATTTAGCTAGAATTTTAGTTTTCAGTCTTTTCCCATGTCCTTGCGTGTTTTGCTTCTTCCTGGCAGATTGTAGACTTTCAAGGATGTCAAACTAGTAAAAGCAGCAGGTTTAGGGGCCTGCCTGGAATACAGGTGTCTGAACTTAGTCTTTGAAGTTTTTCCTATTCCTAAACTGAGTTTATGTGATTTGGCATTAGGGTGCAGTGCCCTCAAAGATGTATTGCTGGGAGTTGAGTCAATGAGAAAAGATGGTTTTTGTCCTTTTTTTTCTGCTGCCCTCCTTCATGCCAGTGCTAAGCCAATGCTCCAGTTAGTCCTCTGTGCAGCAGAGACTGCCTGTCTACTGGCAAGATGTGTAGATATGGCACTTTTCTGTTCAGATAAATCCCACTCCAGCTTTGTCTGTGTCTGTCGGACACCTTTGTCTTAGGCTCTTCTGAAGTTTATAGAGAGAAGTAGGCACTTTGGGAGGACAGATCATCTGATCTGCTTTAGATGTCAGCTTCTCTTTGCTTTGTTGTAGATAAAGGAAGCCATTGGTAACTGCTTAGGTTTCAAAGCTCCCTTTCACCTGTCCTCGTGGAGGCCTTTCAGTCCCACCACTGAGTTCATTACAGGTTTTGTGGCCATTTCGGATAGGCCCATGTGTGCTGTGGAGCCCTAGCCAAGCTCCAGGTTTGAGGTTATTTTAAGAAAAAGAGAAATAGCTCCTTGGAGGCCATTGGAGTTTTATTAATCATACTCCTCCTCTGTAGCATTAGATTACCTGCTGCGTTTCCCTGTAAGTTACAGAAGCTTTACTTGTCAGTGCTTCTTGGTTGAATCACTATGTAAAAATGTGAAGAACTTTGTCATGATTAACAAGCAAAGGGGGTTTAAACATACTCTTTCTTACGGGTAGTTACTATAGCACATGTACCTCTATGAGTTAATTTCCTGTAATGCATTTAGATCAGCATTTGGTAGTGCAATGATCTGTAAAAGTGTTGGATGTGCTCAGTAACTGGCTTTTTTTGGTATAGTTTTCATTTAAGTATCGCTTGTAACAATAATAGCTCTGAATAAGCTTTATGACCTCTAGTGCTGGTAGGTGTAAACTAGGACAGTAAGTGTCCCATGTGCTATTAAACCTGAGTTAGCGAGAGAGAGAGAACATCCGTGCATAAAGGTAAAATAAGGTGATGGCAATGGGAAAACAAAACAAGATTGTTGAGATGAGCTATCAGATAACTTGGTTTGCTGTGTAAGTCTCTGTGGAGCCTAGAGAGTCTCAGGAAGATTGGGGGTCCTCGGTACTGAAGTGATGTGCCAACTTGGAGGCTGTTTGCTTGATTTTAAAAAAAATTTTAAAAGACGTGTATTAATTAGGATTAGTGAGGTCTGCTTGCCACCACTTTTTTCTGTAAAATGTAGAAGAGAGAAAAGGTGGGGAGTGGATCTTTAATCGTGGATGTGCTGTCTCATTGCAATGTTAACTAAAGAAGCAGCGATAACTTGTCTTGGAAGACTGCAAAGGAAAAAGCACATTCAGAAAGCCCCAGCATGATAATGTTAGTCATGAGAGCTGAATATCAAAATACCACTGAAGTCGGAAGAACTTTATGGTAGAGTTTCACAGTCCAATTCAGAGTCAATTACCTGGATTATGTTTTGCCTTAGGAGAGTTGTTTAATAAAAGCAGATAATTTGAGGCAGGGCTATGGATTTTGATTAAAGTTTGGAACCGAAGCTAGTGGGTGGGCCAAGGTTCAGATTGGTCTTAATCTTACTAGTAGGCAGTAGTAGTTTTTAAAACTTGTGTGTAAGGTGAGCTTGGGTGTCTTTCAGTGCAGGATTTTCAGCAGAGATATCAGCTCCCTGCACAGCTGTGGAGTCCCCACGGTTTGAAGCTCAACGTGGTCTAGAACAGACAGGCCAGGCCGTATCATGAGATCCTAGCAAGGCTGGGTTTTCTTTAGTTAAAAACACTACAAGGGAAAATTTATATATTCTCATGTGGTGTAGCACCACGCTGTTGGTGAGGCGAGGATTTCAGGCATGGGGATAGATCGTAAAAGGCTGTAGAAGCAGATGGGTGACGTGAGCGGGGTGGTGGGTCTGGTTCCTGGGAGGGGATGGCAGGAGCTGGGCCATGCCCAGAGCACCATCTGCTGGCATCTATTCTGAATATCTCTGCTGGGATCGCTGGCTTATCCCTGGCTGGGAGACTGAGGTGTGACAGAAAAGTGAGCAAACGCTTCGTGAAGTTTTGCAGTTGGCGATACAGTGTTGCGTGAGGGAGGGCCGCGGAGGGGGCAGTTGCTCTCTGGGGTGCCATCAGCACGGCCGAATCCTAAATTCTGCTTCAGTGACAGAAGCTACGTAGCTACGTAGCTGTAGCTAGGTGCAAACTTTGAAGCCGTAAGTCTTGCAGAGGAACAGCCAGAAGTGTTGTAACAAATTAGGAAATGAGAACACAGCTATAATTTTATGGATACTGTTTGCTGCAAATTTACTGTGTTTTAAAAATGCACCGTCTGTAACAGTAACTAAACTTGTACATTTTTGTCTTTGTGACAGGAAAAAGAAATTGGGTGGGATTTGAGTGATTGTAAAAAAACACAGTTTTTGATTAAAAAGAAGAATACGTATAACAAAAAAATTTCTATAACGTATTTTTGTGCATATATATACACACACATGTACATAAAAATATATGTGTATATATACAACATATGAATATTTTTGGTGTATATACACACATGCAAAAAATACCCAATTTTTTTTTGTGGAAAAGGGAAGTTTTATGTAGAACAGTTAATAAAAATGGGGAACTGTTGTTTTTGCCTGATTTTGAGTTAGTGCAAACATACTTTGTGTGAATCCTGCTCTTCTGAGCTCTGCCAAGTATCCTTCAGTCTTGGCGTTTGTGCTTTTTGTAGTCAGTCCTGGTTTCTTCTGTATTCTCAAAAGAATGTTTCTTTGCCTCCAATATTGGCATCACTGTCAGTGTATCTTCAGTGGACGTGCTGGGACAGTATTCATGCTGCCAAACCTCAGGTCTGTGTGTCAGGAGCCTAAGTTGCCTACAGTAAGTCTAACCCTTCTTCTTAGAAATTGAGGAGAGATCAGGTTAGCATCTTTGAATAATTTCTTGTCTCTCCTTGTTGGCTGGAGTCAGGAAGGGAAGAAGATGAGACACAGACTAAAATGCTGATTTGTGCATCTCGCTTAGAGGGAATGAATCCAGGTCCTAACAGCCAGCTAATTCTGCTGTTGACACTATTATTTATACTGCAACAGCCCATGTTGTACTGAATCAGAGTGTGATATCTCCTTATATATTTATTTATTTATTTAAACTCTATACTAGTCATTCTAAGATCTGTTTTTATTTACAAAAATAACTACAGATTACCTTCATTTGTTCCATGCGTTCCGTTTTGTTTGCCATCCTAAATAGCAGTCTGATGGTTGGGGGTATCTTATAGGGAGAACGCCTGTCGTATTCTGGGAGCAATTGCAAAACTGAATGATAATTAAATAAGGTAAATGGCATCAGATGTTTTGGAAGGTGGTTTTATGTTAACGTTGTGAGCGCCTCAGCAGTCCAAAAGAATCAGACTGAGTTACAGTCTTAGTGGAGACTAAGCCAGGAGTAAGTATAGTAACTGGAACATTTAACCATGTGCCAGAAGATTTCTGCTCGTTTTGAAAGGGTGCTGTGAGGGACTTTTGAGCAAAGCAGAAAGAAAGGCATAAATGGATAGAAGAAGGTGCATTTACTGTTAAAATTATATTGAATGGTTTCCCAATTAAGGTGGGTAGCATCATTATTAATCAACACCGTTAGGAGGCACTTGTATATGTAAGTTGTAATATGCTAAAATGCATGCAAAATTCCAAGTCTCTTATATTAGAAACTACTGAGTTAAAGACACATTTGTGCATAATACAGTGTAGACTACACTGAATACTGGCTCCCCTCAAAAGATGTTTTAAATGGTCTTAGCCTAGATATAGACACAATGAGATAACGTATCCAGTGTAGACACTTTCGGGGCGAGCATTGAGAGAGGAATATTCCCTAGATGAGGCTTTTAATTTGGGCGTCACTGTCCACAGCCAATTTCATCATCCTGTGCTAACAAATTGATCGTAAGACATTTCTTCTACTGGAAATGAATTTGAATAAAAGCTGTGTCTTTGTTACACTTCTTTCTAAAACTGCGGAGACTATTGGGTTCTCCTGTGAAGATGTTCTGTGAGGATGCTACACTTCCCATCCTTTCTCTTTGTTAGGAAAATATGGTACTGTTAGGAAAATATGTCCACAGTGGAGCAGAGAGAGAGAGAATTTTGCTTTCTGAAAGACCTGCCTTGCTGCAAGCTTGAAACTGCAAAAGCACCTCCTGTTTTGCTTAAAACATTTTCTGAATTAACACCTTGTGAAGTGTTAGGTAGTAAACTCTAATAGCTCAGAAAGCAAATCAAATAATTTCTCTGAAAATTAATTTTAGAAGCCGGTCAGAGCTTTCTGAGAGCTACTGGGGTTGTTGAAAATGCTGTTGCATCAGCGGTGTTCCATCATTGGTGTTTCAAACTCAATCTGACTCTACAGGCAACAAACACGTTAGACATTACAAGGAAGGGTTAGGCGGCATCAGAAATCAATTTGATTTTAGATCAACGTGGCAGCTGCTAAAGGATATGCATACTTAAGTGAAGTCAAAGTTGTGCTTATTGTTCCTTGTAGAATCACTAGACTTCAGTGAGATTTGATTAGGATTTAAGTAAGAGCTTCAAAAAGAATTTAGCTTATCTTGGAAGAATTTAAATTCTTACGATGCACTGAAGGCAACAGATTTATCATGGATAGTAAATCTCCTCACCTCACATTCTGTATCTTATAATCAAAAATTTCCGTAGAATACCAGTATTTTGGAGGAGTGGAGGATGAGTTCAGTATTTTTCTTTCTCACTGGTTCTTTGTGAAAGAACATGCTTATAAGTGGAGCTAGTCCTTGCCTAGGCTGAAGGCTTTAAAAAGAATAACCTCCAGAATACTAACTCAAGAAGAACCCCAAAGTTTGACTTTGCTGTGAGCAAATATAATGAGCCTTGGGTGCAAATTTTAGGTTGTTTCTTGGGTTTTTTGAAAGCTGATGTAGAGAGATACATCCAAGTTCTTTTTCTAGGTAATGGTGAGAGTTGGAGGCCAATTAAAATACAGTCTGTGGTAGATTTTGAATGGGAGTTTAAATTTTGTATTTAAAGAACTGATGCAGCTTAGACTGAAATGTTTTGTCCTGACTTTAGCATTTTTAGGTTCTACATTTCATTTCAGGATTTTCAAAAATTCCATGATTGTCCTAGCAGTAGCTTCATGAAGTCAATGGTAAAAAATAGCACTGAATCCCTCACGGTGTAGCTTCACTGCCTCTTGAGTAACAGCTGTCTAAAGGTACAGAGCAGATAATGTGACCAGAGAATAAATTTGTGTGAGCAAATTCAAGTTCATTCTCTTTTCATCAAACAGTCACCTTTCATTCTCTGGCCTTTTGTGTGTTTTCACCTTTTCTCTGTGGAAGGATGCAAGTTGGAATACGTACAGTAAGGTATTACTGCTGGAAATGGTACTGGGGTAGTTTCTGTTTACTTAGGGTAACCTTGTAACTTAGAAGTTTCTGTAACTATGCTTTGTCAACATTTGAAGCTAAATGTGGCACACTAGATAACGAGTTTTCCATGTGGAAAATGTTTAAGTGACTGTTGAGTATCTGAAGCTCTTACACTGACAGGTAATTTGTAGAACTCTCTTTGTAATTAGTCCACAGAAGAAAAACTTGCTCTAACTCAAGAAGAATTAGTTTCCAGCAGAAATCGAATTGCTAGCAATAATCAGCAGATTCAAGACCTGAAGAAAGCAAAGTCTACACTGGAGCAGGATGCATCAAAGAAGGAGCAGCAGCTGGGCGAGAAGACCAAAATGTTACAGGATCTTCAGAATGACAGGGTAAATGCCTCTGTCTTTTGAAATCTTCACACAGACACATCCACCCCACGCAGGCACTCTTGACTGATATCCCTTACATCTCTAAACAAGGAGTATTTTGAGTACATAGCTCTGTTGTACTGAACCTCTGGTGCAAAGACTTCTAACAGTCAAAGTGAATGTGGTTTGAAATAGGCTGTTAATTTGTTCTAAGTGGCTAGGCAGATGGAAAAATGTTACTAGTTTTAAATCTAAAACTGCAAACATGCTGTGAATTGCGCTATGAACTGTGCATAGACATATGTGGCAGTTGTTTCCCCTTAATTGTAACTCCTCCAAGTAGGTTTTGGGCCCTGGATGGTTTTTATTTGTTTTTTTTATTTTTTTTTGCGAACTTGGAAGAAGTAACTTTTCTAGCACTTTTTATTTCTCTTCAAGATTTTGAAAGAAAAAGACTTGGCTAATGAAAAATGTAAAACAACAGAGCTCCAGGAAATAAGGAGTAGACTTGAAAAAGAAAGTGTCAAGCTGGCTGAAGAGCTTAGAGCCTGCAAGCAAGAATTTGAGAAGGTATATTGAGACAAACTGAGTCTTCGTGTGGTTGGTTATCTGATAAGAAATATGTGCCTACTCAGTACGTGTTATGTGGAATGGCTTTGCAAAGATGGTTGCTGTAAATACCAGTTTACAGGTAAGGGAACCAAAGCACAGATTTTGTTGAGGTTCCGGAGCTATGCTGACTTGATTAGTGGTAATCTGGAAACACTGGTGCCCAGTGTTCTTGGGCAGATGGAACGAGACATCACTTGTCTTAGCTTCAAGATGGGTTCTATGTCCTGGCTTTTCTTCTGTTCCTCTGTAGGTTCCATGTGCATACTCTTGCTTGATTATTCTGGGGTGCAGAAAAGATGTCCAAAAGTGTCATGAATGTGAAGTTTCCCAGATATTCTAGACACATCTGGTATGTCTCAGGGATGTGTAGTAGAGTTGAAACTCCCTTGATGTGCTGTGGTTTCTTAAAATGTCAGTTGGGGAAGAAACAATGTCAGGGGCCTCATAAAAGACCAGCTCTCTTCCAAAATCATAACAATCAAATGAGCTTTCTAAAGGGTAAAAGTTTGGAGGCTTTAATGAAATAAATTTTAGTCTTCAGTAAAACAAACTATTTCTTGCCACATTCTACTTTTTTTTTTTTTTTTGGTCTCTGTAGAAACAAATACTCCTAAAAGCCCATCGTTTGTGTTTTCCATATTGTACTATTAGTGGTTATATTTGCATCGGTTAAAAACACATGGCTTAAATTGCTACGCAAGTATAAATGAAGGTACAGTCCCTATACACTAAGAAAGTAATGTGATCTCTTGTGAGTTTCAGATGTTCTTTTGTTCTCCAGTGTTCAGAAAATGTTTGCTTATTTTTAGATAGATATCTGTACTTTGTTTCTGTCAAGCAGTCTATGCCCAGTGCTTTCTTGGATTTTGGGAAAAGGTTACTAGAATTCTCATCGTTCCCAAAATCTCTATTTGAAAGAATAAAATTTATAAAAATGTATATAAAGTGTGTGCATACCAATGGCAGATTAATACTCATCTCTCAGTCTCCCTACAAGCATTCAGACTAAAACAGAAATGATCTCTTGAAGGCTGATACCCTGCTTCCCATCTCCTACCAAGGAATGGATAGATATGCATCTACAGGGCATCCCCCTGTCCTCCGGATATGTTTTCTTGCTGTCTTTGGTTTGTTTTTAATTTGTGACGCAGATTTTGATTTATGGAAAACTGGCAACTAACCGCTGTTAGTCTGTTAGTACCTACATGCTTGGCTGTGTAATTTTAAGGAAAATGATTCTTATAAATTTGACTAACTATTCTACTTCAGGATTTCTTATGTTTTATTGCAGAAGAACAAGTAAAACTAATGTTTAAAACCAAATGTATCATCGTACTTGCTTAAAACATCCTAATTATTTATGCATTTAAGACTAATAGAAACTAGCTTTCTTCCATCAGTGTTTGTTTTTTGCATTGTCATTATGATGCTTTTAACCTTATTATTGCAACCAGAGAACAATGTGAAGTAAATTTCAGAACAGGCTTTAGAAAATGACAATGGACATATCTTTTCAAAGAACTGTAGAAAATAATCCAACAGAGCTTCCCCTACTTTAGTAGAAACATACATCAAATTTATTTTTAAAATGGAATGTTGTTAATAATGTAGGTGTGAGTTTAAAATCCTTGATCGTGAAAATCACTGATACTTTGTGCAATAAAATCATCCTTTCTTCCTGTGAGAAAACTAAAAATTATTGCTGTCTTCTCATTGGAAAGAATCACAGTAGTTTTGATTTTAAATAATTACACTTTCAATATTACTACTTTAACTTTGAGCTCTGTATCCTAACAGGAGGTGGCAAATCTCAAGGATGCAAAACAGCTGTTGATTCAACAGAAATTAGAGCTGCAGGGCAAAATAGATAATATGAATTCAGCTCTGGAACAGGAGAAAAAAACCCAACAAGCTGTCAAAGATCAGCTGAAAAAGAGAGAAGAAGAGCTGAAGAAAGAATGTGCTGAAATTGAAGCTAAACTGGTTAGTATGTTAGAAAGTATAAGAGTGTTGTTTTCTGAGCATGCCCTTGGATTCTTTCAGGCACAGAGAAGAAGCAAAGAGTTGACATGGGTTTCATGTTACACTAATGTTTAAATTACAAGGTCAGAAACCTTTGAGACATTTAATGGTGTAGGAAAATGAAGCGGGATGACAGGCTTGTCTACTAGGGTTCGCTGATTGAAAGTAGTGATTCCAGTACAGTAAGATTCTTTGCCGCAAGTAAATGCAGGGACTAGGGAAAGAATACTTGAAAGGTTGTTTTTCATTGTTCCATTGTTTTCTTAGCACACAGAGAAAAAAGAGAAAGAAGAAGAAAACCGGAAACATGAGGAAAAGGAGACCAAGCTCACCATGCAGGTCACAGCTCTGAATGAAAACCTGGCTACCATGAAGAAGGAGTGGCAAAGCAGTCAGAGGCGAGTGAGCGAGCTGGAGAAACAGACGGATGATTTACGTGGGGACATTGCTGTCTTGGAAGCAACAGTGCAGAATAATCAGGATGAGAGGAGAGCGTTGCTGGAGAGGTAAGCTGTGGTCATGATGATGTGGAAGCGTGGTCTGGGAAATGGATAACCTCAGACTGATAACTTGTTTTGGTTGATTCAGGATTCTCTGTGGGCGCTTTGTTTAAATCCGTGTTTCTTCCTAGTGCCTGGGGTGTGAGTGCAGTTTACAGAGTGCAACCTTGTCATCCCTGCCAAAGCACAGCAAGCAGTGTTAGGAACAAGCTGTGCTCTTGTGGGCTTTGACAGGGTGACCATTCTTTAGAAAATCAGACAGGCTTATCGGGACCTTTGTTGTCACCAAAGCCACAGCTCTGTGCTTGTGGTCGAAGATTTATGCCTGTCTGTCAGAGCCTTCTAAATCTGCTGGGCTCCTCTGAACTTTGAGGTGTCTAGGTTGAGGCTTGTCACCTCATCTGTGGTGTGAACCTTGCAAGGCCTGGTAGAGAGGTCTTCTCTTACCTGAGTTAACTACTCTCCATCACACTGAGGCTCCTCTGCCTTGACTCAATCAGAGTAGATGCACTAGTCATCCAGAAGCCTGGAAGAGACTCCTTAGTGCCCCCAGGAAAACAGAATTTGCTTAGGGACTCCTAGGTATGCCCACTCTCAGTGTTAGGAGACTGAACGTGTTATTGGATTAGTAAGGCTGAGGTTCACGCACAAGGCATTTTCTTTTCTCTGATTCTGCTGTTGTCCCTAAAACGTATTTAAGGCTTAGATAAGCAGAGCACCTTTCCTTTAGGCAGCAGGAGGCATGCAAGGCAGCAGGATTACCTGAAAGCAGCGATTGCAAAGGTAGAAGAAACACCTGTGAGACAGCAAAATTTCTTCGTCCTTTTTTCCTGATAATGTTTGGTGAAGGCAGAGTGGAAAACTTTTCTCGATACTGTCGAGCTTGCTGATTTGGTTTTTGAGCAGTAAACCTTGGGAAAGGATGGGATCAATTCAAGTGAGATCCTCTTTCCTTGGCAGTCCCTTGCCATACTGTGCCGAGCTCATCCGGTAGCTGTTTACAGCTTGGCAGAAAAACACCCTTTGAAATTTGGCTTTCAGCAGTTAACTGAATTTCAGCTGATGGGAGGTGGCCTTGCTAAAAGAAAAAGGGTTCTTTTCTGCCGCTTTGTCTGACCTGGTCTGCTGCAGCTGGTTCATGAGGGTGTCCTGTTGCAGAGGGGTGCTTGTCGGGGCTTGCTGTTGGTGGACTGCATTCAGTACTGTCACTGGTTTTATGAGTAACTCTAGGTATTAATAAGCCCCAGATATATGGGAGCAATGCCAGATAATCTTAAATTTATTGGTAGACCAGAACATTTTTCCAGCCAAGGCATCCAAGAACTTTTCACAGCAAGGGTATTTTTGGCTGGATTTTAGAAGAGCAGCTTCTCAGACATGACAACCTGCCCAAAGGAGGCGGTGTACATTGCCTTATGTGCTAGAAGCTGACTATTTACTGGTTTTCCTCAGGTGTATAAAAAGTGAGGGAGAAATTGAAAAGCTTCAAGCCAAACTTGTGGAAATGAAGAAAAAGCTGGACAACACTACTGCTGCAATGCAGGAACTTGGCCGAGAAAACCAGTCATTACAGGTATAGTTTGATTTGAAGCAATTAAACGTGTTGATTCTCTCTATGGGAACTTAGGAGAATTTCAGGTTTGTGTCAGACTGGTGGTAGGTTACCTTTCCAGGGCGATCAGGATGTTATACTTGTGGTGTACGAGGGCTGTATTGCTGTCTGTGGGTTCTTAAATCTGCTCATAGTTTTGAAATTTGAAAGATTTTCTCTCTGAACAAATATGAGCTCTAAGTGTCCTGGCAGAATTGATTCTTTTATACCGCACTGAGTAGTGTGTGCAGTGAAAATAGGGGAAATCAGTAGGAATTACACATGCATGTTTTTTTATGTCTTCTGTATAGATCAAACACACCCAAGCTCTCAACAGGAAGTGGGCAGAAGACAATGAGGTACAGAATTGCATGGCCTGTGGAAAAGGCTTTTCGGTGACAGTGAGAAGGGTAGGTGTGTTTTACGGTGGGTCTGTGGGGATTTTCTTTTATCTGTTGTTTTCAAACTCTTAGATGGAATACTAAAACTTCAGAAAATGGCCTGAATAGTGCTGTGATACTCAGGACATCTCAGAATACAATTATTGCTTGTAGTGCCGTAAATATTAAAAATAACATTTGTGGAGCTTACTTTATTCATGATTGTTTTGCTGTTTTAACAGCATGAGTTTATAAACAGTGTTAAAATAATTCAGTCCCCTGAGAGAGCAAGCAAAATTACGCTGTTGTAAGGATATTTACAGTGAACGTATTTATAATCAGTCTGAACTGGATTTACAGGTATAAAAGGAATATAAATTTGTTGAAATTAGATGTATGTGAAAATACGAGGCATCAACATGATCTGGTGCTTTGTGACTGTTTCTAAACACTAACGAGACATGGAAGAGAAGAGACAACTGGATGTGTTTTAGGTCTGTAGTCAGAGCTTGTTTGTATAAACAGCTGTGGTCAGCTGAGATGTTAGCATCCCTCAGCTGGCAGGGTCTGTCCTTCACCCAGAGATTACCATCGCTCCAACAAGTGACTTGGCAATGAAGCAGATGGGG
>Ga0181612_124938_pt1 | contig 13787 bp, 10 predicted proteins | sample HoacroProtozoa21_FD_119630 | JGI IMG/M metagenome (GOLD analysis project Ga0181612, IMG submission 119630) | Hoatzin crop microbial communities from Cojedes, Venezuel. Combined Assembly of Gp0051906, Gp0051904, Gp0051908 | reverse complement strand
CGTGCGGCGTGGCGCCGGTGGCTGCTCCCGTCGGTGCCCAGGGCGGACGCCATGTTGCCACCGTCCCTGCGCCATCCAGGCTGCTGCCGAGCCGCCCGTCGTGGCACCGGCCCTGCCTCACTGGCTGCTTTCCAGAGCCACAGGCCCACCTGGCAGCTACGTTCGTAATTAAACTGCACGAGGGGATGCCAACCTCCGAGTGCCATTTTACGTGGCCCTGGACGTAAAGGCCTGACAAGGCGGCTTTCGTGTGACAGAAAGTCTGGCCCGTCCCCAGGCACTGACTGCAGCGGTACGCAAACGTGGCTGCTACATTCCCAGTGCGTGGATTTGAGAAACAGACCAAGCGCTGCAGGGCCAGATGGAAAAGTGCTTGAAAAAAACCCCATCCAGCCCGAATGCGCAGCTCCCCTTCAAAAAGCGACCTCAGCCAGCTTCCCTGATGGAAGCTGGAGGGAGCAGAACGGCCTCAGGGCCAATGTCCTGTTCTCGTGGTCTTCGCTTCGCCAGCCACTTCCATTTATGCTGAAGCCTTTGCAGTGCTGGCTGCTGAGGGCGGTCGTGGCTGGGCGCGAGAGCCATGGTGGTCAGAGCCCAAGGTGTCCGTCACCAACAGTCCTTTGTGGGGGGACGTTTTCACCTCTCGGGAGCGGGGAGCAGGGGAGGTCAGGCAGCAGCCCCACAGCCGGATGCCCCATGCCAGGAGCGAGCCATGCACGGCTAAACACTAAACCTAGCTGGGAAAGCCTGAAAAAACCCCGTTATATCTGAGGGTCAAAAATTATAAGGGGATGCTATGTCCCTGTACCACTCGGTGATGTAGCTGACTCGGCGTGCTCTCCTTTTTTAGGCCGGGCCAGGGACAGGTCTGGATCTGCCTTTCCACTGAGACGCACGCGTATCTAATGGTTTATGGCTTCGCTGCCCATACACAAGCCCATTAGCTACGGGTGCTTCAGAACATCCTTGTGTGCTGTGGGGTGGCTGAAGAGCTGGGCAGCTCTCTGGCGGCATGAGCGCTGTGGGACAAGCTGGAGAGGCATCTGACTTGCAGGGGTTAGCCAGGGGAGCGATTAACTCAGCATGCTTGAAGGCATGGCGTGGGCACGCGGATTTGAGGAGGATTTATATGTGTTCATGTTGATTTTCTTCTTGCGTTTTTCAGCCTGGAGCGCATCCCAGCTGTCCTGAGCCCAGAGCACCATCAGCAGGCTGACACCAAGCTCTTTTCATCTAGAAAGAAATAGAGTTGCTCCAAGTCCCTGTCACCTCGGAGCTTCCTTCAGGGCAGAGGATCTGCCTGGTCTGTCAGCTAGGCAGTAGAGGTGCTTCCACATAGTTTGGAAAACAGAGATTTTTCTCCTCAGAGATCTTATAGCAAATGTTGGCTGTGGCAAGACTAGTTTACACTTTCCAGACCCTCCCGGTTCTAACTTTGTCTTGCAACAGAACCAAGAGCAGTATTACAAAAATGTCTACAGAGAGGCATTCTCTGTGTGTGCATGTGCCTGAGTACACCTGTAATTCCGTATTACATGCCAAAATAGTCAGAAAACTTTTTTGTGTGTGTGTGAGATAGATAGTGGGAAGTCATACTTCTCACTAGCAAAAAAACAAGATCTACTACGGCATGATCATGAAGAAAGAGATGTTTGACTTGTTGGTTACAGCTTCTTCATCTGTGAGGACATCTAATAAATTTTTTGGCCAGGAGTTACTACAAAGTCATATTTTCTGAAAATAGTAACTCTTGGTTCTTGCATTGAGGAGCATTTTATATCCGAATACCACAAGATGCTTTACGGAGGCGGGTCTCTGTTTGAAAGGAGAGGGAAGCCCTGGCTTGGTGACTCACCCCAGATGGTATTTGAAAGCAGCGGCAGAGCTGGGTTTGTTATTGACTTACTGGTTTGTTGCGCTATCATAGCACCCACATACAGACCAGGACTCCAACGCACCAGTTTATCAGAGCACAAACTTTACCTCTGCCTACGCACTCCCCTGGAGAGCTAAGAGAAAAGAGAGGTTGCCTGCTGCGGTGCCGTGGTGCCTAGAAAAGCAGCATCCGAGCAGTTTTAAACACACTTTGTAAAGTCTTTGCTTGACTTTGCTGGCACTGAATAGCCTTAATTGCAAGTATGCTGCATGGCGGAGGGGTGGCTCAGGAGGGCAGGACCTGCCCGGTGTCCTCTGGACCACAGCCTGGAGCTGGGATGAGCCTGATTCTGGAGCAACCTCTTGGAAAGTAATTTGCTTACACGGGGAGTCAGAGCAGCAGCTGGATGGCCCCACGTCAGCTCTGTCCTTTCACACACATCCTTCCTGCAGGCTGGGGCTGAGCCCTCCCTGTCACTGACAGGGACGTTGCTGTGTTCTGTACCCCGCCTTGCCACAGGGAAATCAGGAAGGTGAGAGTGTGGGAAAGAGATAAATATGGGGAGGTTTTACCTTTTACCGCAGCAGGATGGGTCATTTGCCCCACTGTGTCTGCTCTCTCACAGAAACCTTCGCAACAGAACAGGACAATATGCAAGGAGGATCAAAACAAGTGTGTGTGTGAGCTTTGAACACCACAAACCAGACAGAGAAGTAAGATTTGTTCTTCAGAACATGTTTCCCTATAGAAGGGGCAGTTTGCACTATCAGCCCACTGTTTAAACAGAAAAATTGAATGCTGCCTGATGGTGCTTCTCCTGATGGTCTCGTATGCCGCGCTAGCACACTGCTTCGCTCCCGTATGGAACAGATGCTGTTGTTATTGCTGCTCAGAGGCAGCATGGAGATTAACAATTTCCATGTACAGATACTTCTTCGGCATTACATAACCCGTGCATTTAACACACACTAAATTTTCATTGCGAATTGGCTGCTGTGGGGGTATTCACATTTTTTAAAAGCTGTTTCTTACCCAAGACATGCAGTGATACTACAGCCTTAGTCTGAGCCAATTATGAAAGCCATACTGAAAAATGAATTGAGCATGGGGCTGCGGGATCTCATAGTTTTAATAAAATAAGAAGTGAAATCCTGGGGCTCATCATCAGTTTTCCGAGCTAAACAGCGTGGAATGGTTATAAATTTTGTTCACTAGTGTAGGAGTAGCAATCTAAGGCTGGGATGTGCGTGGCACTGTCATGATGCTGAACAGACTCATATAAAGATGCTCAAAAGAACATATCAACTTGTTTGTAAGGCGCCTACCATTGTGAAACAACAATACCGAGATATAATATTCACTCTTCTGCATAGGATTAGGGAGAGAAAAGATTAAATCACACTTGAGATGTCTGTCTGTCTGCCTCAGAAAACTTTGTTTTCATGCTAAGTGTAGTTTTAAAATGTCATCCTGAAAGTGTGTGACATTTTAATGGGCTGATTGCCAAGATTCTCAAATCTGTTCATTTGCATATGAATTACAGTGTCAAATATTATGGAAAAAGTATATGAAACTAGAATTACTAGAGAATGCCTTGCACTCCCCTTGGTTAAACATATGTTGGGAAGGTTGTCTTTTAGAATTCACGTAATACAAAAGCAAATGAGATTAAAAAATGCTGTGGTATTCACATTTATACCAATAGCTGTTTGTGATTGCATGTGGTCTTTTTTACAGCTGTCTGTGAATAGCAGCCTGGATGTTGCCTGTTCTTTCAATAAGCTGCACAGCATGTTACAGCATCGTGACAGTCACCAGTGCAGCCCTGAGGAATGGTTGCATTCCCTTCTCCACATTTCTGATGCAGCTCCAATGAAGTCAGAGGGATTTCACCAGCATCTTCCAATCACCTCTCTCCAGTAAAGAGTTTTCAGGTTGCTTTTAAAAATGATGGAGCCAAAACAAGCACCCAGGGCCATCAATTCTTAAATGCCCATGCACTCCAGCTAGAGAAATCTAAGGAGCCTGCACTGTGCAATTAGCTACTGTACGCAAGGGTCCATGAGTAGGCTTGCAGCAGTTAAGCACATGCATGAATACTTGCTGGATTGGGGGTTTATGGTTAGAGAAAATCCTTCCAACTGAAACAAAACTTCCTATCAGGATCTGACTCTTAAACAGTTTTAGCGGGAGGAGGGTGCAGTCAAGTCCCTACAACGGGTTTTCTTGTCTAATGTAACCAGCTCAATGCAGGACTTGGCGTATCCTAAGCAATTGTTCATAGCTCCTGCACAGCTCATCTGCTTTGGGAGCTGATTTGTGATGGAAATCCGCTTGAATGGAGATCATAAATTTGATTTACTTGTGAAAAAGAAGTGAAGAATTCCACAGCAGAACAATCTGGGTCACAATGTACTTTGGATTGTAAGATTTAGTACAGAAAAAAGTCCCAAACCACGTAATTCAGATCCAGCTTTCAAGCATCAGAAGTTTGAGGTTAGTCAAAACCAGGGTTTAGTTCATCTGTTCATGAAGATGTCTGTGCAGGTTGGAGCTGACCCTGTGCTTGGATCTTCCCATCTCTCTTGGGGTCCCCCAGGACTGTTCAAATCCAGGGATCAGATCCTTTTCCAGTTTGCAGCAGCAAGCCACAAACTACACACACAAAAAGCTGTTTAAAGGAGAAGGCAGCTTGTATGGAAAGAGGCACCAGCAGGGAGAACTAGCTGGGAGTGGGTCTTGGGTCTCTGGCAATGTTCAAGCAGGAACAGGGATGTTTCAAGGTAATATTGATCTCCCTGAGAGATTGGGGAGTAGCTGAAGCAACACAGTTCTGTGCAAAAGAAAGGGACCAAACATGGGAAATGGCACTGGGGGAGAAATGAGAGTTAAGCTCAGAATTAATGCGCAGAAACAACAGGAGAACACATCTGAATTTCCAGAGCAGGAGGCAGGGTTTGTTGTTCAGAGTTGAGCTTGGTACTAGACACTGCCAGAGAGGCTGAGCTTCCTAAGGTGTTTCCTGGGTCATGGTGGGCAAGACTGGCCCCGACTCGCTCATCTCTTTTTGAAAAACAAGCTAAGGCAACAACGCACGCGGCCTTGGGCTTCGCAGAGGCGTAGCACTAGTGTTACCCTTACTGCTAACACGCCTCGCAAAGCTGGCGGGGCAGCCTCGGGAGCTGGGCCAAGGAGGACCGGAGCAACGTGTGTGCTGCTTCGCTGGCTGCACGCCTGCGGCTGCCGCGGGGCTGCAGCCAGCGAGCCGGGGTGCATGCCAGTCACGGGTCGCAGCAGCCGTGCCACGACTGAAACTGATCCTGTCCGCTGAAACCCCCGGGGAGGGCAACCTTTCCCCGGCGGAAGAAACCAGGAGCAGGCAAACAGCCGGACCGTGGCTCGTCTCTCAGAGGCATGAGGAAGGGGGATTTCTTCCGGCCTCCCCTGTGGCGAGGCGGGGTGCAGCAGTCGATCACGGTATTGCCGGCTGCCCATGCGCACGACTGCGACGCCGGGCAGAGCTGGGCTCCCAACCTCTGCAGAGCCATCAAGGGAAGCGAATCTCTGTTGGTGTTGAGCTCATGGTGCAAGTATGCCACAAAAAAATGTTTCTAAAGCTTCTCCTCTTAAGGAGAACCAACCCTCCCCTCTTCTTCACAGCCCCTTACCTTGTATTCACTATGAAAGCACTCGTCTTCAGGAACAGAAACAGTTCTCACGTGAACGCATATGCAAAAGAAAACAAGTACAACACTCATTTCTGTAGAAGAATATATTATTTGGCAGATCAGTTTAAAAGTAAAAAAAAAAATCTGTACATCTTTGAAGGTTCTTCTTGTTTTCGCTTTTTGCATCCACGACGATAAAAATATGCTTGCTGAGTGGTTTCGGCTTTGTGCTCCCTCCTTTGCTCGTGCTGAAGGATCCCATCATGCCTAGCTGTACCAGGCCACAAAGCGAACCCGCAAACTCACTAAGGTTTCTTCTGATTTCTTCTAGTGTAGAAAAAAATTAATTGCATCCACTATGCTGGGCTTCTGCATGTACTGTGAGCACTATAAAATTCAGGGAATAATACAGAGAAATGTGTCATTGGGGCGTACTAGGCAAACAAAATATATGCCAGGACCCCTGTCAGAATATGAGCATCTGTAAGCTATGCTGTAATTAGCATACTGCTGTACACAGGTATAGAGTATCTTGACTAAGACAGCTTCTTCTTTTGTTTTTGGACACCATTGGGTCATTCTCCAGAAAAGGCTCTTTAGCTAAACTCCACTTCGTCTCTATAGACTGCGGTCAGTGTGGTCACCAAAATGGCAAATCTGCTGAAGATTTGAGCCGTGCTGCAACCTGTGCAACGTCCGCAGGGGAGGTCCTGCCGGCAGGGTGCGGTGGGCATGCCGGGGCGAGGGCAGCCCTTGGTGCCCGGCAGTGGCAGCGCCTGCGCGAGCAGGTTGCAGGCTGTAGACAAGGCGCCCAGGCGGGCAGGCAGGCAGGCAGGGCATCCCTGCCCGCCGCCCCTCCGTGTACATGGTCCCAGCTGGATTTTGACGTAGCCACCATGTCTGTTTGGCAAATGCAGTATTTCTCAAAACCAAAATAACCTTAGGGCTTATGTTTTACTCGAAGTCTTTTTCATCTCACTTTTCGGTACTGCTGGTGGTCAAACTTTCACTTTTCTTTTTCTGCAACTGCAATGAAGAGCAAAGCAGGATTAATACCCGTGACACACCGTGCTGCTTTCCACTGCTGCTGTGAGTTGAATGCTCGTCTCTCCACAAGGCATGTGTGACATTTTTTGAGAAATAATAGGCAGCAGCGTGGTATATCACAGGCACCGTTTAATCCCAACAGCTCTGGATGTATGTCCTGAGTTAGCAGCACTCGGTGTTTCTCGTCATCTGCTGTACTAGGCTCTAAGATTATTAACTAATCCTCTTGTTTCAGCATATTTCTGAATTCAGGCAGCTTCTGTTTTCCTAAGATCTCTTGTGCCAATACACCATAATTAAAGCTCCATCAGTTTGTATAATTTTCCTCTCATGACAGCTTCAGTAAACCAGAAGTAAAATCTAGGCTCGGCTTGAGAGGTGAATAGGACTCTGAAAGTCTGGCAGTCATATTTGAGTTCTTCTTCCCTCCTTTGAGAAATGCTCCACTCTAAACTGAAGAACGCCTAAAAGACTTTCTTCTACTTTATAATTTAGTGCTATCTAAGCATGTGCTCTTTGATTAATCAGCCTTACTATTTGTGCTGCTGAGAGGCTTTTCCTCCAAGCCGCTTGGGAGGAGGTGGGAGCCACACCAGAAAGCTACTATTCCCCTCACCCCGCCAAGGATGATCACATGAAAGAACCTTTATTTCCCACATACCAAACAATATCGGCACTACTGGTGCTCCAGGGCACGTCACAATTTATTTTAATGACGGAATGTCTGATAGTGTTCTGTCTACACGATAAATTTGTTCATGTCAGAAAACCCCTACACTGCCTCGACACAGAAGGCGCATGGGCCCAGTGTGACAGGCTGCAGGGCACTGCGGGAGCCGGGCACGCCGGCTGCCACACTGCTGGTGTGGGGCAACCGGTCCTGGGGACGGCCCTCGGTCTCTGCCCTGTCACGCTCCTGAGGCAACGCAGACCTGGCTGGAGACAGCAAACGTGTCTGCATGTATATCCTGCCTCCCCTGAGCCTTACGTGTCAAAATGAGACGCACTCTGTAAATGGAGGTCCCCACCTAGCCTGGGCCGTAAAACGGCTTCATTGGTTGTGTGTTTAACCCTACTGGGTGCTGTGTATGAGAGAGCAATTCCTCATAAAATTTCAAGCACTTCCTTGATGATAGACACATGAGGGGAAGTTTCTTCGCAGAAAATAAACCTTTGCAGTGGTGGTGCAGTCCCTTGAACTGCCCAGCCCCAGGACATTTTGCTGAGATCTAGCCCAGGCTAGCTCCTCCCCAGGGGCAGGCAGCTCCCTCCAGGAAGAGGTGTTTGCTAACACCCTCCCCCAGGTGGTTCTCCATGGGTTTTGTCTTGAGGTCCCTCTCTTGCAATCAGCTCTCTTACCACAGCTGTCGTGCCTGGGCAGCTCTGCCAAAGGGCATGCTCTTGTGCGTGCTTACTGCTTGTGGTACTGCTCGTGGTACATGCCTTTCTCCAGCCAGGCAGAATGAATGTGTTTCTCACTATTATGACTATGCCATAAGCATTCCTACTGTTTTGGAATTAAGCTGCTATTAAATTATAGTATTTGACTTATTCAATCATAATGTTTACTTTACCAAAGAGATTTTTAGAGCTTACCTCTTTCATAGCATCATCTATCTGTTTTAATTCCTCATAGTGGTCTCTGGATTCCCAAAGGGGCTGGAGCATCACCTCCTCCACTTCTGGGAACAGCTAGGTGAAAACAAGAGTGAGAATATCAACATTTACTTTTGTATGCATGAACTTGTACATGCTAGAAATGGGGTGAAAGAAGGGTGTGAACTGTACATCTCCATTTTGCTGGCTAACAAAACACCTGACAGAGCAAACACCAAAGCTCTGCACGCCCCCACTTCTGCTTCTGGCCTTGGGCCACTTACCTTTGTTACTGTTTCGAACATGGGGATGAGAACAAACTTCAGGAAGCCAATCTGTGCTGTCGGCTTGGTCACTTTGTCGCGGTCCATGAACGGTGCCACTGGAAGCCCCTCAGATTTTTCTCGGTCGCTCTGGAACAAATCCAGAGTTAACAAATATTAATCTCAACTAGAAGTCTGTGAGGAGAGTAATGTACCAAATAGATCACTAGCTAAAGAGCAGTAGCCTTCAGATACAGATGTAGTGGTGTCTGAAGGTATAGCACAGAATGGCAATACACTTCCCTCGGGCCAATGTATCCTGGTTTGTTGAGAGCAAGCATCTGAATAACAAGAACTCTCTTCAGTTAGTCCTGCACAGCACCTGCATGAAAGTGTTCACCTCCAGGCTTACTGGGCAATGAGGCCACCTGATTCCCTTTGCAAACCCATGGGACTTGTGAGGTAAAATATTTCAGAGCATTCAGAAAGGTGGTAATGGCTCTTGCCACTCTGGAAGAGAAGGAAGAGGTCTTTGATTTCCTCATCATTCTTCAGAGAGTGATTATTTTTGGGTATTCAACCAGAAATTACATCACCTTTTCTTCACTAATGATTAAAGCTAGTTCTGGCTAGCTAGGTCAGTGGAGAATAGTTCCATTGAGTGCAAAGAGTTTACTGAGCTACCTACTTGACCACATAACTCACTGTTTCTATGTGGGTTCACACGCAAGGAGGTCACAGACTGCATGTGCAAAAAAGATGTCCTGTAGAAGACTTTATATCTTAATTATTGGGTCTTTCAGCACATAGTGCCTTTGCTGGATGGCCAAAACCGTAAAGCACGGAGGTACTGTACTTTTGAGTAGAAAGCTGCAGATACAGTGAGCTAGGAGTGTTTCTGACACATCATCTGAGATGTCTGTCTCTTATGAGAAGCCCTCCTTGGCATGCATCCTATAATAGTATAGACAGAACACACAAGAAAGCTCTGGCATCTCCTCCTCAGAGTGCTCCAGTTGTGTGTCACTTGAGACCCCAGTGCTGCAGCACATACACACTGCTTGGGAGCCGGTGTGACAGAGGCAGCTGAGGGCTACTATTCCAGGGATCCTTTTTTAAGCAATCAGAGACTGTGTTCAGCTGGGAATCCAGTGAGGAGCAACAGTTTGTGGAGCTTAGAGGCTGAATGCGCACACCTCAGCAAGTCTTCTGCTTTCTCTTTAGGGGAGTGTTCTCATGAAGTGAAAACTGTCTGAACTAGTTCCCATGTAGTATTTGATAGAATTTATTTGACAACTGTTTCTTGCTGCTGGTCTTGCCCTTTTGGCTCAAAAATCATTTATATGTCAAACAAACTTGCAAGGCAGCTGCTTTACAGAGAACAAGCTTCAGTCTGCTAGCATTAGGATTTCTAGGTTGCTATTGTCTTTCATCTGCAAATTGCAGTCAATTGCACTCACTTGTTTTCTGAACAGCTTCTCTTGCTGACATCCTTCTCCAGCTTTGTGTAAAAGAAGCCTTTCCATCCTAGAGCTAGACTGGGGTGTCAGACAGCAGCGCACCTGCAGCTGGGGTGGGAGTCAGGGAGAGCAGCAATCTGTGCAGTTGCATCTCTCCCTCATTCTTACCTGCATAAAATACTCCTCTAGCAGGCAATCTACCCAGGGCTCTGCTACTTCCATCGGGCGGACTTCATTGGAGATATCACAGCATTTTATCAGCACCATCTTCAGCTGAAACGGGATAATACTTTAATGCTGCAGTTTTAATGCCAGCCCTTTTTCCCCCGTCCAGAACCCGTGTCTTTACAATGCAGTGGGAAGCAATGTTTTCAAACAGAAAGATCAAACCAGAGGACTTCAGTGATCTGGATTCTTCCAGTCTCTCAGCTACTCTGTGTAAATCACTTAACCCCTCCCTGCCTCGGTCTCCCCGTCTGTAGCACTGGGATGTGTCACAGTGGGATGTGCACTTCTCTGCTGCCTAAAGAGGTTCAGCCACAAATGACCTTGAAGTTGTTTGTGGAGCACTCAGAGGCAGCTGAAGAAAGACTTCCATGGATGTCAAAGATGACTGGATTGGTAAGTAGGGAATACTATAATTTGTGTTCTTGTGGATACCTCTTGTTCCACAGTAGTGGACAATAAGAATTTGTGACCTGGCAGAGTAAATATAATTTTTTTCCTGATGGAACTCCAGAATTTCTAAAGCTGGAATAATCTATTTTATAGAGAGCACTTCCAAACTGTAATTCTCTTTGGTGTGGCAGAGGATGTAGGAAGGATTCTTTTTTGATAATGTATATTGAATCTTGTGTTTTAAACAAACACATGTTAGTCTACAAACTTTCACACTATGCACAGAAAAATAATAATCCACAAAATCTTCTTACACAGGTCACATGCTCTTCATTTGAATAATCAAAATTTTCCATTTTTTCCTTGAAAGAGTCCAGTATTTCTGCATGTCTCGCCATGTCTGTAGCCAGGATTAACGTAATTATCCCCTAGCAAAGAAAACATGTTCACGTATTAACTTGACATTCTTTACAAAGTCTATTATTGCAGAATAAAGTAGGGTCTTTAAGCCTCAGATGCGTTACACTGTTAATAATGAAAGGGGAAGTTTCTGACTTGAAACTGCCAAGCAAACTGGAACAGGGTTATAAAGAGTTCGTGGTATGTGAAGATCATGGCTGGATTGATCTGTAACACTGGTGTGATATCCCAGAGGCACTGAGATTTTCCCCTTCTGATTGACTAATTGTGAAAAAACAAACTGTAAAACAGGATGTTAAAAGCCACACTAGGTTTGCCAAGATTTGCTCTTGGCCCCTTGGAAAGCACTGCAGGTTTTGCTGCTGACTCTCAGGGGCTCTAGGAAGAGACAAAAATCAGTAGATGTGGATGTCCTCCACGCTCATCCTCCCTGGATTAAGGGCTTTCAAATACCCAGATGCAGCCAATGTGTTAGGAGCTCTGTACCCTCCCACTAAGCACAGTTTATGATGGGAAATTCAAGGTGCAAGTTTTCATGCAGATGTCTATTTTGGACCCATGCCTGTTTCCCATGCGTTGGCAGAATCAGGAACTCCAGCCAGACCAGTATCTGAGCCCTTACATTGGTCTGCTTTTTCATTCGGTGTGTAAGCAAGGTGTAATGTAGAAACTAAGACCAAATTTTGGGGCTTAGTGCTCTGATGGGAATTGTAGTGTTGCTTACTGTCTCGGAGATAATTCTGATGACTCTCAGTCCACCAGAGCCTCTTCCAACAGTACAAGTGCTCTGCTGTCATAAATCTTTTCCCATTTTGAAGCTCTTTTTAAAATTAATACAGTGTTTTCTCAAAGCATAAACTTCTGCCATAAGAGCTTAATCCTTTCTCAGTCAGAGCTAATGGACTCTTTCAATAATGTAAATATCTACCCCCAAAATGTCATAGGCTTTAATAGTCAAGATGTACTCATTATTGCTCAGCAAGACATTCCGGGGGTGCTGCTGTGGAAATTTTCCAAGAATCCCTCTTGGATTCTTCCAGTGTGAGGGGCTTTTTCAGTCCTGCCCTCTAGGGAGAATGATTCACTCGCATTGTACAGCAGGGAAGTCTGTGCGTGCTTACATCTTCAGGAACAGTTTGTACGACACAGATAAGAGCAACATTCATACCTGTCTTATCTGTTTGAATTGGTCCTGGTCGACATTGGAGAAAATGTTGTATTCTGGCTGGGAAATGATCTGGAAAGCCACAGCACAGTGGTGGTTCTCCAGTGGGGAGATGTCATTGTAGCGTACCGCAAGCTCAGTTCGTGCATTTATCTGATAGCTGATGTGAAGAAAAACATTCAGAACTCCTGCAGACACACACCAGCTGCTCTAAACCATGCTGCTTACTTTTATTTACATTCTTTTCAATACTTATTCAATTAGCTACAGTTTGTTTTTTCATTGTTAACACTAAACCAGACTTTTAGAGAAGATAGACATTACTTTAATATAATCTCAGGCACTATTCCCCTGTAGAGTTTTTTTTAATTTTACAAAGTCTCTGTAGCTTAAAATGACATAAAACAAAGACAGAAGGAACTGTCTGGGCTTCATTCAACCCCCACTAATGTCAACAGAGAAATTCTCACTGATCCCAGTCAGAACTGATTTCTGCCCTTATTTAATGAATGGATACAAATAAATTAGATTCTCTCTCTCTCTTTTTCACACACTCATACGCGCACACAGAAGTGTCCATGGGTCAACAATTCTAATTTCATCACATGACAATAAATAGAATAATATGCACTGCATGATTTATAATTCTGAAATAATGTGTAAATTAAATCACCCTTTGCATTTTAGTGTAATTATTCCATTTCATTCAGTGGCGCTATAATCATCTATGCCCTCTCTCTCATCTGTAAAACATTTTACCTTGCTGTCTCAGGAGCGGGGGAAAGTGTTGGAATAGGAATCTGCAAAAAGCATTTTCCTTATGGAGCCAAGGACAGCTAGTGATTCCAACCCAGACCTGAGTTTTCTGCATGAAGCTCTTGCCTTGGCCCACATGTGAGTGAACAGCAGGGCCTTGGGGGAAGGTCATGGCCAGCTCAAGCTGTGAGCAGGAAAACCTGATCTACCAAAAATGCCTGCTGGTATTACCTTTCCCAAAAATTTTATGGGGAAGAGAAAGGGGGAGACTGACTTACGTGTTGTTATAGCCCGGATGGTCCAAGTCATGACATACTGCTGCAGTCATAAGAATCAAGATGTCAAGTTGGGAAAATTTCTCCTGTAAAATACAAAACATTAATGTAGTATTACAATTTCTACTTTCCCTGTCCCCATTAATGAAGTAAAAAAGCCACTGACTTTTATTTTTTAGAGAAATGCGGATCTGAGCAAAATGAAATATTTTTCCATAGATCAATTTACTTCAGTCAAGAAAGAGAATTCTGCCTTCTCTTCCAGTAAAAATGACTCAGATTTGCCTTTGTTACATTAAATAACAGCAGCTCAGAGGAGGTAATTTGCTTGAAACTTGCTATTACTGCAGAGATCATATAAAAGCACTGAGATATTAGTACAGTCTCTTACGAGTCATTTGATTATCGTGATTAGTTAAGGGAGGGCTGGAAAACAGCTTAGTTGCCATTGCATTCTGCATTAAATCAAGTTATGAAAAGAGTGAGAAAAATTAAGTGTTGTGTTCCCACAGCTTCTGAATAGGATGAACTTCCGTTAAAGCAACTTTTTCTTCATTCTCTTACTGGCAAGAAAATAGACATAGGGCAGTCACCGAGATGTTTAACTATGGAGAAGAAAGGGGGTTTTTAACCGAATTGTTTG
>Ga0181612_113702_pt1 | contig 13787 bp, 6 predicted proteins | sample HoacroProtozoa21_FD_119630 | JGI IMG/M metagenome (GOLD analysis project Ga0181612, IMG submission 119630) | Hoatzin crop microbial communities from Cojedes, Venezuel. Combined Assembly of Gp0051906, Gp0051904, Gp0051908 | reverse complement strand
TTGGAGCACACATTTGCAACACACTAGTCCTAACCTGGTGGCTTTGATTTTATTTGGACTAATGACATAGTAACAAAGTATAACATACCACCCTTGAGTATCCAAGGTGGTGTTCTAAGACCCTTGGATGCTCAAAATCTCACACTGTCATTACAATGTGGCTCTCCAAGTTGAGCCTTGTTGTTTCTAACTTCTGATATACTCCATTCGAAGGCTAAGGGGTCTGCCAGATTGTCTTGTTGCCCTTGGGATACATTGAACTCCTGAACCCCGACACAGTTTCAGAAACAAACAATATCCTTTTGAGCTTCACTTTCACCACATAAAAATGCAGATAAGCCCAAATGTTTTCAGTCGTAGCAGCATTTTCGATTTTATAGACTCAGAAGAATTTTCTGCCGCATAAAACATGAAAGAATGGTAATTCATAAATCCAGTATGCACATACATGCTTTCAGCATGGAGGCCTATGTACGAGGCTGCGCTACAGATATAATTCAGATCTTCAAAACATGTAAATCTTTTTCTCCAGAAGGATTTAGAAGCTAATAGGTCTGTGCAAAACTGTGAAATAAAGCAATCTGAAATAGCAACATCAGCACCTTAAATCAACTCCTCAGACTGATTTAATACTCCTTTCTGAGACAGACTAAAAAATAAGCCAAAGGCAAAGCTCTGTCCTGAACCTAGCAGTGCGTTGGCTTAGTGGGGCCAAGCCATATCAATTCTGTCATCTCTGGCAGGTGGTGATGTGGCTAGCAGCATAGTTAGCTGTTTTTATTTTTTCCAGTCAAAAATAAAGTCTCGGTTTGGTGGCCTGGGATTGGACTTCAGTGCAAGGTTTGAAAGCACACCTCTGGATTCATAATAGGTTACTGTCCTTGCTCTGTCTCTGCATCTTCATGTTGTGGCATGATAGGTTTATCTTCCTTCTCTGATAACAAGTAGGTGTTACAACATTTATTGCATGTTATGAAAAGGCAGTTTTTCAAAATAAACAGAAAGTTTCTATGAATTCAAATCAGCAACAGGAACCGCCAAATCCTCCGTCAATAACTTCAGACCATGCCTTCTGTCTTTTGACATGAAAACAACAGAAGCAATTGCTATTTCCTCTTCTTAGTATAAAATTTCTAAATTCCTCTATTTATCACATGACACTGGAGTCACTTACCAAAACTTAGCTGTTTTGAAAGATGTGTCAAGACTGAAGAAAGGTGACACAGTAGCATCTTGGGACACAAGAACTGCGAAATTCAAATACGAAATCCTGTAACTGGCTGAAGGTTACATTCTGTCCCTGTATGCCCACATATTGCTCTTATAAGCATCAATAAGAGCTGTGGATGTACATCCAAGGATGGATTTTGGTCCTCAGATGTGACTCAGTAAAACATTGTGTGTTGAATAGAAAGAAAATCTGTACTTACAAACTAAAATTATCAGCAACAAAGTGGCAGACAATCCTCCCAGAAAATATCTGAGAACATAACAATACCCATAAAGGTTAGAAAAAGCAAGGCATGCATATTGAGTTAATAGAGGCGAAGCCTGGGTGGGAGGAGGGGAGAAGTTTCTTGCAGATGAACCCTGTCAACTCAGGTAGGTGAACTGCAATTTGAAGCTTTAAATTACTCAAGCTGTTGAGTATAATCTCCTAGAAATAAAGACCTCAGCATTCCCAGGGTGAGGGAAACACCCATATTGTTCACTTAGAAAGACACAAATCCCTTCTGATTCTTCTCAGCCTTTCAAAACCCCTGTCTGAAGACACTTGATAAAGTCATTTTCATATCTGCATACATATTTCTTGGTTTTGTTCATATTTATATGGCTCAGCTATTTCCCTGTATCCACTATCATGTGAAAATATATGTTCACAGTAAGATACATCTAACTTTGAAAATGTGACTCTTAATTTATGTTTTATTCACCAGCTGAAAAGGAATAAGCATTAATATCAGAAACAATAAATAAAAGAAACAAAAATTACCTTGTACATATCGTAATGATTAAACACATGATCAGTGCAACCATATGAGAAAGCACATTTTGCACTGTCCCGGACTCTGAAAGAAAAATCAGGAAAATAATTTTAATGAGTTTTCAGGAAAGTAAATGTATGACAGGAGGTGTTTGCAAAGACTACCTTCAGCCTGTGAGGCCAGTCCCTTCAGTTTCTTTTTAAGAGAATTTGCCTAGAGTGATTCAAAGTGGAGACCTCATTTTCATGCTCTGGGTGTCTCTCAGGAGTCTTTTTGCCCCACGACCATGGAGACACTATGCCCTTCACACTCTCAGAAAACAAGCCTTTCTGAATAATTGCCTGTTTCAGGTTTTGTTCCCATGCCCTTTCCTCCATTTTCCTCTTCACTCTTCTTTTTTCTTTTTTTTATTTTCTAGAATGCGAGCAGGGAGGAGTGAACAAGTAAATACCAATTTTAAGATTTTATTATTTTTAATCAGTCATTTAAAATGTATGTTCCAGAAAACAAATTCTTTTCTGCAAGGGGCATATCAACATTTTTAATGTAAGAATTTTCAGTTCACTCTGAAAATGGGTCGTGTCAGAATAAGAATGTAACATACTTGCATTGCTCAAAGTCTCTTCATTTCCATTTATCATAAACGGAGAGCAGGACTGTGAAGCACAAAATAGTTTTTCGGGCTGAAGAAATTCCTCGTCTTTGGTGAGAAAGGCTCCATTAGATGCTGGAGTCTGCCTTTGTGGCACACGGCTATTATATGCAGAAGAAAAATCTGAATCACCTATAAAAAGTGCATATGTAACTGAGACCACACAAAAGAAGAGCTTTGAGACTTCGTGTTAATGAATTTTATGGGGGGGAAAAAATAATTGCTTAATCAGAGGGAGGTTTCCAGGTTGTTAGAGGTAGGCAATTGGCAGGTTCAATGTATGCAGAAGAAAATACACAGAGTAGAGACAAAACTGCATAGAGTGTAACACAATGAAGTTATTAAAACAGCCAGGTGAAAGCAGACAGTGCCAGATACTAATGGCACCAGCATAAACATCACTGGTGATGACACTGGATTGAAATTCAGTCTAAAAATGCTTTTTTGACATGAATGTGTTTGTGGATTCTGTAAAACTTAATGCCAGGAGCTCAATTCACCACTTACAATTCTGTTATTCATCCTTTACCTACACATCTTGGCCTTCAAAATCTATAAAAGAAGATACCCAAGTCCCACAAAATACAGGCTGTAATGTTGTAGCTCAATTACTGGGTACCTGGTCAGGGCTTACCAATATCACTCTGAATGGCTTCTAGTTTACTGCATCCATCAGGCCAAGGATCATCGACACGGGAAGAATCCACATCGCTGAGGATGGTGCTGCTGAGCCACGAACTGGAGGCACCGAGGCTGAACAAGCTGCCAAGAGAGCGACGGATTTTCTTCCTCCGTCTGAATACGCTAGAAAGAAAAGACACATTGCCAAGGAATAGAGTTAATTATTCTCATTGAGCAGGGACAGAGCTCTAAAGCTTGCAGGACTGACATGAAAGAACCAGGTTCTCGGTGCTGTTCCTAGCTCAGCTCTTGACCCTGGGTATGTCACCAGGAATGACCGCTGCACACTGCAGTGGTGTCAGGGAATGTTTTAGCAGCATGGTGATGTATCATGCGTTGTGATACTGGATATTGTGATGCCAAATGATAGTACAGTTGTTGGGCTCTAATACTGCTCTGAGTGGTCTCATGCTTCCCGTGAGTTTCACCCTACTATATCCCATTTGGAGCACCCTGAATCCACTGTACTTCCACCTTTTTGAACTACATTTTGTATCTCTTCCTAAACTGACGTTCTGAAATCAAAAGAGATTCTTCCCAGAGTAAGAGTTCTAAGACCACATCTTTTTATTTTTTTATATATATATGAGCATATATACATACACACGCTTTTTTCTTATTCCTTGTGATAGTAGCACCTCATTGGCCAAAAGAGCTGTAGCTCTCCTTTTTCTTTATTGCACACAACTCCAATTACAGCAACAACTGTGTACTGAAGAATTTTTGGGTAGTAAGATGAGACATGACTGAAAATCAAGTTATTTCAATCACTGCACTTTCTAAATTAATCAATTGAGATGTTCCCATTAAGAAGCAATGCTGATCTTATGCCAAGTAAAGTGTAGACAGCCACACAGATGCCTCCAGACGAGCCCAGAGACCCAGAGATGTGGGGGCAATTGCCAACAATGCAAAATCTGTATATAGTTCACTCACCGAACCAAATTCTCTTTATATGTAACATTTGTCTGGGATGGTGTCAGCGTTATGTTGCCATCTTCATCTGAGAGAAAACTGTCTTCTGTCACAATGTAATAACCATTAGAAAGCAGTCGAGGGCTGCGGCGACACATGGAAAGGGAGCCTGGCAGAGGATTTGTGGAACAACACTCATAGGCAGGGTCATCATCCAAAAAGGCACAAGCATAACTGAAAAGGAGAAATGAAACCTTCTAATTTAGTGAATGTCTTGACAGTGCAAACCCATGATTTAATAACAAGGAATTTGCATTACCAGCTGATGGGGGCTGGTAATGACATAGATTTAAAATATGAGGATAATGATACTACTTTTGGACCTGGGAGGTTTCAGCCAGAGTGTGCCTCCATCACACTTCCCAGAGCTTCAGATTACAGGAGGGCTTCATGCCAGGGGGAGCGTTTCATGAATGCATGGAGCCAACTGAAAAGTGCGTGGTGTGTTTCTGTGGCAGAGTTCTTGGCCAAGGAGTCCTGCCAGATCTACACCTACCTGGAGCTGCTACAGGTGTTCCAGTATTTTCCTTCTCTGAGTTACTCTGCATGGCATAAGCCTGACTGCCTCTGAACCAGGCAGGATTTATTTGCTTTCCATAACCTAGCTATACTTAATCAACACTTAAGGGTACATAAATTCTCATTCTCACAAATCGTAGAATACCATGCAGCTACACCAACATGGGATAAAGTCTGCGCATGGTGATAACTTCATCCAGCATGAAATACAATTCACCTTGAGATGAAATACAGCATAGAAAAATATACTATGTAGTATTTAAAATAGAAGTGCGTAGTGACAGAGGTGAAAGAATCTAAATGTTGTAGACATTTTACTTAGCTGTAAAGCAAGTAAAATTGGATTTGTGGTGAGTCCTTTCTCCTCAACACTTTTAAATTCCAAGTGGCCATGCAGTGACATCCATGGAAAGGAAGGAAGATACTGGATTGATTCAGTGGCTGACACGGATTTCAGCAGCAGGTTTAACTGTCCCATATGGCACGTCACAGAGGGATACCATAATTTCAGTGGAGGGGAAAGCAAGTGGAACAGAGCTACTCCAAAACCTTGTAATTGCAAAGTCAGTGCTTCCAATCCCCATAGCAGTACTTCTGAACTTCAATTTAAAGAAGTAAACTAGTATCAGCACTACAATTCTAAGTGGCCAAAAGGGATTTTACAAAATCTGCAACAAAATAAAATTAAAATTAAAATTAATTGAGTATCATTTTCCTCAATACCTTGGAAAAATATGTTGTGAGAGGCTGCGTCTATGTTCTCCACTGAACATTGTTGAACCTGTGGAAGAAAAGGCCAGATAAGAAGGAGTCACTATCATATCCACTGACAGCTCAAACAGTTGACAGGTGTTCACTGACATGTACCTTGTGCATACCCAAAGGATCGTAAAAGAAGCCAAAAAAACTAAAGGGACGTAAGGGAGAGATTAAAGGAGATAAAACAGAGGAGAATGTGGGAAAGACATAGTGTTTACAGGAAACTCATCTAAACAAGGACAACACAGAATCGAAGCCAATCATAATCAGATACTTGTGCTCTGACCAGCTGACTATGTTGAGAGAAATAATTACAGACATAAATGCAATAGTTGCAGTAATTTTAATGGCATTTTCCCAGAAATCTGCTTCATGCCAAAAATAGTACCTGTACTGGCAATAGATACAGAGTAGAATGGAAGGGACATCACTACCATTACAATATATTTTTCAAATTGAAATTGCAAACATAGCCCAACAGGCATTGGGATAGCAACAGTGACAAAGATTTGACAATAATATTGTGGAAGGAGACTGAGGATATAGGATTTATCTGAATTACCATGGCTCAAGTCTGCAAAGTGCTGCCGGATGTTCAGCATCTGACAGAATTAATCTTACAAAATATGAGCAATGGCTATCCATAGGGAGAATTTACATCTGTTATTACATGGAAAGATAAAAGATTCGACCATTCTCTATATTACCTTGCTTCTCCTGTATCTTTCGAGCATCATGCTTACAACACTGTTAGTAAATGCCTGTCATTTACCTATGAGAGGAGATAAGTCTAAGAGAATTTTTTTTATGTTCAGTTATGAGCTGAGGCAAAGAAAACACATGAAGGTCAGTGTTTCCACTTTGGTAATCTTGTTTATCCTCATTTGGAGCTCAGTTGTCAGTCACAGCCTGGACGTGAAGGCTGCTTCTCCTACACTTTGAAAAAAATAACTTAACATTTCACTTTACCATGCGAAAATTATCCTCTAATCCTGGCAGAAACGACTTGAGGAGGAGACAACTGGAAGAAACTGGGTGGAGGCACAGAGAGATTGAGTATCATTGGTCAGATTGCTACACAGCAAGCTGTACAAAAAGTGAGAGCGGTGGTGTATTTCACAGACTGACAGGTTGTAGACCTATTCTTTTTTCATATACGATTCGCTTCTGAAATAATTTCTCTTATTTTAGGCAAAATCATGATTTTTAATTGTGCAAAAATATTATAGTCAAAAACCAAGAAATTCATCCAAACTCTAAAAGAAAATATAAGAAGAACTCGACAGGTGGTTTATAGTTCTGAACATAAATAAAACCTGCAAAATCCCAAATCCTATCAGTCAAACAAAATCCCACCCACAACAGATACTTTTAATCAAAAACTCTGATAAATGTGCACAAATTTACTTGCTCCTGGTGTCAATGCAACGTGTGATATTCCATACATCTTGAAAAGGATTGTTTCATACACACTGGGATAACAGGTATTAAAGATTATCTGTAAAAGAGTTTAAAAAGAAATAGAAGCATGTTTTATTTTGGTCTTGTTTGAAAATTAGGATGTGTAAGATAGTATCATCAATATATATCATGTTACTAGTTATAACATATTCTTGCTTAGACAAAAGTGATGGATTCTAGAGCAAATTTGTTTGAAAAGGGATGCAGAAGTATACCTCCGCATCAGTTTTACCTACTACGACTGTTTAATAATCTAAGAGTCAAACTTACCAGCAACTGAAACCCGTAACACAGTTGTATTGCAAGTGGTTTTCTCAGTTATGATAATATAAAGTAGCAAGCACTAAAATAGGACAGCTTTTAAGAAGAGTAGTTTGCATAAGGGTAGTGCTTTCGTTAGAAACTATTGACACATACTGACCAAATTGGCAGAAGAAACCACCGTCCTTCCATTACTAATTTGAATTGTCTCATAAATGTGCAAGGTATGGCTCTGCAGGACTCCTGTTTATCTGCCACCCTCCGCAGAAGTAAAATTTACGGTAAAATAGAGTATATACCTATATTTATAACAGAAAGTGGGAAACATACATATGCAAATGTATTACTGGGGAGGCAATGACTTTCTCTCTTTCGAAGAACAGTTAATAAGCAGTTGTAATTTGCTTTCAAACTATTTTAAGTAATGATAATATCAAGTTTCTAACAGTCATAGAACAGGCAGTCCAACGGATTTTTTGCTACCCTTGATCATGAAAATTTTTGTCTCATGCATTAATGAAGAGGGTTCCTGAAAACTATAGTTCAGTCAATGCTGGAGAAAGCATGGAAACATCGTGTAGACAATGGTGCACAGTGTTCTGCTTTCATTTAATATTCAGTCCCATTTCTGGGCTACTAACAGCATGAGAAGCTATAGTAACAATATAAGCAAGCCAAAACAAAGCATCTCAACCAACGCTGCACAATGAAGCAGTAGTGTCGTGTCTGCAATCCACAAAACAAGAATCAATACAGAACCTTTAAACTACGACCTGAGAAAAGGCCAACAGCTTTAAGAAATGTCCCTAAAAGTGAACCTGAGGTGAACACGGCAATATTTTATGTCAAGAATTCAAATAAAAGTTTAAGGCAACAATCCCCCTTGAGTTTCAAAACACTCAGAAGCCCACATCATAACATAAGCATAAAGTCACTGCCCAAAACAGTCAGTTTTAATCACTTTTGCCCCCAAAAATAAAATTAATCTTTAAGCCAATGATGCCCTCAATGGGTAGCCAGCTATCCCCTGTCCATGTTTACATTCTAAACATTTACATCAGTATGTACCAAAATATAATGCTAACTATTAAAACAGCTGAAGCCCAGTCAACCAGTTTTACTCTGTTGTACCTACCAAACACAAGTGGCTACAAAGATAGTTTTATTTGCTCACACACATCAGTCATTTTTGAAAAGCAGTCTAGCCTTGTCTCACTGCAAGTAATGATAACAACATTCGCGAAAAAACAAAACTTCCTGAAGAGCAGTATAGAAATGAATCCAAAGCTTAGTTACTCCTCAGCTGATGAATATATTAAGAGACAAATATGTGTAAAATCTTCCAAACCTGGAAAATCCTTTTCACTATGAACACATGTATGCAAAAAAGTTTCAAATCATCAACACGAGAGCCTCCGGGACGTGAAGCGGAGGGTGCTCCTTCTGCAGCTCCCTGGCCGAGACCAGCCCTGGGTCTTCGGCGAGGCAGGTCGATCAAGTCCCCTGTTGCCTTTTGAAAACAGCCCGTGCAATCAGCGGCACGGAGGCAGAATGAGGTCACGCTTCCCGTAAAGCAGCCTCGCATCAGCAGCATTCTTTTTGAAGAGCAAACCGAAGATTAAGATTAGCCTGGTGAACGCTCTCGCAGGCTGTTGCGAAAGAGAAGATACACTATAAATAACATTTCGCTCCAATGATGATATGGAGAACAAAGACAGAACCTTTTCTCATAAAGAAAAGTGGCACGGATTTTTGTTTCAGCTTTACTGTTCTATCTCTCTTGCTCAGAAAACTTTAAAGGGGTGTATCCAAATCACTCCATTTGTAGAAATACTTGTGAGCCTGACAAGCTTTGATGTACAAAAGTGATCCAGGTACCACAAAATTCGTGTATAGTAAAAGGACATTTTGCAAAAACACTATTATATAGAAGGATTTGGTGAGAGTTCAGAGTTCTTTTAAGTTTCACAGTCAAAAACGTTATTGCAAATGCATACCATGCAATGTTAAGATAAACTTCTTTAAAGGAGAAGGGAATAAAGTCATTTGTACACATATACATTGTTCCACTCTATATGTTCCATACTACATAAGGTACCAATTCTTCACACCTTAAAGTATACAAAAATAAAGTCAAATCCACATAAGAGAAATGGAGCCGGAATAATATGTCCTGGCAATCAAAATGATTTGATTGTAGAACTATTGCACACAAAAGTAATATAAATCAGCTGCTCAAGACTGGAGAATTATCCAGCCTCAGGGAGAAAAACTTCATGTCCACAGAGATATAACACTCGTAGGTGTCTCTCCTGATGCCTCCTGTACCACTGCAAAAAGAACCCACAGATCTAGTAAAATATGATAAAATGTGACTGATGTGATTTAATGACAGGTTTTTTTCCCTGGGGAAGGAAAAATACCTCCCCTGATAACAACTGAACATAAAATTCTCAGCTCACAGAAAAGGAAACAAAAATCAGGATTAGGCAATTAGGAAGTTACAAAAGAGCTTCTCTTTGGGAGCTAAACTGAAATGAAAATTTAAAGGTCCTTTTGCTTAAATATGAAAACACAGGGGCATGTTTTTTCTTTGCATCACTTCTTTTAAGTTAGTGGAACTATGCCAATGAGGAAATTTAGTCCACCATTATTTCCATGGATGCATGGGCTTCATCACAGGATTGCCCAGGCCACCCTGTGTCTCTGCTGACAATGGACAGAAGCTCCCTATGGTCTTTAAAACTAGGTCACCTGCTGAAGAATTTCTACACATACATTAATTTACTTCTTGGGAGTAATTTTGTTTTCTTCTCATGTTCTTCTCAACGGGAAGCAGTTAATTCTAAGATTGTGCTGCTTTTTTGAAGGATGTTGGTGTTTCTTCTTTGTCTAAATAGTTAAAATACATTGCTTCTGTATCATATTTAGACATAGAGGTGTTTTCTTTTTTAATCACTGCCATTTATATTTGAAAATCACTGTTCCACAAGCTTTTGATGCATACACTTTGTGCATTAGCAAATATTTTATAGGAAGGTGCTAGCCTAGTTTATACACACACACACAAAGGTTTAATACACAGCTTTTGTTTGTTGCCCTCCGTGTTGCTCCTCAAACTGCCCACCCCACCCCAAGCCCCATCTCAACTGTCAGATTTCAAATTCTAAGAAATGAATACACCAACAAGCTTGCTGTGCAGTTTTGCCTGTTGCATACATTACAATTTCGACCTACAAAAGGAAGGAAATGAGAAATCACAATACTAAATACCACATATCTTTCTACTCTTCTCTCAGGCTTACTCTGCTCTCGACAACACTACAAATACAGGAGAAAACGTGTTGCCAGTGGAAAATATATTGTGGGGATCTGGCAAGAGATGTGAGACTGGGGCAGATCCAGGTCCCACCAGCATCAAGGCTGAGCACGTACACCTGGTAGGCACACGCACACAGAGCACACGTATACACCACGCATGTATATACATACGTACACAGCGGGCAACACAGATGACAAACACAGACATGCAGAGCACTCACACAGACAGCACCAATGGCCTCATCCTTCTCTCCTCTCTGGATGAAGAGGATGGAGGCCCACTAGTGAGAGTATATAGAGATATACCCACATCTGTACAAGCTGGATCCCTCCAGCAGCTGGGATCAGACACTCAGTCTGCTCAGTAGCTGCCCATAGATCCCAGTCTCCCCAGTTGCTGGCATCTGGATGTAGAAGCCGCCAGAGACACAGGCCCACTCCAGTTGCTGGTACAGACCATCAGGCGGGCACACAGAGCTGGCCGGGATGCCCCTGGTCCTCAGCAGCCCCCTCCCCATGATGTCACCCACAGAGACAGCCCTGGCCATAATGTGTCCCGTGTCCCCAGACAGCAGCCTCCCTCGGTCCCAAAGGTGCTCTGGTGCTGGCTCATCTGGGTGGGTTTCCTGCCTGAGCACAGCGGCTAAGGCTCCTCTGGGCCAGCCCTGGGAGGGACCCAGACGGGGTGTCCCTTCCTCTGAGTCTTTAATTTGGGTTCCCACCTGCTTTTGTGCCCCTGTGCTCCTCTGGGCAGTCGCAGAGGAGCCTTTGCTGGGCTGATGGCTCCTGGGATGGGCCTGGGAGCCTTCAGGGCAGGGTATTATTTGGGGTCCCCCTCCTGCTGCTGTCTCTCTGTGCTCCTTTGTGGGTGTGCAGGTGAGTTTTTAGCACACATTCCACTGTAAGTCTACCATGTCAGCCACCCACTGCAACTCAATGCAGTTGCACTATTATGCTAAATACACAGTTTTCCAAAAGGGTATTTTGCCCAGCAGAGTGAATTGAGCAGCCATGGTGGAGAGAGTAGAGTGCTTATTGATTGAATGCAATTGAGAGTAATTTGAGGCTTCTGTAACTCTCTTTGAACCTCCTGGAAAGCTCACAGCCTTTAGCTTTTCCACTGGCTTCCGTGACCATCAAATCAGGCCATTTGTCCCATATCACAGCTCTTTGTTAATGCTGCGTATATAGTACTCAGTAAGTTAAAAATATTCTGAGAAATCTGAAAGTTAATTGAAACATTCAAAAAACCAGCAGGGAAGGGCTGGTCATGACAACGTTGGAGCATCCACACTGGGTCAAACTGAAGGTCTATGAAACTCTCCCTGCCTGCAGTCTTGCTGCAGGGAAAAATAGGACTTCTTTTAATTCACCTTTGTGAATGATAACATTTTAAGCTAAAAGCATTCCTTTACGCAGCAGAACCACTTAGCAATGTTTGAGGTACCCTGGTAACTAAAAAAATTCTCACAAATCCAGACATTTTATTTCAATTTTAAGAGAAGGCTGATCCTGCATAAAGTTAGCATTTCATTGCAGTTTACAGAACTGACACATCAGATACAGTTTTAACAACTTTACCCAGTCAGCTGTATGAAGAAAGATTAATTTGCTTTAAAAGAGGAACAAATTCATTTTTGGTGTTATCAGATAGAAATCCCACTCCAACCCACCAGAGACTTTCTTAGCTTCAGGCCTGATCTTTTTTTTCCCCAAATTAATTGTTAGCTTCATTGCTCCTGCAACATAGGCACCAAGAGACATTACTGGTTTGCACGGTTGAGTACAATGCAAGGACTTGTAAAACTTCGAATTAGCTCTGAGTTGGCTGACATACCCACGCTGCCTGGATGTCCACAGGAGCTTACCTGCAATAATGCTATGTCAGCTACACCTGTATCTACCTATACACACAGTCCAGGCAGACAAAAATTCTTTGGAAAGAATCAAGCGAACCTGCAGCGCACAACGATACTTCTCTGTGCAAAGCCATGACCAGTCTGTGTTGTATCTCCTTGCTCTTTGATTGCATGGCATCAGAAGGAAATTTGGTTGGTATATAACTTGATGTAGACACGGGAATATGCTTGAGAGAAATTTTGTAAAATGTCACATCGCTATATTAGAGCAGTGGAAAATCATACACGGGAAAAAGAAGCACTTCCATTAGAATACATAACTCCCCCACCTCCCATCCAAACATACTGCTCCTTTAAAAACTATTTTATCAGAGAAAGAAAACAAAAGGAAGAGTCTACTATTCAGATCCATCTGTCAAGGCAGAATTCAGTCGAGGTCCCTAATAGAAATGGTGGGTTGTCGTTAGAATTCTTTGTAAACTTCCTCACAAGAAGATTTGACTGCTACTGAACAAGAAGGTAGGAACACTAAGAAAAGCAATGCACACATCTATGTTAAAAGCTGGCTGACTTAATGTGTGAACTAGCACTCTACAGTGTCTGCAGTCACTAGAATCAGCCAGGACAGAGCCAGCTGTTGGCCAGCTGTGCTTTAGCAGCATCTTATTGCAGAGAACAGAGACTTTAATGCACTGATCACCGGTCCGAATGGGGAGTGAGTGGGAACGGGGCTTGGGGTGGCAGGGGAAGCGCTGCATAAGTGGTGTGTGTTCGTGGTGCCTTGAACAGCAGGGCATCAAGCTCCCAGCACACATCTATGTGCAGCATCTCAGGACACCCAGACTGTGAGGGAAAGGACAGGGACTACATGGGTAGGACAGTATGGAGAGACTGTTCACTGTTAGCTCTAAAGGGTACAAAAGGGCTTGTCCAAACCCAGTGCGATGTGGCCAACCTAGGAAGACCCCATGAGATGTGCTGAAGACTCGATTGCCCACACTCCTTGTCTTCTGTGTCACCACAGGTAATGCTGGACACACCACCTGCACAGCAGCGTCTTGGTGGCTGAAAGCTGAACAGGCCCCCTAGAAACACACAGCTTTAGGATACCACCTACGTGTCCTATCCAGACAGATAAAATCTGAATCTTTTGTTGGGAGTTTCCTTAGAATCACAGAATCATTAAGGTTGGAAAAGACCTCTAAGGTCATCAAGCCCAACCGTCAACCCAACACCACCATGCCTGCTAAACCATGTCCTGAAGTGTCTTATCTACACATTTTTTGAACACCTCCAAGGATGGTGACTCCACCA
>Ga0181612_117861_pt1 | contig 13788 bp, 4 predicted proteins | sample HoacroProtozoa21_FD_119630 | JGI IMG/M metagenome (GOLD analysis project Ga0181612, IMG submission 119630) | Hoatzin crop microbial communities from Cojedes, Venezuel. Combined Assembly of Gp0051906, Gp0051904, Gp0051908 | reverse complement strand
TTTTTTTTTTTTTTTTTTTTTTTTTTTTTTTTTGGACCTGGGTGGATGCAGAGACTTGTTGCCACTTGAGGTCCCGCTGCTCCATGAGCCTCAGGAGATGAGCATTTTTACTTGATGTATGCTGAAATACATCAGAGAGTGCTCTTTTCACTCAGCAGTAATGCTTCTATTATAAACTTTGCTACTTTTCCTCTCTCTATTTTACACACCAGTCTGGGCAGCTTTTTGATGCAGTGTGATCTCAGATGTTGTAATACGCAGTCAGCACTTTCTCATCTGTTTGCATCTAGTGTAATTATAAAGCCTTTGCAGCCTCCACCATTGCTTCTTTCCAACTTTGTTTAGTCAGGCTTATTCCTGAAACTAAATAAAGGAGAAGGAACTGAAGAATTAATACTGGCACCTGCCAGTGCTCGAGTTAATGGGCTATATGAAGGAAAGACTTGTGAAATTTCCAATTTTTTTTCTTCTGTTTTAATTACTCTGGTTATCCTATAGCACCAGTCAGCACTCAATGTGGTGTTAATTTATTTGCCACAAGGAATCCTATAAAAAGAGCTCCTTGTATGCGTAATTTCAACCCTTACATTTTTCCTAACATCTGCTACAATTAAGAAGAAAGCCTAAGCCTGGAATTTCTGTCTCTTACAGCAGCAGAGCTTCAGCGTGAGACACTTCTCCGCTGTATGCTGAGCTGGGAACTGTGAAGGCGGTAACTGACCCTTCAGTTCTTAACTGACCCGCTTTATTGCAGCTATCTGACTCCGCTCATACATGTTTCTGGCCGTCCTGGTACAACACTTGATTTGTGCTAGTTGCTGCTTTTGGCTGTTGCATAGAGAAGGATATTTAACCCCAAATCCTATACAGGATCCTGCTTAGCTGATTTGGAAGGGAGAAGTCCTGCAACACTCTTGTGCCGAGTATTCAACAGCAGCTTTGCAAGTTGCAGAGTTTTTCTTTCGTTTTTTTTTTCGTATGATTGATATTTTAAATAACATAATGATTATATGACCGATGGTAAGAGAAACTGTATTTCTGTCTTGCTGATTACCTACACTGTGTTTTTGTGTAGACTGGACAGTAATAGGGAGCAACTCGTTACTGTTCCATGCAAGTTAGTGACTCCCATCAAAATGTCCCTTGCCTATTACATTTAGGCATTCAGTTACTGCAGCTTTTTGAAAATCAAAGCAGCAGCACCGTATCTGTGAAGGCTTTCATCTGAGAATAAAATGATGCTCAGCATGTGAGGGTGAAACTTAGAAAGGTGTGCTGAGTTTTGGAAAAGTGACACTGGAAGCAAGAAATTTCTAATGAGTATTTTTGTCCAGATATTCATCAAATCGTGGCCTCATCAATTCAAAGGCCATGCAGACAGGGAAACAGCAGTCTCAAGAGGATGCTACTTACTAGCAGGAGAAAACCACCTAATTAAAGGAAGACATCAGTATAGCATGTTAAAGTGTCAAAAGGACTGTTTATCTGAATTGCCAGCAGGCCCCTGCCAACTCTTCATAAATATAAAAAAGTCTTCCCATGGTAGAGTGTTTGCCTTTCTCTTTACAGAGGCAGAAAGTATCCTTTCCAGATTCTGTGTTTCTAAACATGTAGTGTAATTGTGGTGTACTGCAATAAGAGGTTCCTTTTCCCATGTCTAAATGGTAAAATGACCTCCATATTTGGGGAAAATTTGTTCATTTTTTGGTACCACAAAAAAGACACTGCATAATTTCTGGGAAAACAATTTGCATACTTGTCGTGAGGCAGTGAATAATGGCTTTTCTTGACACTTAATTTTTAAAATGGGAATTGCATCTTGAGCTTTCTAATAGAATTTCTTTTTTGCTGAAGATTCTTATTCTCTCTTTTAGGGCTGGTTGAGTTTTTATCTTAATTTTTTGCTCTCTGCTGCTGTTTTTCTCCTCCTCCTGTTTGCAGGGATTACATTCTGACTGCTTATTTATTATTGGTTCAAAAGTAGTCCTGTTTTAGTAGCTGCAACATAGCCTCTTACGAAAGTACAGTGACAATGTAATAAGGAATTACTGTGTCAAACAGGAAACTAATTTTCTCTGTCTGTCCTGAGAATGGTTACTTAAAGTGAAGGAATTTAATTTGCAAAAAATGAATTGTTTGTGATCTAGCCCGAAATAAAGAATTTGGGGTTGCCTGTGATGCTACTTTGACACCTTTCTTTATGATTACCAAACATACACTAAATAAATAAATAAATAATCAGAGAAAGGGATGGAATTTCTTCAAGCTTTCCACAGCTAGATAAACAAAATATTTGTGATGTAATTCCCATGGCTCTATCACAGTATTTATTTGCTTGTTCTTGTAATGTTTTTTTTTCCTCTTGTTTTTGTCTAAATTAATATTGGTAGTTAAGACTTTGAAGGATCTGGCTGTCCTCTCTGAAAATATGAACAGAGGACTGCAGATAATGCTTTGCTCAGTCTGAAATCTACCTTTAAAATCTTTTTTACTATGCGTTTAAATGAATTTCATTTTTGTTTGGCAAGAGTCCAAAGTATCTTTATCTATGAGAATATTAGAATTAAAGGACATGATTGAAGGATATTAACTTTCCATACAGTTGCATCACTTGGGCAAAAGGAGGGCCCCTCATCTCTCTATGCATGCATGAATAGCACCAGTTCAGCATCTGCCATGACTATTTAAAATAATAATGAATTTAGTTTTGGGAAAGAAAAGGATTGACAACAGTAGCTCATGCCAGGATTAGAGTAGGGAAGTGCTGCAACAACATTTCTCAACCACTCTGCCAAGACACTCGAGTTTGAGCTGGTAAGAACAAAGCTGTTCAAGTCATTTAAATTATACTTTGCAAAAGGAGACTCCAAGGTCCCAGAACACGTGTTCTCAAGATGTGGGTCATAACCAGGTTTCAGTGTTTGGTGCTCACGCTTGCTTGTCTAATGGCTGACAGGGAGCGAGGTCATTATGCTTCTTTGTTTATAACAAAATCATGTCATGGCAAAGGTTGAAAGTAAGTGTCAGAGATATTAGGGCTGAAAAAGAGCTTTTGGAGTCATTTTGTACTTAGCTTTGGGTGATTACATGATAGTACTGCTAGTTTTCTACAGTAGTTCTTTGTCACATCCAACCTTGAAACCTCTGTTTGAAATGATCTCAGAATCTGCTTTGCCAACTCATTACACTATTTGTTTTTAGTAGTTTCCTTTTGATCTTTTAAGATGTTAACTTCAGTTTCTTGACTACAGGCATTTTTCTCTTGCACTTGCCTCACTTTTTATGAATACTTCCTAGGCTTTTGCGAATAATATTAAATTTTAGCAGTTTTTTCTTTTCCTCTGGTTAGCTGTTGAAACCGCTTTTAAAAAAATGGACTTTCTAAACAAATACAGCATTTCATTTCTTGACATTTTCTGGATGCTTTTCTGCACAGAGCTGGTGGGCATTTCTGGTGTAAACACTGTACACATGCACTTCACTGCAAGGTAACACGTAGATGGACCGAATTCTCCCAGCATACTGGGTGAAAGATTGGACATGCCTGGGAACAGTACTTTCTTCAACTGCAAAACAGAAATTTCACTGTCCTCTCCCTAATACAGTAGTATTTTTTAAAGTTTTGATAAAAATGGAAGATGCTCCAGTTGTAGCTTCACGCTTGCTATTGCACAAAGTTCAAAAGTACAATCATGAAGGAACACATCATTCTACATACCAGCCCTATACTGGCTTTTTTCTGCAGAAGAATCCCACTGCACAGCTGTTTATGGCCTTAGTTTAGGACTGTCTGCTTTTGGTTAGCTTGTCTTCTCTGTGCAGCCTTGATTTCTCTGAAATGTCCCATATGGACTGACTGAAGTTTTAAATCCATTTATCTAGTCTTATCAACCGCATTTGCCACATCTGCAGTAGCGTTAGCCCAGAACATTTTATGGGGATGGGTGATATCCTTGGAGTTGCCTAGTGGCCCTTGGAAAATTCCAATACTGCCCTGATGACATTCCACTGCATCTCTGAATGTGGTTGTATTTATTTTCACGTTAGTCAATGCATGTGCTTGCTCTGCCAGTTTACCCCTGTAAGTCAGGGAATATTTTCCTTGCAGGCTCCTATAGTGTATTTTGGCAGTGTTCTTCCAAAGACCATTTTCTTTTTTTATTTGATGGCTCACATACGTCAGATCCTTTCTATTTGAATAAAACTTCAGCAGCTAATTTTTAACTGATCATTATTGTCTTTCTTATCCACCTTTTTTTTTTCTTCTTCTCTCATTCATTATTAGTGCCAAAGTTCACCCGTAATATAAACCAGAGAATGTTGTTATTTCCTTTCTTCTGTGCTGGGTCTTAATCTCGGTGGCAGAAAATTAGTGGGTGGGATAACAAAGGGACTTTGCATTGCTTATGCTCAACACCAGTCATGTGTAGCAGCAGCCTGCAGCCTAAGGAGCTGTTTAAGCAGGAGTTGTAGGTCTCAGAGTTGTATAATGAATGAGTATTTCTAAAGAGTTGGACCAGGCTGGATTTCAGTAGGCTGTTTCTCTGAGTGTAGGAATCTTGATCTCCAACAAAGGATTGTTCTGAAATAGGAATATGTTTGGGAGTCTGCTGCTTCAGTCGGCTTTATGTGGAAGAACCTGAATTTCATCACAGTACCACCTGTTGTTCTTAGTAATGTTTGGCAACTCTGTATCTCGGATATTCAAATAACTATGTTTAGCTTAATTAAACAGCAGATAGATAAAGGAAATCAACGTACTAACATTGAAAATTATTGTGTAAAGTTTTTAGTATTTTATGTTTAGGAATCTAAACCAGTAAATTATGGAATATATACATTGTTCTTCCTAATAAGAAATTCCCACAACTAGTGTTACTGCATTTATTTGTTAGTGCTTATGCACTTCTCCTTACATATATAAAACAAATATTTATACATATAAATAAATATGTATTTTCATATTTGTCTGGGTAAATGTCAGTGAACAAGAACCATTTGAATCATAATAGATCAAACTAACAGAAATCAATCGTTGTCCAAATTGGAACTTATCCTAGAAACAACTGCATTCACCAAACTTCACGTGAAAGGAAATAAAGCATGAAGTAAAACAATTTCAATATAAGAAAGCTGGATGAGTGACTTGACCTTAGGGGTAACGGTGATGATGAGTGTGTCATTTGTAGGACAGCTGTGAAATCCTTTGTAGTCACCATGTCTAAGGAAAATTAAAAATTGTTCTTTGGAAAATTAAGGAAATATTCTGCTGTACCTATGTGATAATAAGCCTTTAGGAAATCACAGAAAAGCGTTCTTGTGATATAATGGCACAGGTGAAAGGAAAAGGAGAATATAATGAGAACACATCTATGGAGTTTTGGTGTGGTTTATATTGCACGCTGGGGTGACCAGCTAGGGCAGACCAAAGGTGTGAGAGCTGTCACAGAAGCTGTAATGGTGGCGTGGCTCTGAGCTGAGGAAGAGAGATCAAGAAATGATCTCTTGCTAAAGATCTCTTGCTAAAGAAAACAAGGTGAAAAAACAGAGAGAAGTCCTGGGATACTATTGTGGAAAGACAACGAGAACAGAAAAGTAGAACAAGATAGGACTCAGTAGTTCTGTCCTAAAATTTGGGAATTACATAATTGAACTACTGATGTAGAATTTATATGGATTTGGCCTCTTTCCAGCATGTGTTGGGATTTTCCCACGGAAATTTTAGAAATACCAGAATCAGTCATTTTGTAATACGTGTTTTAGCATAGATTTTTGATCTGTGTTTATCAGGAAATCCCGTTGGTTCACATCCAGATTTTCCATTAGATAGGCTGATGTCCTGATTAGTGAGAACAGCTTAATTTGATAATTATAAACACAAGTGTAGATTTTATTCTGATTTAAGAAACTATTACTTGGATTTAGTGCTTATATTCTTGTTTAGCCCATCAGCAAGCTCTGTAGCTTTAGGTGAGGTTGTTGTTTCAAATTGATTTATTTGAGCTAGTGGTACTCTTCTATAGATCCTGGCTTAATTTCAGGCTAATTTTGTTTTAACTGGAATTGATTAAGAAGCTATTTAAGATAAGCTGATATAAATGACTGTTAAGCAAAAGATGTGCAGAGAGATTTACAGTCATGGAACTAAAATAGGTTAATACACACATTTAGGTGGTCCATCTTTCTCTAGCAGTTACCTGAAATGTGATTAGCATCACCAAATCAAATTAAAAATGTACTAAGTGCTTCCACACAGGGCACAGACACGTGGTTTAATTACTTTGGATCTGCTGAAACTTCTTGCATTGGTCTGATACAGGTTGCAGATGTTCTTAGAGCTCAGCTGTGCACAGCAGTCACTGCAGCTGAGTAAGTCGTGGTGTGGAGGAAAGGTGAGGATCTGCCATGCCTGTAGCCCATGGTAAACAACGAAGGAAGCTTACAGAAGTGCTTTTTACAGTCTCATATTTACACCAGGTGAAGAACATACACAAATGCAGTTGCTATTGCTCATGATAACATCTTATGATGTGGATAGTCAGTCATGTTTGAACTCTGTTGTCTACTTCTAAAAGTAGCTCAAGCCTCCCAAAAACCCAACCAAACAAAAAAAGTAAGGATTTTGAGATGAGTTTTTGAAAGTTTTTTTTTTAAATGTTTTACAACTACTTATTATTATGTATCCATTAGGAATATATTTCAGCTGCTGCAAAGGAGTGGTCGTATTTTATTGCTGGCTATAAAAATGCAAAGGTTCGGAGTGAAGTATGAAGATATAGCTAAGAAAAATATTGATACACCGAAGTTTCTATAGCAATTGCTGAAAGAGAAAAACATAACTTATCCAGTTACATTGGTGTAATTCTACAAAATCTAGGGACTACTGTATAGAATGGATGGGGACGAGTGGTTTTCCAGTCTGGTGTCCTCCTTCTGACAGTGGTCAATCCTCGCTGCTTGTCGTCTGTTTTTCTACCTGTGAATATGTCACGATGTAAAAGTATTGCTCATCAGTTTTAAAGGCCCATCCAAGATATTCCTGGGCCTGTCTTGATGTGGAAGAGAGTGAGGAAGGACCTTACCGGAGGGCTAAGGAAGGGGGCAGGCAGGGAGCTTGAGAGAACTTTCAGTCTTTCCCCAGAGCCGAGATCAACCCCACCTACTTTTCCCATGCTGACTAGTTATTTATCATTTAAAATCTGATCATATTCTCTTTCTCTGGTGTCACCCCTGGAAGCCACCTTTTAAATTTTCCAGATGAGAGGGGTGGTTCCCCCCCCCTTCTTTTTATGTCTTCTGTTCTTTTTATCTACCCCTGAACTAAGTCTCTGCTTCAATAGCTGATAGAGTTGGACCCTGTTTTCCATATGTTGTCAAAGGACTGGCCTGTACAGTAACTTTCTCATAACTTCTTCGTTATTTCATATGCTCATTTTCCTAGTCTTGAGTATATAATTAGCGAGAGAAAGTCTATAGATAAAGCCAAGCCCCTACCAATCTGTTTTGGCTACTCAACATTCCTGCAGTCAAAATCAGGCTAGGTAGAAGCAAATGCAATTCCGATTTATTTTAATGGCAATTCAGCATTTTCAGATCGTGGCTGATTAAAAGTGCTCCTGATACCAGTGGTTGTAAATTATTCTTGTTTTGCATAACCTCCAAACATATTAATTTGCTACTGAAAACTGCTACTGCCTGCTGCTAACAATTAGATAACCAGGTTGTCACTCCAAGCTTTTCACTACTGAACTTGGCAGTGTCTAACTGGCCGCCTTCTGTCTCATTGCTGGGAGCCCATCCCCAAAGAGCTGATGTTAAATTTAGTGAACATGAAGACTGAATAATCACATGGATCCCTAACTGCTCATCCACGCCAACTCTTCTCTTGCTTAAGTTGGATCTGTTTCAAGAGCTCTTATAAAACTGAGTTATTTTAGCAATCTGGAATTCATAGAGTATTTGGCCATGAAAATATCATAGTAACTTTTTCCTGTATATTAGGAAGGATACTACTTAGATATTGCACACAGCTGCTACTTTTTACTTGGACTGTGGTATCAGTGCAAATGAGTGTTGAGGTAGTAGGCTTATTTGAAAATAATAGAAATTAAATGGGTAAAATGCTACTTTAAAATATTTAGTCTCTCCTCCTTTTGCTGTTTTATGATTATTTTCTACAGTTTTCTTTATGTCTTTAAGTATTTTCTTCCCTCTGTTTATGGTCCAGTAGAAAATTCAACTTGATGTTTGCTTACAGGCTTTGTTTTGAAATTGTTTTGGCTGTACAACACTTTTCTGGGGAGGAAATTACTTAATCAAAAGCAACCCTAGAAAGAGCCACAGGTTTCGTTTTTAAACCTTTTCTCGGAGACAGTCCTCTTGGTAAGAAAACCTGAAGTAGTCAAAGGGTGGATAAAAATGGAGAGGGAGCTCCACTGTATCCTTTCCCACGTTTCAGATGCGACAGGAAAATGGGTTGGTTTTGCTTGGTGACAGATGTTGGTAAAGCTTTCTTAAAATTGTTGAACATTCGCCATACACAATGAAACCACCACAGATAAGCATTAGTAATGTCTGAGAGTTTTGTTTTCCTTCCGCCGCCACTTTGGAAGTCTTGTTATGCTGTTGCAGAGGCTGGAATCCTGTTGCCTTAACCTTGTGAGGTGAGGACGTTGTAACCCAGGAGTTTTACAAGAAAGATGTTTTTTGTAGAACACTTTACTACTAGCTGAGCCCTAACTCCTATTCTGACTTTGTTCTGCCACAGCTGTAAAAGATGGAGAAAAGACTCTGTAAGAAGAATGAGATAAAATCCAAACCTTACTGGAGACTTTGCAGAGTGCATGGAGAGGGAGACAGGGGGGGAGGGGGGGATTTCAGTATTAAACTCAAATCTATAATTTGGTAATGTAATATTAACAACTGATATTTTCAAGAGGATAGAAAGAATTGGTAACGGCAGTTTCTGTTTAAGTCACATGTCTGTGAAACTGGCTTTCATTTCAGAGCTTTCAGGAGTGCAGACATACAAAGACCAATAGGTACAAATCGTCCTGCAAGGCCGAAGTCTAGAATTTCTGCCCCTGGCCACTAGGCAACTGGATGTTTCTTCTGGTGAATTTTAGATAATTATTTTTTCCCCCTGCAGATTCAGAGTGAAAGAATTGTAGGATGTGCAGAAAGCGCTCCATGTGTCCCTCTGTGCATTAGAAGAGCCAGCTCTGGGAAGTGCTGTTCCTTCTAGCCCACAGTGATCCATTGAGTTTAAGCTTTACTTCTGAGCTTCGGAAGTGGCCACTGGGTGAGAGTCTCATACTGAATTGATCATGGTGGTATCAGTCCCTGAGTAACATCTGAAAAGGTGAGGGTGGGTGTCAGGGAACCATTGCTACGGATGAAGCAAAGCAAAAGGAGGGTGCCACTGAGTAGGCAGGGCAGTAACATTTCCAACTGCTTGCAGGATAGCAGAGGGAATTAGTATGATTCAAGACAAATTTACAAGCATTGCATCACTCTTTTCTAAACTGGGACAGTTGGCAGCTATTAGATCAGTTGTAAGTATTACAGGTCCTAAGTTACATTATTCATCAAGAATAACAAGGCCGGTTGCTACTAGCCTATTTCAAGTGTTTGATGTACACACGTTTAACCCAGTGTTCGCTGTAACCAAGAGAAGAGGGAAAAGAACAAAACATTCCTTAATGGTGAGTCCTAATGTAGAAGCAAAATTTTCCTTGTTAGGGAAGAGTTAGAAGATAAACTCTAGTTGTATCTGAAAGTGACTGGCTTCCCGGTCAGTGCAAATCAGTGTCCCTGTTCATCGCTGGGCCCTCTGTCCCTGACCACAGCAGCTCATAATCCCTGTCCCAAGCGGCGCAGAGCAGTGGAGGAAATTGTGACGGTACGGGAGCAAGCTACCTGCCCTCATGTTGCTGGCTGTGCTTTGTTCAGATCAGGGCATTTTGTCAGTACTGAAGGCAGCCCAAAGGAGGTTCACCGCACAGTTAATTTAGAAGGGGGGGAACAAGCCAAAACAAAAGGTTGTGTGTGCCATTTTCTTGGCATCAGGCGGGGATGTGAGTGCTTAATCAGCTGCTATGGCGTGGTGTTGGATTTGCGGTGCCAGGATTATAACTGTGGAAGGCTGTCGTAGTCTTAATTCATGATGTCAGTACGGCAGACCACAGTAACATTCGTGTTAGTGGAAGATCATTTCAGATTAGATGTGCTCTAACATTTTTGACGGCACCTTCAAAATGCAGTTATATTTGCCTGTCGCAGTTGCTTGTTCTATGCTTGTAATCTGACATACAGCGCAGGCATCAGGGAGAAGAGCGGGAAGAAAGTCTGTAAAAGCTTTACTGAGTTGCATGAGCACCAAGGTTTATACTGGCCGCAGAGCATGTTTATGAATGTTTTTGTGTTTGTTGTTACAAGGTTTCTATTATGTTTCAACTAACTGGATTCATCTGAAGCACAGGGCCACTTATATAAGAGAAAAACTGCATGTGGGATGCTTACAGCTGACATACACCCTTGTGCTGTGGGTTTGGTGGTGAAATGAGAGTTTGTGATCTGCTGAACCACGGCTTCGCAGAAATGCCCAGTTTAAGTAACCTTCTCTAGTAGTCCAGAGTTGTCCCAAGCTGAGTTCTCGAGCAGGCTCTGGATGAGCCACACCAGAGTAGCAGGTTGCCTCAGGAGCTGGCTCCTGCCTGCAACGCACACAGCATCCCAGCACAGGGCTGGGAGCTCCAGTGATGGCCAGGAAGCTTATATCTGATCTACCCAGTCTGCAAAGCCTTCACCTCAGGTGTAGATACCAATCTGTCAGTCCTGGACTCCCAGAACTGCACACGGTTAGTAATGGGTGTGGGATATGTAACCACTTCCTGGGTCAGGGAGGAACCTTTTTTCTATTGTCCTCTCTGTGTCAACATGGGAGGACAGCAGGGATTCTTAGGATCTCCTTTGTCTCTGGATTTTATATCTTCTTTGTTGAAAAGAAAATCCTTTTAAGTGTACCTCAGGATCTTTTCTGCAAAACAAGGTAATGGTATTACCTCCATTTTATCAATCTCAGCATGGTTCTGATTTAAGAATCAGGGCCTGAAAGCAGAGTTTCTTGTTTGATGCCCAGTGTTGTCTGCTGCTCAATGTTCAGTTGGCAAGTTTTTCACATGTAGTATTTAGTGACAGAAAGCTCACAATGCTGTGTATGCTGGAAACCAATTGTCCCAACTGAAGTCTGATTAATAGTCAGAACATTATTTCTGTTATAACTTTATTTTCAAGAACAGACTTTCTTCACTTGATTGTTTTCACTGGAGAAATTAGCTACCCTGTTTACGTTCAACAGCATAATCCTTGATGGTGTTAGGAATATTCTATGTACCCTGTGTTAAATAATGTTGGGGCCGTCCGTCCTTTACTGTCTATTGCTATGGGTGGGACTACTCAGAGTGCGTTCAGAAATGTGCTTCACAGAGGGGTATGCTGTGGTCAGTGAGGCTGTGTGCCTTTGCAGCCTCTACCTGCTTTGTCTTGAATCTCTGGACACTCCAGGCTTTGTAAGGAAATTTATGAGAATCAGGACAGGGAGAGAGTTTCTTGCTGTATGGCATACAGAAAAAAGAATAGAGGGATTAGGTATATTTTTCTTATAGCTTTGCCAAAAGCAATCTGAGAAGAATGTTCTTCAGTTATCTGAACTGATTTGTTTAACTTGATTTTTCAGTTAGCAATAAAACAAACTAATATTTTGTGTCCAGTCTCTTGGACACAATAAACATGATATTGTTTGGGTTTAGGTGCTATTTTGTACTATTTGACTGCAAGTTTAGAGAGTGTAGAGTGCTTCCTTCTAGATGTTTTTTTGTTCTTTAAAATAATGTAAGTAAATACAAGTACTGAGTATGTGACTTAGCCATGAAAGAAAACCGTTTTCATTGTCTTGAGATTTGCTGTACTCTCTATGGCTGTAATTTGTTTTAATTTTTGCACATAATAGAAGATTTAAAAGGTTTTATTAAATGATAAAATATAGGCCTTTCACTACAGCTGCAACCAGATCAAAATATGTCTGTGCTTGAATATACTCGATATTCTTCAGAGGACTGATTAAACTACTATTCTATTAATATGCAACAATTTCCTGTGTTTTATACATCAGCGTGATGGTATAGCGCTTATAATCTAGACAGCAATGGACTGCCCTGACCCAGTAAGATTCAATTTTGGTTCAATATCCTGCCACATAATTTACTTCATTATCCAATGTGCCATAAGGTTTTATGACCTAATTTGGTCAGAAAAAATAAAATAGGTCTTTTAGAAACAGAAATCTAAGCAGAGTTTTGCTAAGCAAAGTAACCAGTCGTAACTTGATGCCCCTGTTTTCAAGATGAAGCAGAAAAGTTACTTCAGCTCAACTGAGGAGTGTGTGGCTGAGAACTCTTAGTCAACTCCAAAGGATTCAGGGGGGAGTAGGTGGGAGTATTCCTAGTGGTGGAAAAAATACCACCACACTGCTTCTTCTCAGTCAATTAGTACAGGCAGATGCAGAATTTCGTATCTTGTGGTGAATTTGCCTAAATACTTTCAGCTTTTGAGGGGTTTGTATGTCCTTTCAACCTCCTTGGTTTCTGTTTTGGAATTGTTAAAGCAAGAACTGAAAAAAGTAGAATAGAAACAATAGTGTAGTTAAATCCTTTGTGTTTACAGTATTCTTCCTAGAGTCAGAAAATGGTATGATGTCTATACAGCAAAGGTTTTGTATAAAACAATTCCAAGTCATGAAATGTATTTTAATGCTGTTCTTCAGTTCTTTTCCCCATAAAATGCAGTGGTGTTCACTTGCTGCTCATGTTGAGCTTCAGTGGAATTGAACATGTGACATTTTATACTAGCACGCAATATCATTTGTTAGAGAAAATATATATGGAATGCAATACTGGAAACTTAGTTTCCTCTCCCTTCTGATGAATTTTCTGCATTGCAAAGTGAATGCTGTTGGAGAACATTTGAGTTCTTGTCGCTGTTACTGTTTGTAAAGTTTCCCTATTACAAGGAGAGATTTAATTCTGTAGCAAATACCCTGTAAAATGCCATACATCAGATTCTTTGTTTTCTAAACAGCTGAGATTCTACCCCCCTTGAATTCACACAGGTCTCAGGCTAGTGAATGAAAGTGCTGAACTGTGGGGTTCTTTTTTTAATTTGCATTTAATTGGGTTTTTGTTCAGGGGATAATTGCTTACTCTGCAAAGCTAGACATTTTTAATACATGCACAGAAAATGCATGTTAAGTGATTAAGAGTTCTCTTTCAAAAAGGCAAAGTACCAAGAAGTCCAGATAAAAGCTAAAGCATACAACATATAAATACTGCACTTGAGTGGTTAGATAGTTTTGCAAAGGCCTTGGGCTTTTCCTTTCAGCTGCGAGAAGGTGATTGTCAGCGCACAGATGTCCCCAGAGGCCATAGCTGTTTAATTTTCAGGCTTTCCACTGGAAGGATGAAAAATACAGTCAGTGAAAAAGGCACATGAAGAAGGGAGGTTGTTATGACGATGATGAAGCTATAATGTTTTGGTATTCTGGTTAAAGCCTTCCCTTAGTAATCACTGAAACCTCTCTTTGTGCATATTCCACATCCTATTAAACATGGTAAAATACAGACGATAATACCTGTTTATTTGTGGTTATATGTTTAATGGATTTCCAGTAATTATCCTTTTTTTTCCATTACCAAGGCTTTTTGAATCTTTGTTCTTATGGAAATATCTAAC
>Ga0181612_112205_pt1 | contig 13788 bp, 14 predicted proteins | sample HoacroProtozoa21_FD_119630 | JGI IMG/M metagenome (GOLD analysis project Ga0181612, IMG submission 119630) | Hoatzin crop microbial communities from Cojedes, Venezuel. Combined Assembly of Gp0051906, Gp0051904, Gp0051908 | reverse complement strand
CTCACACTCACTCCCCCCCCTGCTCCGCCTCGCGCCCCCACCCCCCTCCTGCTCATCTCCTGCGCCCCGCCCGGCCCTCCGGCCCGGTAATCGACCTAACCGCGGGGGCGGTCGCCGAGAAAGCGACAAGCCCGACCGCGGCGCCGTAGAGCACCTTTTGGTCGCGCGTGAGGGTTTTCAAGCCCGTCGTCGCCTTTGCCCTGCCGGTTTTCGTGCCGGTTCGGGCGTTATGTTGATATTGTTTTTTCATTAATATACCTCCTTTTACTTGTTAAATAAGGTGCTTTACCACTGGCCGAGGGGAGAGGCAAGCGGGGCTCACACAAGATGAGCTTTCTCCGCAAATCTTGCGATCCGCGGAGACCTTACCGCTCCTTAAGTTTTTTAGCTGTCCAAGGCTTTTGAGAAAGCCAGTGGTAAACGAGGATGAAAAAATCCACGAAAAAACTTCTTTTCGTGGTGAAAGTTGAGTAGTTTTAGGATTTGTGATTTTTTGTACAGAAAGAGAACGCGCGGTCCGTGCGATTAGTTCATATATATATATATATATATATATGAGGCAGCCTGTCTGAGACTTAGTTTGTTCATACCTTCCTTTTAACTACTCTTCGGGCTGAACAAACATGAGTCTTTAGGGGAGATATCGGTGCAGTTTTGCGTTTTCACAACACGCGACCACGCGCACTGAACGCGCTTATGTCTACATCTCCCGTAAAGTAAATTTGGACAACCCTAAATACTTTTGTATTAAAGTTATGTTTCTATTTTAAAGCATTTGCGGGATAAAAGCAAGAGCTAAAATCCGTTGACTTTTGCAATTATTTTTGCTATAATAGGATTATCAAATAATTCTTGTATTGCACGAAAACTTGAGGAATTTTTGTGCGAGTGCGTTATCGCACGGTGGTCGACACGGCTGCGACAGGAAAACGGAGGAAACTGCAAAAATCGAGAAACTCCGTAAATTATAAAGCTAAACAAAGGAAACTTATGAATCTAAAAGAACAAGAGAGGCGCAAAAAGCTTATGCAGAGCCAAGCCGAGCGGATGCCGGCGATTAAGAAGCGCTTCGAAGAACAACAAAAAGCGGCGTCGACTGCTGAAATAAAAACGGTCGAGACGGGCGCGGCGGTGATTTTTGAAGAGGCACAAAAACGCCACTTTAATAGCAATTTTAAACCGGGTGGGAAAGATGCGAAACTCGTCTCACGCGCGAGCAGTAAAACTGGCACGAAGAAAGCACAAGCGGGATCGGCTACGCGAGCACAAGCGGCGACTAAACCTCGTGCGTCTCAAACCGCGACGAGCGGCACAAAAACTACGAAGGCTAAAGTTGCCAAAGCACCAATTAACCTTGCTGTCAGTACACGTAAGGGTGATATGGTGCATCATCAAAAGATGCTGAGTCAAGACGTGAACGCTCAGGCTTCGCAGCATATCATCGGCGTCCCGGTGAACAAATCGAGATATAATGGTTATAATGGTACGCAAGTGACAAAAAGCCAGCTAAACTCCGCGCGCACAGACAAGGATTCGGTTTTGATTATCCCGATCGGTGGGACGGGCGAGTTCGGCATCGGAAAAAATATGACCATTATCCAGTATAAAAACGACGCGATCGTAATCGATATGGGAGTTCTTTTCGCGGGCGACGATTATCCTGGCGTAAACTACATGATTCCAGATATTAAGTATCTCGAAGATAATATGAATAAAGTTAAAGCGGTTTGTTTCACGCACGCACACCTCGACCATATCGGCGCTTGCCGACACATCTTGCCGAAAATCCCGACTACGGTTCCGATTTACGGTACGGATTTTACCCTCGGCATGATTAAAAAACAGATGAGCGAGCTGACCGACGAACCGGATCTGAATTATATCACGGTCGACCCGCTGAAACACGAAATCTTAAAATGCGGCGAACTCTCCGTCGAGTTCATTCATACACTTCACTCGATTCCGGGTAACTGCGCGATTGTTGTCCGCACCCCGAACGGCGTGATTTATGTCTCTGGGGACTGGCGCGCCGAGGCGAACCCAATGGGTGTCCAGACTGACTACGAACGGATTGACGAAATTGTTAAAAATGAAGGCATTACGCTCATGCTAAACGAGTCGACCAATATCGACTCCCCGGGGCATCACCCACACTCCGAATTCGACGTCGGTGAGTCGCTCGGCGCCGTGATGGATCACTACGCTTCCGGGCGGATTATCGTTTCTTGTTTCTCGAGCCAAGTTTCGCGCATTGGCATGGTACTTGAAGAAGCGGCAAAACGTGGGCGAAAAGTTGCGTTCGCTGGTTATTCGATGATCAACAACGTCGAGGTCGCGCTCCGCACTCGCGAGATTAAGGTTCCGAAAGACACGATTATGAAAATGGAAGACATCATCAAGCTTCCGGACGACCGCGTGACGATTGTTTGCACCGGGTCGCAGGGCGAGATGAACGCCGTGCTTAACCGTATGGTTTCCGGCGCACACAAATACGTCAAAGTTAAGTCGACTGATACGATTGTTTTCTCTTCGAACCCAATTCCTGGCAATGAACCGCACGTGGTGAACACCGTCGACGGGCTGCTCCGCGAGGGTGCGCAAGTGATTCAAAACGGCAAGACTCATATGACAAATATTGGTCCGCTCCACCTTTCCGGCCATGCTTATTATGAGGACCACGTTGATTTTGTGACGAGGCTTAAGCCTCTGAACTATATGCCTTATCACGGCGAGTTCTACATGATGGAGCACAACGCCGAGATGGCGGAAAACGTGATTGGAATTCCGCGCGAGAGGATTATTATCGCGGATGACGGCGATGTAGTGGAACTGACAAAAGACCACAAAATTAAGAAAACTGGGCGGGTGCACGTCGGTAACCGTCTCTATGACGACGCGGATATGCCGGTTCACGAAGCAGTGGTGAAAGACCGGATTCATATTTCGCGCGAGGGGATTTTTGTGCTTGTGCTGACACTGAATAAGAAAACTGGGAGGCTACTTAAAACTCCAGATATTGTGAGTCGGGCGTTTATCTATCTCGATAATTCTGAGGAGCTGATCGGAAAAATCCGTCACTATCTCCGCCTGAAGACTGATAAAAATACTTATAGCGACAGCGATGTGAAGACTTTGAAAGAGGAAATTAAAGAGGATGTAACGCGAATTCTCTACGACGCGACTGGGCACACCCCGATCGTGATCCCGGTGATTAATAAAGTATAGCTAAAAGCCCCGTTTGGGGCTTTTATAATGTTGTGATATAATAGAAAAAAGGAGTTTTATGCTCACGATTGAACAGATTAAAGACACGGTCTCGAAACTTGGAGAAAAATATAAGATCAAAAACGCTTATCTTTTTGGTTCTTATGCAAAAGGTGAAGCGAATGAGAATAGTGATGTTGACTTGATAATCGACCGCGGCGAAATTAAAGATTATATGACATACGAGGGATTTCGACTTGATTTAATTGATGAGTTTAAAACCGATGTTGATGTTTTGACGACAGACGGAGTGAAGCCACGTTTCTTCGAGCTAATTAAAGATGATAGGATTTTGCTGTATGGAGCGTAGAGACGTTTTTATTCTTGAGAGTATTATTGAATTTTGTGACCGTATAATCTCGACGATTTCTGACGACGGAATTGACTTTGATGTTTTTCAAGATAATCCAAACTATCAAGACATGTTAGCGTTTCGCGTGGAACAGATTGGCGAGCTTGTAAATAATCTTAGCGATAACTTTAAACAAAATAATCCTGAAATGGAATGGCATAAGATGGTTGGTTTTCGAAATATCGTGGCGCACGCTTACGGTTCGGTTAATATGTTGCTACTCTGGGATATTTTAATAAATAACATCCCGTCGCTTCGCGATTTTTGCGCAAAGAAAATAAATTATAATAAATGACTACTTTGCGAGTTTGAGGTAGTAGAAACGTTCCTCATTTCCGAAGCGACCTTTTAGGGAGTTGTCGCGCTTGTTGATGATGATAAAACCGTTTTGGCTCAGCCAGGATTCAAAATCTTTCATAATATTGCGACGGATGGTGTTATTTTTTATGACACCACGTTTCAGTTCGCCGCGCTTCGCCTCAAATTGAGGTTTTAGCATTACGAGATAATCCACTTTTGGCGGCAAAATATTTTTTGCGTGTTTTAAAATTTGTTTGAGAGAGACGAACGAAACGTCCGCGACGACAGCATCGACGGTTTTGTAATCTTTCGCGTGAGTCTTGAAAAAATCAGTTTTTTCTCGTAAATCGATTCTTTGGTCGAATCGAAGTGGCGTTTTCATCTGATTTGTGCCGATCTCGACTGCAATGACTCGTTTAGCGCCCTTATTTAAAACATATTCGGTGAAGCCGCCAGTCGAGGAGCCGATGTCGAGAACGGTTTTATTTCGAAAATCATATTTGAAAACAGAGTTGGCATCTTTTAATTTATTCTCAGCGCGAGAGACAAAATTTTTTAGCGGTACAGCTCCGCGAGAGGAATCGTTTATTCCCCGTGGGCTTAAGTTTCGCATACCTGGTCCTTGTGCAGAAAAAATCCTCCGTGAATTTTGACGGTTCGCAGAGGATTTTTTGTCCATCTATTTTCTCCGTTCGCGATAAGCATAGGTCTCAGTGTCGACTGAAACGATGTCACCTTGCTTGATAAAAGCAGGAACTTTAATCGTCACGCCGGTTTCGAGCGTAGCATCTTTCTGAACAGAAGTCGAAGTATCGCCTTTCACCGCGTTTTCAGTGTAGGTCACCTCGAGCCAGAGGTTCTTCGGCAAAACAAGGTTAATCGCAGTACCGTTGTAGAACTGGATATCCATCTCGTCGCCGTCTTTCATAAAATCTTGGCTGTCGCCGACCATGTCGCTCGAGAGTTCATACTGTTCGAACGTCTCCGGGTCCATGAAATAGAACTTATCAGTGTCTTTGTAAAGATACTGAACGTGGCGCTGAGTCACTTCAGCCGGCTCGATTTTCTCTTGACCTTTGAAAGTTTTTGGTAAAAGTGCGCCGGTGATCAGGTTTTTCACCTTGACGTTCACAATCGAACCGCCGCGCCCCATCACTTTTTGGGAGTACTCAACCACCTTGTACGGTTGCCCGTCAAGAGTGATCAGCACATTCTTTTTCAAATCTGTTGGTCCGTACATTTTTCTCCTTTCTTAAATAATATCGGTTGCGGAGAGCAAACCTCCAATCAGCCCTCCGCGTACTATTTCGAGACGCCTCGAATTATGGCTTGCATAACTCAGAGCGTGCCCGAAATTTCGATCTCTGTTTATTCCGAGATAAACGGCAAGAGACCGAGATGGCGAGCGCGTTTGATCGCGATCGCGAGCTGGCGCTGTTGGACGGCAGTGAGACCGGTTTTAGTCATCGGCTCGATGCGACCATAAGCGTCGATGTAGTGTTGCAGAGTCTTCACGTCACGATAATCGAAGTAAAGATCTGGATCATTTTTAGCTTTTCTCATATTACTCCTTTATTAAAACGGGATGTCGGAAAGATTAACGTCGTCCATCGGAATATCGTCAGGGACAAAGTCGTCCGCCGGGGCTGGAGTGGCAGCCTTTTTCGACTTCGGAGCCGCTGGGGCCGGTGCGTCATAGCTCGCACCACCCTCACTATCGGAACGACCGCCAAGGAAGTTGAAATCCTCAACGATAATTTCGACGCCTGAGCGTTTGTTTCCCTGTTTATCCTCATATCGATCTTGTCTTAAACGACCAGAGACCAAGATGCCGTTACCTTTTTTCATGTATTGACAAATCGTCTCCGCCTGTCGACCGAAAGCCGTACAGTTCAAGAACGAAACATATTCGGTGTTATTACCGTCTTTGTCTCGACGAACTTCGTTAACAGCAACCGCGAACGAAGCGACCGTTAGCCCACCACCCGTGCTTCTTTGTTCCGGGTCCGCAACCAAGTTTCCCGTGATTATTGCTTTTGAAAATCCCCGCGCCATAAATAAACTCCTCTCTTAATTAATTATTTTTTCCGAATCTTATTCGGTCGCTTCAGCAGGTTGGGCTGAAGTAGTGTCCTTCTCTTTTGCGCCGCGCTCAGCCTGAGCTTTAAGCTTCGCTTCGTAGCGAGCTTTTTTCTCATCGCTGGTCACGAGTAAGTAGCGAAGAACTTCGTCGTAGATAGTAAGTTGCCTGGAAATCTCACGAGGGGCCGTCGCCGGAAGTTCCACCTCGAAGAAATAGTAAACGGCAAAATCCTGGCCATCAATTCCATAAGCCAAGCGTTTCTTGCCGTCGGCAATCTCACTCACAATTTTACCACCCTCGGATTCGACCAATTTCTTGACCTTTTCGAGAGCAGGTGCCAAATTCATCTCTAAATCAGGATGAAAGAGCACAGAAAGTTCGTATTGTTTCACCTTTACTCCTTTGGTTAAAGCAAACGCATTCCACACGAATCGTTTGCTGAGCTGATATTACTTTTATTTTATCACAAGTTGTGGAAAAATGGAATAGTAAAAGTAGAAGAAAATAAATTCGGGGAAAATCCTTTATGTTGCGTCGGGAGGATTCTTATTTTTATACATTAACTAATTCATCAAATTCTTCAAGGGATTTGATGAGGACGTCGCGAGGCTTGTTGCCGTTCGCGGGACCGATCACACCGATTTCTTCGAACCAGACTGCAAGACCGGAGACAAAGCCGTGTCCCTTACCGAGGTAAGTTTGCAACATTGCGGTACTAAACTTGCCTTTACTGAGCGAAATCTCGACAGCTTTTCGGACAAGCGGGTCGTTCGGGTCGTATTTCCGACCGAGGTCGCCGATTGCACCGCCGTCCGCCGGACCCATACCCTTAATCTGGACAGGCTGAGACACCACGTCGTCGTTATACTCAGGCGGGCGCTGTTCGCGGAGGAAGTTACAGAGCTTGTCGATATCCTCATCGGGCGAGAACGCACCCTGAATACGGCGAGGTTTACCCATCATTTCAGTGGTGAGCATAAGCATATCACCTTTTCCAAGAAGTTTCTCTGCGCCGCCCATATCGAGCATAATGCGCGAGTCAGTGTTGTTGTTCACGGCAAAAGCAATACGACCAGGGACGTTCGCCTTGATCAGACCGGTAATAACTTTCACCTCTGGACGCTGGGTCGCAAGGACAAGGTGGATACCGGCGGCGCGACCTTTTTGGGCGATACGAACGATCAAGAACTCGAGATCTTTCCCTGCCTGCATCATAAGATCTGCCATCTCATCCACCACGATTACGATGTATGGCATCCTGCCAGGTTTCTCAGGGACGGATTCTTTGTCGCCCATCGTGCCGTCGCGGTCGTAGTCCTTGTTCGGGAGCTGGACTTTGGCGTTGTAGTCGACAATGTTCTTCACTTTCATTTCCGCCATCACAGTGTAGCGACGTTCCATTTCGTTGACCGCCCACTTCATCGCGCTTAAGGCTTTGTCAGTGCCGTTAATAATCGGAGTTAAGAGGTGCGGCACGGCGTCGTATTGGACCATTTCAACCTGCTTAGGGTCGACAATGATTAACTTCAAATCGGACGGAGAGTTGTGATAAAGCAGAGAGGAAATAAGCGTATTCGTCATCACGGACTTACCAGAACCAGTCGTACCAGCGATCAAGAGGTGTGGCATTTTTGCGAGATCCGCCACGACGGCGTTACCAGAAATATCTTTTCCGACGGCGAAACAGAGCGGTTTTTCACGTTTCATCTTATTCCACTCATTCGACTCGAGAATTGCACGCATCGTCACGTCGGCGGAGCGGATGTTCGGAATTTCGACACCGACGGAGCGAGTTCCAGGAATCGGAGCCTCAATACGGACCTTGTCCACGGCGAGGTTGAGCGCAAGTTCACGGTCGCGAGCGGTAATTTTCGACAAATTCACCCCTGAAGGCGGACGCATTGTATACTGAGTTACGCGCGGACCGACGTTCGCACCCTCAACTTCGACGTCGATACCGAACTCTTGCAAAGTGGACTTGATAATCAAAGCGTTTTGCTGGATATTACCACCGTCCGGAGGGGTTTGTTTTTTACTGAGGAGATCCGTGCCAGGATATTTCCAAGTTTCGTCGGTGTTCGAGAGAAGGGCTTTCTCAGGTTCGGGGGCAGGTTTTTCCTCATTTTTCATCGTCTTTTTCTCGAGACGACCGAGCTTCGGAGTCTCCACAGCCTCGACCGAACCCATGCTGTTATTAATCTTCAGTTCCCCCACGCCACCAGTCGCCTCGCCAGATTGAGCTTTTCGAGCAATTCGGGCATTTTCCGCATCTTCTTCTTTTCGAGTACTCCTCAGCATATTCGCGATTCCACGAAAAACCGCCGCCGGAGAAATAGAGAAAATAAAGAGGCCGGTGATAAAAATCAAAACAACATAGATAAAGGCGACAACGCCGGCGTTTAAAATCTGAGTCATCATGGCGTTCAGGAAGCTACCAAGAATACCACCGGTCGCACAAGTTTCGGCACTCGCACCAGCAAGCGGTTCGCAGTTTGGGAACTCTTGGGTAATCGTCGGGATACCGAAGAGACCAGAGAGCCAGAAAATCACCAGGCACGAAGCGATCCAAGTGACGCCTGGGAGACGGTTTCCCTCAGCGCGGAAGATCGAGACGGCAAGATAAACAAGCAGAACTGGGATAAAATAAGCGCCATAACCGAGTAAGAAAAACGCTGCCGAGTGAATCGTATTCAAGAGGTCGCCACCAGAACCGAACCACGTCATCACTAAAATTACTGCAAAAACAATCATCAGAACTGCCGCGACTTGTCGACCCCAACCGCCAGGGAGCTGGTGCTCAGGCGCCGGGTCGGACCGCGAACTGCGTCGCTTCTTTTTCGCCATCAGAATTTACCTCTCTTAATCATATATAGTATTATACCACATCTTGCAAATAAAGAAAAACAAGAACTCCACTCTTGCAACTACGCGACATCAGAGATGCGCGGGACACGTTGCTGCGAGTGGGTTCTTGTTTTACAGACCTAATCCAGGTGACGCATCGTGAGCGAGAGACGACCCTTATCATCAATCGCCTCGAGACGGACGCGAACCTTGTCGCCGACGTGGAGCACGTCTTCGACTTTGTTTACGCGTTTTTCAGCAATATTAGAGATATGGAGCATGCCGTCGATTCCTGGAAGAATATTGACAAAAGCGCCAAAATCTTTAATCGTCACGACTGTACCGTTGTAAATTTTACCAACTTCCGGCTCCTCAACGAGACTTTTAATCCACTCGACCGCTTTCTTGATCGCCTTAGGGTCGACACCGGAGACAGTAATCAGACCGTCGTCGTCGACATCGACCTGTGCGCCAGTCTCGGTAGTAATCTTATTAATCGTTTCACCACCCTTACCGATCACTGTACCAATTTTCTCTGGGCTAATCTTAATTTTCTCGATGCGCGGAGCGTAGTCGGAGATTTTCTCTCGTGGACCAGGAAGAACAGAGAGCATATGCTCCAAGATAAACATTCTCCCTTCGTGCGACTGGTGAATCGCCTTGTCGAGAATCTCGACCGGAAGACCGTGAACTTTCATATCCATCTGGAGAGCAGTGATACCCTTAGTCGTACCAGTCACTTTGAAATCCATATCGCCAGCAAAATCTTCGGCATCCATGAGATCAGTCAAAACATTAGCCTTATCGACGTCGTTTTTCGTGATTTCGATTCCTTTCGGCACGTTCATCATCAGCCCCATCGCGACACCGGAAACTGGAGCTTTTAGAGGTACGCCAGCGTCCATCAGGGCGAGACAGCTCGAACAGGTCGCCGCCATAGAAGTTGAACCGTTTTGAGACATAATTTCAGTCACAGAGCGAATCGCGTACGGGAAGTCTTCTTTACTCGGAAGAACAGGGGTCAGGGCACGCTCAGCAAGGTAGCCATGACCGATTTCGCGACGTCCAGGGCTTCCAAGACGACCGATTTCACCGACCGTGTAGCTCGGAGCATTATAGTGATGCATATAGCGACGCTCGCCATCAGTCACTTCCATCGTGTCGACGATTTGAGAGAAACTGAGCGGCGCCAAAGTTACGATATTTAACGCTTGTGTCAAACCACGCGTAAAGAGGCTCGAACCGTGTGTGCGCGGAAGAAGACCAACTTGAGAGCTCAGAGGACGAACCTCGGTGAGTTTGCGACCATCTGGGCGGACACCCTCCTCGAGGATGCTGCGGCGAACTTCGTGATGGACAGAAAGCTCGAACGCTTCATCATAAGCTTTTTGCTTGTTCGCGGCGTAGTCAGCCTGTTTTTCTTCATCGGTTTCACCCTCGCCGTAAATCAAAGCAAATTCAGCGTCCATCTCCTCACGGAGTTGTCTCGAAATTTCGGCACGCTCGAGAACGTTGCCACGGATTTTTGTGCCAGGTTTACCGTCCGCACCCTTAAAATGCTCAGTCGTCCACTCGTCGACGCGTTTTTGAATCTCTTCATCAGGGAGCTGGAGCTCGTATGGCAACTCTTTTACGCCGACTTTTTCGCGAAGTTCTCTCTGGAGCTTGAGAGCCGGCTGGACATTTTCAACAGCCCATTTCATCGCGTCGATAATCACTTCCTCTGGGACTTCATTTGCGCCAGCCTCGACCATCATCACCTTATCATCACGCACCGCAACCACGAGGTCGAGATCGGAATTCCCGCGTTCTTCAGGGGAAAGAAAAGCCTTAAACTCGCCGTTCACACGACCGATTCGAAGACCCGCGACAGGCCCGTCGAACGGCACACCGGCGTTAAGAAGAGCCGCAGAGGCCGCGATCATTGCGACGCAATCTGGGCGGAAATTCGGGTCCATAGAGAGAACAGTTGTCACCACTTGCACCTCTTGGCGGTAGCCTTTCGGGAAGAGCGGGCGAATCGGGCGGTCAATCAAACGACCGACAAGCACCGCCTCATCCGCCGGTTTTCCCTCGCGTTTTAAGAATTTACTGCCACTGATTTTCCCCGCCGCGTAGAACTTTTCTTCGTAATCGATCGAGAGCGGGAAAAAGTCCGCTTCGGTCGGTTTTTCAGAGACGACCACCGAGCCGAGCACCACCGTGTCGCCATATTTCACCACCACAGAGCTCGTCGTGCGGAAGCCGACCCGATTCACCTCGAGTTTCAGTTCACGCCCCAAAAAATCCGTCGAGACCTGAGTAAGTTTGAGGCCTTTTGGGTTAATTATTTCCATGAAAAATACCTTTCTTCAGGAAAACACCAGATATTTGATGCCGAGCGGAGAAAGAGTTCGCGACCGTCTCAACTGGGGTCAAAACAATTTCGCACCTCTATCGGCGTCAAATATCCGCCGTCTTCCTGAAATTAATGTTAATACTTCTATTATATCACGTTTTTAGATAATTTCACACTTGATTTTTCGCGGGTTTTTATAGTGCTTATATTTACTTTTTTGACAAAATGTGGTATAATAGAAGTATCGGTGTTTTTACACTGTAATTGTTGCTTCGGTACACGAACAAAGGACCTTAGGAGGTGGCTAAATGCCAAAGAAAATCAACGCGAAGGACTATGTGGGCCAGCGGGTCTACATTAAGCACAACCACGAACAGAACACCCAGCCCGTCACCGGGCCGAGACGGCTCCTTGGGATTATCGGGCTCGAACAGAGCGCGATGGACATTATCGCCCCCAGTGGGAGCTATCCCGAGGAGCTGTTCCTGAATTTGGTTCTCTGCAAGAAGAACTACAGATTGCTGTTCAACGTGAACTGCCCGTTTTCGATCAGCTACACCAGAGTGGATGACACTTATGGTTATATCTCGATCGGAATGGTGTTCGACACCTGCGCCTCGGAATACGCCTTTAAGGGTAAAGACGGGCGCTACTTCCTCTATCAGAAGCTCGAGTTGCGTGGTTTGCACGAGCGCGAGGCGAACGATCCGCTGGTAAAAGAGGTTTTAGAGAGAGCGGCACTGCCGAACAATGACCCCAACCAGATCAAGATTGTCACCCTGAAGGACAATCCGAAGTATGTGCATATGCGCTATACGAACCCCACGGCGTACAAGTCGGACCGCACTCACCGTGAGAGCCATCGTGGCTCGAACAAGTACTGGTACAACGACCCGATGCCGCTGCTCGACTATGAGGCGACTGAGTCCGTGATGGAGATGGAAATGGACGACATGATCGGAATCGTCGTCAACTACATCACCTCAAAACTCGGTCCGTGCGACCCTCGCGTACCCACATTTGAAGATTGGGATAAGACGTTTGAATAAAGCGTTTTCAATTTTCACCTCACCCCTGGGGGCGCCGACTTTGGCGCCCCTATTTTTATGCGAGATGCCTTTTAGCACACTTGGGCGAACTTTCTCGCCACGCCGCCACGAGTAGACAATCGCTTTTTTCTCTAAAAAATCTCCTCGATGAGGAGATTTTTCTTATTTACGAAGACCAAGTTTCGCCACTGTTTTCTTGTAAGTCTCAAAGTCGTTTTTCTCGAGATATTTCAGGAGTTTCTTACGTTTCCCGACCATCTGCATGAGGCCACGACGTGCCATAAAGTCATGTTTATTAACCTTAACGTGCTCGGTTACTTCTTTAATACGAGCGGTCAAGATCGCAACTTGAACTTCAGGTGAGCCAACATCCGCTTTGTTACGAGCGGTAAGGGCAATAGCCTTCTCTTTGTTCTCTTTAGTGATCATTGTTTTTACATTATATCACATCTGTTATTTTTTGACAATCCTCTACGCTAAAGTCGCCAATTTTAGTGCGACGAAGCTCAGTGAGGTAAGCACCAGTTTCGAGTTTTTTACCGATATCTTCGGCGAGAGTACGAATATAAGTACCAGAGGAGACATGGGCTTTAAATTTGACAAAAGGATAATTATATTTTATAAGTTCAATATCGTAAATTTCAATAGCACGGGTCGGAGTGTCGACCTCTTTTCCCTTGCGGGCGAGACTGTATGCACGCTGGCCGTTGATTTTCACGGCACTAAAAGCAGGGACTTTTTGAGTGATTTTGCCCTTGGAACTTTGCAAAGCGTCTATGATTTCTTGTTCGGTCGGAACTTTTTCGGAAACCTGCGCGACATCCCCTTCGGGGTCACCAGTGGTCGAAGTACAGCCGAGTTCCATCGTCGCCTCGTACCACTTATCCTTTTTCATATATTCATCTTGGCGTTTCGTAGCTTTTCCGACGAGAATCACGAGCAGACCCGTCGCAAAGGGGTCGAGCGTGCCGGCGTGGCCAACCTTAACCTTTTTGTTTCCCGTGAGTTTGCGGTATTTTCCGCGGATTTTCGCGACCACATCAAAAGAGGTCCAATCTTTTGGCTTGTCAATCAAAATTACCTCGTCAAGAGGTTCTTGAGTGGATTTTTCTCGCGTCTTACCTTGCAACTCTCCTTGCATACAATATATTATAGCACGAAAAACTTAGCTCTGCGTGTTTTACAAATTGACCATGCTTTACTGAGGGATTTGGAACGCGGCAGGGTCGGTCGGAGCAGCCGGAGCTACTGGGGTAGCCGGAGCCGTTGGGGCGGCTGGAGTTTGAGCTGGGGCTTGTACCGGAGGAACGGCGATCGTTTCAGGCGGCATCGCCGAGAAATCGACGGACGGGGTCGGAGCCGGAGCGAAAGTGTTATCTGGCATCGGGAGCGGCGAGGCGACTGGGGTTGGCTGAGCCGTGGCGGTCGGAGTTGGAGTTAACGGAGTTGGCGACAGAGGCGACGGCTGAGCGACAGGAGTAGCGGTCAGCGGGGTAGACACTGGGGCCGGCTGGACGGCTGGTGTGCCCACTGGGGGCGCCACAGGGCGGAGTGGCTG
>Ga0181612_100444_pt1 | contig 13788 bp, 6 predicted proteins | sample HoacroProtozoa21_FD_119630 | JGI IMG/M metagenome (GOLD analysis project Ga0181612, IMG submission 119630) | Hoatzin crop microbial communities from Cojedes, Venezuel. Combined Assembly of Gp0051906, Gp0051904, Gp0051908 | reverse complement strand
CTGCTCTCCTCTGCCTGCTGCGTTGTCCCAGCTTCACACCTAACTTTGTCTTCTGGACTGGCTTCTAGATCTCAGCCCTAAGAGCAGGGAATGAAGATCTCTTTTTTTTCCGGCTGATGTCTGACACACGCTGTCATTGCCAAGAGAGACCAGCCCTTTCCAGACAGTACTCCTTCTTTGCTCTGTGCAAACACAGCACTGAATTGACCTTGTAAATGACACAGCCTACTTTTCCAAAGGTTATAGCAAACCGTAAAGTTTGCACTTTGCGCTAAAACTTAGTGCAAAAAAAATTGATTCATTATTCTCAGGCCTTGACGAGTTTCTGCAGTGGACTGGGCTGTCAGGAGACTGCATTGCCAGCTGCATGCGGTGAAAGGTGAGGAGTCGTCCCGTGCTGAGGGGCAGGGAGAGCTTCCCTTCCCAAGGACAGACTTGTGCATCAGTACGTAGCAGCTTCTGTTAAAGGAAAACACGTTGCAGAAGTACACGATTGTAACTGGGTATAGAGACTGTCACTAATCATCCCTAAATGCAAAAACATCGAAAACTGATACAGACTGCCACATGTGGGTAGGACAAGACTGTGCAGTCTGAAATCACAGACCCAAATTTTAGGGCAGAAGCTGGGGCTTTTTAAGCTAACCAAATGTTGATAGCAGTCCCTTGACAGAGGCTCTGGAGACTGACTTCTGAAGATGAGAGACTCAGTTATTTTCCACTTCAGAAATTAAAGGCAGGGTACTCCTTAGCTTTGAGAACAGGTCAGGTTTCCTAACGCAAACCCCTAGTTTGTTCCCTGCTCCTCAGCTCCGAGTGCAGTTGCATTTCACCACTGACTTCCTCAAGGCAACACAGTGATTGCATCCAGATTTGGAGCCTCTGGGAATAAATACCTATTCCTGGTCTTTAAATGAGAAATTGATAGAGAAATGTAGCTTCAGGGAGCTTGCATGGACTGTCCAAAGCAGGAAAATCCAAAGTTTATAAGCCCCTGAGAATCACTGAAGAATCTTTTATACACATTTTGTTCCTTTTTGGCAAGCATCTTGATACTTTGGATTGCTGATAGATATTTCAATTTTTCCTCTGGATTATTTCATTAAAACTCAATTAACAGAGTGGGGGAGCTGACAGCAAGTTGTCAGTATTAGAAGGCACCAAAGAAATAATGGCATAAACTGTTTCCCTTTTGATGAAAGCTTTAATATGTGAGTGAAGTTTAAAGACATGTGGGGCATTAGTGTTTATATTCTTTTCTTTTCTAGCTATCTTTGTCCCTAGCTGGGAATGTTAACTAACGATAAGTAGGAATGAAAACATTGGTTTGTAGAAGACCTGTCCTTGCCCCTCACAATATGTAATGATCTTCATACACTTCTGGTATATTTTAAAAGTATATAGTTATAACAAAAAGGCAAACAATGTCCAAAAGGCTTATAGTGGTGTCAGGTTCTCCTTCCTTCCATTAATTTGAAGTCAACAGAATACTGCATCGTCACCCTTCCTGAGGGCAGCTTACTTCATATTTCTGAAGGAGCAGCGACTGGCACATGTCAGTGAAGTGCTGTAACCGGCTCCTAATATTTACCTTGTTTTAATAATGAACTTCATACCACATATGGTGTTTTTTTAACTTTTAAAGTTGACGTAGGCAGTGAAATTACCATTGCAATACCTGTGTAACAAAAATATTGTTAAGAAAATTAGGACTTGTATATCTCAGGCTTTTTGTCTAAACTAGCAAGCACCATGCCCGTTCTGAGTCCCCCCAAAAAAGTAAATTAACATCTGGTAACACAGGTAAGCTGTTTTTTCCAGCATGGAGAGCAATCAATTCCTGGGTCTTGGAGCTGCTGTCACAAAGGCTCCTGCACTGGAGCAGTGATAGGTCCCTACCCCCCTAACTTGTTAAAGGACTTTGGATCTTCACATATGTGAAAAACAAAAGACGCATTATATAGCATTTTCTTGGAATATATGTACAGGGAAGTATTTCTTAGTAAATACTCATAATAGGACCATAATTATGTCCCCAAAGTGTAAGGCCATAATAGATATTTATTAATATAAAGATCAAAATATAGAAATATTTGATTTCTTGATTTCATTCTACTTCAGTATGTTGTACAAGGTGACACTATCTATTTCATAGTGCCTTTTTACTGGGGATGTAATAATCAGTATTCATCTTGTCATTTTTTTAAGTCCATGATAGTCAGTGTGTGAGAATTGCTAGAGACTAATTAAAATTCCATCCAATTAACTGCTGTAGGTGTATTCATTGTTTATTTTGAGAAGTAAGAGTTTCATGTAATGCCTGTGACTGAAGCCTCATTGGTACCTCTTACAGGAAATTAGAAGCCACTTACTAAGTCTGGAAGATGGGCAGAAATCCCTGCTAGTGGAGGGAAGGGGTGTCTGCTGGCAGCTGCTAGTGGGTTTGGCGGGGTGGGTCAGACCCGATTTGCAGAAATGTTTGTGCTATGACTGCAAAGTTTTAAAGTTGGGCACACTGTTTAACATGTTTGAAACAGGGGACAAATAACCTGCTGGCTGTGCCCAGTCAGGATTAAAACCTGCAGCGGGAGTGAGCCTAGGTCAGTCTACAAAAGCGTGGAGGAAGAGCCGAAGCAATAATTCCCCCCAACCTGGCATAACCAAGCGCTGATGGTTCTGCCACAGCTCACATGGCACCTTCACAGAGGATTTTCTTCCATTTCTAAATCGTGGAGGTCACGAGATGCACCACGAAGAACTTCCTGCACCTCGTAGCTGGAGGAGGTGAATTGTTGAAGGGTCACTCCCTAGCAGGAGTGAAGAGCAGAGTGTAAGAGATAGCGAAGCAAGAAGGGTAGTCACTCAAACACTTCAGAGAAGGGCTAAGCACAGGACTTTGCTGAGGTGCCCAGAGGCAGCAGTCTTGCTGACTAGGTGTTTGGGTGTTGCTGGTTTTCATTGTCGCTCTTTGCCTGGTAAGGCTGTGTTCACATTTAGGCCTGGCCAAATAACCAGGAGATCTATCTTATCTTCTCAAGGGGCTGGCTGAGAGCTGGTGACTGAGTTCTCAGCAGGAAACTCTGGAAATCAGGTCTGGTTCCTCTCATTCCTGTGCGGTAAAGGGTGACAAGATATGTCCTCTTTTTCCTGTGGAGAGCCAGCACCAAACATTTAATTTAGTTTCTGTTTGTTTGGTGGTTTTAGTTTATAGTGATACATCATAATATGAATGAGGAATTCTTTAAAATATTGAGGGAATTCATTAAACCATCTGTGAATTTGACAATATACTGGAACAGTCAGCTTGCAAAACAGAACAGATAGTAAAATCACTTATAGATGGCTCTAGTTTACTTTTTCTAACTCTGCTTCTATGTACTTCAATTTTGGTCTGACTGTACCAATGTGTAAGTGAAATGAGCTAGTAGCCACTGTAACAGAAGCCGAGAGGAATACTAAACACCTGCTTTCATCAGTGCTTGTGCATACAGAGAAGAGATGAACATTTTCCTAGGGAATGAAATCCAGTAATAAAGCAGAGCAAATCCCTGGAGCATAGCATCACTTGCTGCAGAACAGCATCGTTACAGCTGCTTCTGTTCTTCCAGGAGTTCAGACTCTGTGTGACTTTGTGGCTGTAACCAAACAGATTTTGAATACACAAAAATTAATCAAGTGAGAGTGGGAAATGGATCTCTACTCCTTTCGGGAGCAAGCTCCCTTCATGGTTTGCTGCTTCCAAGCCAGGAGAGTTCCCACGCCCTTTCCCTGCTAATTCAGCTGCTGCAGGAAAGCCCACAGGACCATCCCATGGCCTGCTGTTCCAGAGCATGTGAGGACACAGGGCAATGAGCAGGAGGTCCTCAATAGCTCCTACAGCACAGGTTCTCTGAGCAATTCTTACCTTGCCAAACCCAGCAATTTTAGTTCCTTTGTAGTGGTTTATCCCTCTCCCACAGCATAAGGAACGTAACGTGTTTCGTGACGAACACGGCTGGCTTAAAGGGAGGTGAGCAGCCTTCACTGACATCAAAGTATGTGGGAATGAGGTGGGACTTTGTCTTAATACAGAGTGTGACAAATGCTATTGGCAATAAAAGCAATAATGGAGATAAAAGAATGGATAACTGTTTAGTCTGAGAAAACGCGTGAGCTGGGGATTTCCAAAGTCTCTGAGGATATAATTATTATGAGAAAAATTGCCAAACATCTGGAGTTCAAAGGTAGGAAAGTACAGTAGCTTCTGGTTGACAGGATGACTCCTCACTGAGCCTCAGGGGCGGCCGGGCTGCCTCCCTGCACACATCCCTGGGAGATGAGCTGTTACACATCGGAGTGCTGCTACCTGCATGGAGCTAAAGCCTGACAGACCTGCTCACACGAAGTGAAAAGGTCATGTTGAAATTGAGTTCAAAACAATAAAAGAAATTGAGTTCAAAACATTTTTCTGTTACAACTACAGAAAGAAGGCAGTCAAATATTGTTTTGATCCTCATGTTCAGGGTGACTCGAGTGTTGGACCTGAAGCTCAGGGAGTAGTGGACAGCACAAGGATACTGTTTTTCAGCAGACACTTGATGGTCAGAAAGAAGACCAGAAAAGTGAGTTTTATCGTCACTGGGCATTTCTACATTGTGTTTGTCCTATTACCTGGTCTTGCTCAGTGGCATGGGAGATGTCTGATTTTCATGTGTTTATCTCGGTGGAAGTGAGATCGTCCCGCGATATCTGGTACCTTCATCAACATGTTCAGAATGCGTGATCCAGTCACACCATTCCTCCAAGAGAATAGTACGAGTTTCATAGGTATGAACAGAGCAAGATGAGGGAAGCATTTTCTCAGTCATGCTTGCGTGGAAAGAGTCACAGGAGAAGTTTAGACAAGCAGTATTCCTCTAGTTACTTAATTGTAAAAGTAAGCTGGGTTTCAGATAGAATTTGACCTCACTGTGCATGCAAAATGGGGAGCTCGAGGAGGTGATAAATTTAATTCTGAGTACCTAGTGTAGCTCTGGAAAGGGAAGTGACCTATTTTTCAGGATCTTTTTGTGTTGAATAAATGCTAGTAGATTCTGTTCGCTCCCCCAGTTCCCTTGTGTAATCAAGCTGGGCAAGGAATAGCCAACCCCTAGATTAACTGTTAGCATGAAAGTTGCAGAGGTAAATGTAGGGATATGCTTGGATAGATATAGCCCAGAAATGAACAGCTTTAAAGTTACACTGGGAAAGCCAGGCTTCTAGTGTATATTTGTCATGATAGAAATATGAATGGGATCCAAAGTCTTTAATGAAAGGGATGAAAATATTTTACTCTTTGGTTACTGGTCCTCAAACCCTCAGACCGATGAAAGATATCCTTGGGCAGAATCAGCTCAGTGGCACCGAGGGCACTACCAGTCCTGACTGTCCCTGCCCAGCCTCCCCTGTGGCCATCCCCACCCTGCCCATGACCCAGGACCCCATTTCAGCCCAGCCTGGGGCACCCAGACCTGGTTGGAGCTATGCTGGAGGACTCTTGGTCTCCAGCCTTGCATCATGGATGGACCTCAGACCCATGCTGCAGTCTTTTCTCCAGCCTTGTCTCTGTTTTCACCCATTTTTGCTCCAGTCTGGATCCCCTGGATGGACCCTGACCCTGGTTCTTCACTTGCTGTGCCTGGGACTGCTGACGGACCCTGATATCAGCCTGATGTGCTCAGACCTGTGGGACAGCACCCGTTGGTAAGAGCAGGACCTCAGCTTCTCCTCCTTCATGAAGCAGCCTGACTCTTGCTGCTCCCTGACACTCTTGGGTCGGGTCTTGAGGTTAAACAGCTCAGGGATGGTATAGAAGAGCACCCCAGCAATGTAAAATAACAGTAAAATGTGCAAGGAAGCCTCATAGTACTAAAACCTTTTTTGCTTAACAGGAAATTATCTAAGTTTTAGAAGGCATGCCCTGTGTTCCTTCATAAACAAATTCCTCTTTTGAAGAACTGTTCGAAAGCCTTCCATTCTTAATTATTTCAGACTATGGAATTTTCCCAGTAAGTTTATGCGCATGCAATAATAATGTTCTAGAGGTTGTGTGTGTCACCTTGACACAAACAAAATCATGCTGGATCAGGCTGGCCCTGTTCAACCCGTATTTGACACTTCCTAATGTCGCTGGACCAGCCAAGTAGCCAGGGTGTTCGGTGTGTGCGGTTTGGATGCTTCCTTCTGTTTTTTTCTGTCGCTTGAAACTCAGCATTGAGATCCTTAGGCATGACTTCTTAAGAGAAGAAATTATTTCTATCAGATTTTCAGGCAAGGGTGAGATGGAGAGATTAATAATTCAAAGATTTCTGCTGTCTTCGGAGTTTCAGAAGCCAGGTGTGTTGCTTGATATTTTCAAAAATGTCAAATGCATCTAGTTACTGCCAATGAAAGATTTCATATCTGGGTGTTATGACTGCACTTTACAGCAAACGAGCAATAAAAACCTGACAGCCAATGCATATTTAGAGAGCTTGATTCAACTCGTCTGGCACTCCTGGAGATGATTAGTACAGTTGTATCCACTAATTATGTGGTCAAGGGAACTCTTTTGGTGAATTGTGGAGCTGCGCAGGGAGAGGAGCTGTCTCAGGTTGACCTTTAGCGGTGTTTATCAAGGAGTTCTGTACCGTATCAGTCCATGTTACAAGAAAATTTCCAGTACATTTTCAGCGTAGTTCTAGGGAGAAGTGGATGGGTTTTTCTGGTAGGATGGGAGATTTTGCTTGGAAAAAAAGAAAGAGCGTAGCCTGGTTTGTTCTGCTTCTTTGTGTCCTACAAGCATACCTACCTCTAGCAACCCTTCAGAAGACAGCCAAATAGCTAAATACTGATTATTCTACGGACACACTGAAGATTATTTAAAAAAAATTTTTTTGCATAATTTCTTGCAATCTGGAGCCAACATTTTTTTTATAGTGGTAACTTATTGTAAATTGAACATGTGCAAATTATTTTCTCTTTAACTTGGCATAACTGTGCTAGCCCAATGCTGCATCTAAACATGTAAGCTCTGCTCATAGCCATGAATTTTGGATAATGACATGGCAGAGAACACAAAATTTCTGCAGCCATGGTTGCAGCTGGGTTTACAAAACAAATTCTCTGCATAGCAGAGACAGTGAAGAAAGCAAATCCAAACCGTAGGGTTGGTATAGCTGTAGATACACCTGAACTGAAAAACAGTGGGAGTCAAGACCATTAGCAGTTGGTCTGTTTTCTTTATCCAAGTGTAATTAGGCTAGAAATCTTGCAAGATTTGGGTTTCTTGCAAGACTTCCGGTAATATGTGATTTTTGGCTTGGGAGGAATTACCATGAGAACAGTCTTTTCGTGGACATTTAAGCAGAAAATTTTGGTTGGAGTCAGCAGCATGAGGCGTTTGCCAAAACGCAACTGGAAAAGATGAAACACTTGAAACAATTTTAGACAGAAAAATAATGATGGAGTTTAAGCCTCAGGGAAAATTCAAACTGGATTCTACATATTCTAAATAAGTTACCTTCCCCTTTAAGATGACAGCAATGTTCCTGTTGTTTTTGTTGTGCTTTGAACAGTGTCTTTAAGCATTAGGATAGTTCCAGTACTGTTGTTCATTATGAATACTTAAAGTGAAGATTTTGAGGACAAATACATTCAGCCTTTTCCTTTACAGGGATAAATCTCCACCTCCTCCACATGTTTACTTTCTTTAGAAGTAAGACTCCAGCCTTGAGTGTCTGTTCGCTTACTTGTGAGCACAGCAGTATTCTTACAGTCACTAACAGGCTTTCTTTGGGTTCAGTTGCACCACTCTGCCAGAAGACACCATGGCTCTGTATCTTAGCTTATAATGAGAGTTTTTGAAGGGAACCGATATTTCTGTGCAGGGTGGGGACCTTTTGGTGTCACGCCACAGCAAAGTTTCCCTGAGCTTGTAACAAGGCCTCAGATGGACTACTTTCTACAATATTATTCTTGGATATTAGAAGTCTGCTGCTTTACAGTAAAGTGATGGGGGGAAAAAAGTATTCCTTCCCAGAGCGTACAGCAAACCAGTGGTATGGGCTAACGAAACTAGGCCAACAGAAATAAAGGTGCATGGATTTTCAGTCTTTTAGATGGCAGCCCATTTGGTTGAGAGACTGGAGAATGCAAAACCATACTACTTTAGATCCAGGTTGCAAATTACCTTGTAAATAACATTATTTCCAGACAAAGAGTTCTTGTCTCTGTCCTATATATGCCACAGCATAATAATCTGTGAATAATCCCATTAACTCTTTTGGCCACATGACAATAACTGGAATTCAAATTAGCTTGAAATTTATCTTGGAATAAAAATCTAGGCTGAAAAACTAATTGTAAACTCTATCAATTCACTTTCTCTTGAACCATGCCGTTAAGCTGAGGATCAGCATTTGCTTCTGGTGTTACATTATATACAACCTCATGTCAAGCTCTGCTCTTCTGGATTTGCTTATCCACTAAAGAAAAGACAGTACTTCTAATAGCAAGATGAGATATATTTCATTCTGTACTATTCAGTATAAAAGAAAAAGCATAAAATATCAATTACAGCAAAACTGAATCAGTGGAAAAGATTTTCCTGGTTTAGAATGGTGTTACAGAACATCAACTGCGATCAGTTGTTTAATCCTCTATAACAATGTGTAGATGGCAAGTTTGCTTTTACAAGGCCAAATAGTTTTCAACTCTTTCTGTTGTCTAGTGATGCTGGATAATTTTAGATTTTGGCTTATTTTATGAAAACATTTTACGTTTCAAAAGGCTTGGGGGAGGGAGGACTTTTATTTTATTTGGCTAGTCTTCAGGAGTCTTTCTGTAGTTACCAACATTAGATAAAGGTAGGTAGATGAAACCAAATGATTGCCGACATGGCAAGTCACAAGGAATTACCCTGTGCCTCCTGTCATTCTGTCACTTCAGGTCTACCATGACTGTTCCACTCTACACTGCTAATCCCTGCTTTAATTTCTCCTCTACTGAAAGTATGTCTTGTTTAGTTCCCTGAGAGAATAAACCATAGGTGATTACACTGTCCCCAAACAGCCGTGTTCATATTCTCCCTCTGATTCTTTGACTTCAATCAAATTTACCAGAGATAAAAAATTCTACAATAATTACTGTAAGCTTCGTAAGAATGAATGACTCAAAAGCTTCTATTAGGATATGTACTACAGGGGTTTTTTTATTTCCTTATAAGATGTCAGGAACCTCATCCAGAAGTCCTCAGAGCAGAGAGGACCAGGACTGCTCCTGCAGGAAATCAGCATTCATTAGTACTTATTATCACAGTACCACTGGTTCCTAAGGTGCTCTGTAACAGCTAGCAGTAGATGCTGCAGATCTTGTCCTCTTCCTTTTCTCAGTCCTATATTTCCTTACTCCTGTAAGGCAAGGAAACAAAGAAAGGAGGAATGAATCCAGGGGGCAATATTTGTTCTTGTTCACTGCTCGAGTAAGATCAGAAATAGCAAGGAATAAGCAATACAGCTGAGGGGAGTTTCTTGTCTTGCCAAGGAGAACTACGATCATCATCCCGTTTCCTGTTAAATCTATACTTGGTGTGTAAAGAGATCTGGATTTTTAAAAATTTACCATTTACTTCAAAATAAAATGAGCTAAGAGGTGAATTGTACACTCTTTGAGAGTGTAATGTGTTTTTCTTCTCACCAAAACTATTTTCCTTCATTTTGTGAGAGGTTACTTGATATGTTAAGTCACATAGTAGCAGAATTCTCAGGGCAGGGGACTCTGTCTCAACCTTTTTATCTCTTCTCCAAACTATGCAAGATTTCTAATTCTGAGTTTAGCATGATAGCTTCCCCTAATGGCTTTAACACAATCCTAACACAAAAATAGCTTTCATCACCACGCAGTCCAATATAAACAGCCCTAGAAAACACCTTCCAGACTTCCAGCAGCCACTTGATATCCCCTTTGGACAACTTTTTGCTGTAGTAGAGTTGCAGAGAATCTATGTATGTATCACTTGTTTGAATCTTACAATTGTACCTTCAACTCTGCAAGTTATATTAGGCCTACTTCAAAGTGAGGTGACTGTGCTAAGCATTACTTAAGCAAGCACGCTTTCCAACCGCCTGCCTTCTCCCAGCGCTACGCAATTTTTACCCAGGGTATCCTATATTTTTCTACAGTCTTTTCCTTTTAGCTCTCATAAATTAACATACTCTTTGTTGATATTATAGTCCCAGACTAAGTGTGGATCCAAGCATTCTTGAACTGAGTGGAAACTCATATCCAAATTTTGGTTCTGAACCAAACCAAAATCTTAGATGACAATCCCTTTCTCAGGAATAAAGTTAAAATTGGCTAGAGATCAAGCTCACAGATTGTTAGACTGCTTTGTATAAGCTTTCTACATGTTACCTTGTGAATAGCAAGGTTTTCTTTTTGCCCATCTTTTTCCTTTCTCCTGGTGCATTTTTTCAGTGTTGTAGTCTTAACGGCAGTTAATAAAAGGAAAGAGAAATAAATATTGGTGAAAGAATCTGAATTTTCACAGCCCTTAGATAAAATTAACTTCTGTAGTCATGAACTAATCAATTGCCTTTCTCTTCTGCATGGTTCAAGCTGGAACTTGTGATTTAGGCTTAATTTACCATTCTTTTTGTACAAAGGCTTTAGAAAGACGTAAAATTAGCACATAGTAAAATGAAGTGCTGAACTTGTACCATTGAGAAAGAGTTGTAACACACCCACATATATAGTCTTACACTGAAGACCAAAAATAATACTAGGCATGCCTAGTATTGCTGGTCCATTACTCTTTCCCTGTAAAAAGTGAACACTAAATACTATTATTTCATACAGTTATGTTAGAGGATTTGCATGGAGATACTGGAGCTGTTACTCTCCTTGGAGGGCAATTTTGCTTTAACATAAAACAAGGCAAAAGTCATCACAGGTATAAATAGTGATGCCAAATCTGGAAATGAGTTGGAATCTGGAAGATGTCTTTTCACATGTACTTTGTCTTGGATACTACATCAAGGAACACTGATCACCCTTTTGACCATATGTGTGATAGCTTACTAGCAAAATATTTCATATCACATTTGGGCTTAGAGATGGGGGACAAACAGGATTTGGAAAACCGAAAAAACATGGAGTTGTGGTGGGGAAAACAATCACCTCTAGAACAACAGTCAGACTAGTGGCTGAGGCAGCTAGCTGCTACCCATCTCTCATGACAACATTTGACGGGCAGTTTGCTATAAGGTATGTTTAAATTCCAGAATCTGTCACCTGTCCTCAGTTTAAGAATTAAAGTTTCATTTGCTGAAACATTAAGGACAGGCTTTGGTGCTTTTAATTGCCACATCATTAACAGATAGTCAGCCCTGCTGACAGTGACTCCTAGCTCTTCTATAATATGAAGATTACAAACATCAAATGCAAAAAAAAAAGCAAGCTGTTTTTTTCCCCCAATATTCAATAGAGGATGATGGAAGAATAATCATCAAGTCGTTGGCACCTAGATCTGGAGATATCTGAGAGAAACTTTTGTGACTGTCCTAAAATAAGCGTTTGTGCAAACCTGATGATCATGGTATTGACAAATGATCAGCAGAAACAAGAATTGTCCTTCCGCAAAAACTCCAACTAACACAGACCTAGAATAACACAGGTCCCAGTCCTATAAATGAAAGAGTGACTTGTCAGCAGCTGTGGAGAACAAAGGAAAGTAACTGCAATAGCCCAAGCTTAGGCAGGCTTCATTTTCGTCAGTGCTCTATTACATTTGGAACAGTTCTGTTAAAGATGGCTATATTAACCTTGGATGAACATTTATTTGCACTGTGCAGTCAAGCATACTGCACTCTGAGGAGTTCATATAAGTTCAGTGTTGTGGACTAGAAGCCAGCCTCTGAGTGTCAGAGTCTAGACGAGCTTTGGTTTTGCAACCATTTGCATTCTTTTGTGTTTCTGGGAAACTGGTCAGCAGTGAGACATGATCCCAGTGTGGCAAGGTCTTAATTCTCAGTTCTTGGTTGCATGCTGCCAAAACCACAGTGCAGAGGGCTCTTCGCTTTTGGTGTGGTAGGTAAAGTTAGTAGGGAGGTGTTAGCAAAATTGTGAACTGACGGCAAGTACATCCAGGTAGGTCTGAATAAGGTGAAGTATACAAGATGTAAGGATTATGCAGTTTTCAACTTTTGTAATTACACACATTGTGGCTTTGGTAATTTCACACAGTACCCCAAAAGAACAGGTTATGCTCTTTGACCTTATTAACGCAGGCAGCAGACTGAGCATGGGCTTCAGCTGTTGCTATGTTGTTTCTTCTTTGCACGCTGAGATAGATCCATCCTCCCAGGAATGCTTTGTTCATGTCCTTCTGCAACTTTGAAAATTTCTCAGTGAAGAATAGTTCCTGTCCAATCACATGTTTTTAGGCCTAAATTATGTTCTTTTCTGTCACATAGCAACAAAAATATTTATGGACAGAATCAGAGTCATAGAATCATAGAATGGTAAGGGTTGGAAGGGGCCTTAAAGATTGTCTAGTTCCAACCCCCCTGTATTTGGGGCAAATCAATGAGACAAGTAGTGTTGTACTGGAGGCCTTGGGCAGGCTGACCAACAGTGTAAAAAAAAAAAAAAAAAAAAATTGGAGGTCTGCCAAATACAGACCTCCAAAATGTACCTCAGATTCCTATGTCTTGGTATGACAGTCATGGCCAATCGCTCTCAAACTGTGCAACTCAGCAAAAATTAATGGAAAGGAATAATTTCTTCTAAGCTTTACGGTATAGTACAGGCCACTTAAGAGGTGTCAACTATAATTTATACTGAGCTGGCTCACTTGCCCCTTGTTATGTTCTCTGCTACTACCAAGAGAAGTCTGACCTTGTTACCTGTGTAACGTCCCTTCATGTAGTCATAGGCTGCTACTCGGTCCCCCTTCAGCCTCTCCCTTGCCAGACAAAAGTAGAATTCTCCCAGGTTTTTCTCATAGCTCATGTGGTCTGTGTCCCTGGCCATCTTGACAGACATTTATAGACTCTGTCCAAGTAATATCCCCCTTGAAGTGTACGTGGGTTCCCAGAAATGAACACAGTATAACTGCTATGCCCTATTCCCTTAACAGCAGATTAAGCAAGGAATAACCTTCCTTGATCTGCTGGACATGTTTTCCCTAAGGTAACCCTTAGTGGTTTACTTCTTTCGTGGTGAGAGCACACAATTGGCACATGTTCAGATTGGCATGCACTATAATGCCTGGGTCTTTTTCATTGAAGGTGCTGCTCTGTCAGTCAGTTCCCAGCCCATAATGATGTCTGGGGTTATTCTGCCCCAGGTGTATTTCTTCCTTTTGAAACACATAAATCTTCTGCTGCCCCAGTCCCTGAGTTCCTCAGGTCGCTGTGAACCGAAGTTCTGCCACTTGTCATGTCATCCCTGTAATTTAGCACAGAACCCATGTCGACATGACTTTACTGATTGATTAAAGAGATGTGTTATATCTTGATGCCGTGAAAATCCAGAATTGAAGACTCAGTAGTCGGCAGATTATTAAGCAGGTATTCATTATTACGGCACCGGACACACGGGGGATCTCTCCTCCGAACACGTGCGCCAAACACCCTGTCATTTCAGGTTAAATACAATCACAATATACATATGTATTATATTTCCAAGAAATGCTTAGCATATTCATGACTTTTGCAAGAACTAATTAACATATGTTAATATCTTTCACACATGTCTGTTAGTGTCCTCGGGTGGTCTTTGGGAGATCGG
>Ga0181612_179396_pt1 | contig 13789 bp, 9 predicted proteins | sample HoacroProtozoa21_FD_119630 | JGI IMG/M metagenome (GOLD analysis project Ga0181612, IMG submission 119630) | Hoatzin crop microbial communities from Cojedes, Venezuel. Combined Assembly of Gp0051906, Gp0051904, Gp0051908 | reverse complement strand
GTCCTATTTTGTGCAGTTGTGCAACACATTCGGTAGGTCTCCAGTCTCACTTGTGGCCTCTAGGTGGTAGCAGAATATAAACAATACTACATTTTTAAGAAGTGTTCTTCAGCACCAGTGCAGAATGCTACTAAAACCTACAAAATAACAACGGCAAGTGTAAATCAGTTTCCATTTGCTTCTAATCTTATACCTAGTTTTAGTGTCAATCCAAAGCCAAGTCTCTGGAAAATGTGTCCTCACATAGAGATTGCTGAAATCAGGAGGTCCATTTCTAGATACTGGTATCTCACCACCGAAACCATCCTCTAAGGGTATCATTCCACCATCTGCAAAATAAAAAATATTGTCCTACCTACAAATATCTACGTTTAAGAAAAATCAAATGAATACAGTTAAGAAATGAATACAAATTAATACAGTTAAGAAAAGTCAAATTAATACAGTCTTTTAAGTATAATCTATGGCCTTGTAGCATATGGTAACACTGTGACATTAGGAACTACTTCCTTTTATTGCTTATTTTTGAAGAATAAAAAAAGGTTTTACACAAACTTAAATTTCTACATGGCCTCTCTAGAGTGCTTATGGAACTGGTGTAATATGAGTACATACAACAAACCACTGCAACAAATATCAACTGGAACTGCAAATAAAATCTCCATTCACCCTCAGGCCTTTAAGGGGTACTGTCACTCAGGACAGCAGCAAAAGGAAGTTTTTAAAATACTTTGTCATATGCATTTTTTATGTCTTGGACCTTGGAAATGGTAATGGATTGCCAGGCTGGATGCAGCCTGGATGCAGTACAGTAACAAGACCTAACAGCGGCCATAATCCATGGACCTCCTTCCCCAGTCTGTAAATTAGATTTGGCTACATTTATTTTTATTACTTACAAAGAAAGTGTTCTTTATCCTCCTCAAGAATTGCATCAGTTGATACCCAAAGGCTGCATTTCTGGATAAAATATATACAGCATATCTCAATCCAGGGCATTCAGGACATAAACAGTACTTGTCTATTTTCCTTTTTTTTTTTAAGAAAATGAAGTCATCATAATAAAGCAATCATAGAACTAAAGCAAGTAATATACAGGAACCAGCAAAACTGAGATCATCTGAATCCAAATATTGCCTTAATGACTGAAAACTTTTCAAAGGGAAGACAGTATCAAGCATAAAGCAATCCATATTTACGAAAGTATAAACAAATTTCTTTGCATTCAGAGTATTTACATATTGATAAATTTCACAATTCAAAACCCATATAAACCATGAAAACAGTACATTGTCTACAGTCCCAAACTTCAAAAAGGGCGCTTTCTTCTAACAAGTGATGTGCTAAGCAGTAAAAAAACCCAGCTTAGAATTAAAAAGAAAAAATGTACCTGAAAGACACCAGAAGAACCTCTGACCAGGGGGAAATACTGCACTGCGCTGTACAAATTCAGCTCATGGAAGACCTAAGTCAAGAGAAACAAAATCATCCAAAGAGTGAATGCAAACTCACATTTTTCAGAACTTTCACCACTGTAGAGGCTAATTCATAGAGCTGTACCTTAAGCAGCAGCTCGCTTAGTTCTTGTGTTGAAGAGAAAAGAATCCATGACAGGATGAAGGGGATTAGGCTGCAATGGTTTCATGATTAATGGAAGAATGCCCAAGACTACATAACCCTAAAACAGGAGCCTACAGCCCAAGGATACTCTATGGCACATAGGCTATGTCATTTGAGCACTTCAGGAACAATGTGTATTGCCAACTCTTTCAAGGTGTCGATGCACTAGAGCTTCTGCAAGTATAGAGAGTTTAAAAAAATGAATAATTTATTCTGCTCTTCAAAAAATATAACTCTTTCTTTCTTTTATATTGCTAATTTTAAAGAGCACAAAGCACAAATCTTTATGGAGTTTTTCTGACTTTTTTGTCTTTCCTGAAAGAAGAAACTGCCAAGTGTTAACTGAGCAGTTCAGCAAATGGAAGAACAATAAAGTATTAACTGGAATTAGAAATGCTGGGCTTATCACCTTGTAAACCTTACAGTCTTTTCCGCTTGTGTCAATCAACTACTTCCAGAGGTAAAAAATATTTGCATAATTAAGGACTAAAAATCCTGCCAAAAGAACATTACTCGTTCAGCATATAAACTGTAACAGTTCCATAAACATAATCTTTCATATACACAACAATAAAACACTTTCTTTCCATTTACTTACAGAATCTTCTGTTATGTCACTACTTTCTCCTAGAAGCTTTGTACTTTTATCAACAACTGCAAGTCCAATTACTGATCCTGGTTCTGTTGTACTGATTTTAAGGGAGACTTTCTCAGATGGCTTGACCTTATCTTTGCTCCAGGAGATTTTAATCTAGAAAAAAGTGAAGAACAGCACAGGTTTAAATTATACAGTGATATTTACAGCCATTAACAACTCCAAGGAAGAATTTTCTTAGCTTAATTGGCTATAATTAAGACTCTGGATTTCCTTTTTCTAGGACCTTTGGGAAAATACTATGGCATTCATTCTGCTCTCACAACACAGCATGTAACATATCCAGGGAAAGATTATTTGGAGAAAAAATTCAGCCCTCAAATTAAAACTAAGTGTTCCACAGTGAGATCAATACAGATAAGGGATATATGTAATAGGTGCACAAGTAAGGAAGAAGGAAACAAATAGGCTAGTACAGCATCAGTATGCCTTCCCTAGGATACTGAAGAGAGGAAGGGTCATCTGCTGTAAAGTATTTCTAACAGATCCGATCTTCACTGCATCAGATGACAGTGCAGAATTTCTGTTTAAAATGAACAATTTTATTCTTTTTCCTCATCAAAACACCCCTAATACAAAGTCTCGAGGTGGAATTCAGCTCCACACTTACGTTACCTACATTTAGCTGTCCATGTTTCAGCTCAGCGTTTAAGCTCCCAAAGCTCATGTCACACAGAGTCAAAAGAAATAATGGAGACTAGGTAACAGTTTGGCTCACCAAAAGCATAAATCCAAGTGGTGGTGAAGAAAACCGTCCAACGGGCTCCACTGACTATACTGGCTGTGGGTGGGAATCAGTTACATAAACACTGGCACTTGGTGCCATTTGAGACGTTCAAAGGTATCCAAGACATGTCCGGTGGTGCTGCCAGACAGGACACATAACTCACCCTTCTGGAGCATGCACTGAAGTACAGGAAGAACAACTTAAAACCACACTCTTTTGCGGCAACTGATTCTCCGTAAACTGAGTTTAGACACATAACTCGCATACAGAGATAAGACTCAGTCACCTGAAGGCACCTGGAATGACTTCAGGTATCCCACAGTATGCTGTCTGACCCTCAGCTCCCATTCCAGAAGGGGACAGGTCTCCCATAGGACCTTCGAAACTTCCACCTGTTCCACGATGACATCTTGAATACCTTACAGCCTCTCGGAGGACACTAGGTGTCTGTGCTTAAACAACTGACTCCTGACCCTACATGTAAATACATGTATTTAGATGTCTGAATCTACAGCCCCATCACACCACTCCTCTGATATATCTGTGTAATGGTATCTTCCAACCACATTCAGTATGAAAATCACAGAGCGACAGGGAACACAGTAATGGTGCAGGGATAAACGGGATTAGCACCATGTGCTTCACTGTAAATGGGCATCAGACTGATTCACACAGAAAAATGGTTTGTTTCTGGGTACACCGTGGCACTGCAGCTCTGTATATTTGATTTTACTAACTTATTTACAGAAATTAAATGCTTGGCAAGGCTACAAATTACAGAGAGAGTAGCTTTCCACAGTACTGAACTCATTTCAGTGGCTAGCACTGAAATGGAGAAATAGAAATAGCTTGAAATTTTGAAGCCTTTGAGAACAGTTCTTTCCTTATCTCACATTTTTTCACTATCCAGTGAAATACAGCAAGTACAGTAAGGTTGGTATTAAATTCTCATAATCTATCGTCTCAATTTTTCATCCTCTCTGCATATACGCTAGGATCATGTTTTTCATCCATAAACTACATTTAATCAAACTGATAATTTCAAGTTCATGACTTACCTCATTGCTACCAAATATAATGCAATCTTATTTGCAGACACTGCAATCAGTGGAAAGATTTCAATTTGTTTCCAGAAGGCTGAACCAAACCGTTACGCCTTCCTTTTTAGAAATATCTTCTTATATCTACCCTACAACTCCCAAGTTTCAACTAAATTATCTTATCTGTTTTCTATTTATTTAGATTCTTCAGACATTGGTACATAATAATCAACAAATGTGTGCCTGTAGCTCTCTCACCGTCCTGCCTCTCCACTTCCTTATCCTGTGATAACAACATTCATATCCTGAATCATGAAGCGAACGGAGAAAATTTTCACACAGGAATAAGGCAAACAGCCTCCTTACTGATGTCTGGTTATAAGTATTAAAATTTCCATAGGGGAGGAAGAATTTGAACCCATCAAGTGCCTTTCAGTGGTCTCACCTGTAAAAAGTCAACTGCCTGCCTAGAACGAGGTCTTCATAAACATTTACAGTTCCACATTTAGAGCACTTCTGAGTACCTTTCGATTCTATTGGCCAGAGAAATCTTTGGCTCAGTAATTGACCAAACTACTAAAAACACAAGGAGATGCTGTGCATCTTTTTATGTGGAAAACATAGGGCTAGCAGATATTTCTTTCAGATACACAATAGCTGGATCCTAACCACACTGGTATTACCGAAAGTCTTTCCAAGGACTTACACAAACCTCAGATTAGATCCTCGGTGAGGAAGTTTTTACATTTACAATCCTATGATCTAAAATACTGTTTACCACGCAACAGACAGACAAAAACATGGTCTCAGACTCATATAGTTACCTTGTCATTCAAAACAGGCTGAACGGGGACAGTGAGAGCATCGTTTATAACCACTCCAAGCTCATCAACATAGAATACAAGTATACATGCCAAAGGAGCCCAGGAATTTTCTGCTGTTAAAGTGAATGTTTTTGCAGCCTTTGTGCCAAAAGCCATGATTTGTTCCTTAGATAACACCTGAAAGGGAAAAACAAAACACTCAATCTATTGGTATCTCAATATGTCATAAGCTCTGCAATTCCTTCTACAAACAGCTGTTAAAGGAAGAGACATATAGCTGTGATATTTTTTTTTTTAACTAAGTGGTTGACCAGTTCTGTAAGACTGGGTATGGAACAGGCGGATAATATAACATCTAAATATTAGAAATAGATTTCTTCCATGTTTTAATTCCTGTGTCACTACGGACAAGTAAAGAACTACAATGATGAGTGCACAGCACAACATAAAAACACAACAGTAATACAGCTGGATCATCTATAACACCATTTGAGTTTGGATCAGGAATACAATTTTAAAAGCAGATCTCCCAAAACCCCCTACTTACCACACTTTTGTTTGCACCATGGAGAGTGTGAATTGGGGCCCACTAATGTGTTCCAGTTAAAAACAGGTATTCATTTTACCAGATCACATTAGAGCTAGTCTGAAGGTACCTCGAAACACCTGGAGTTCAGGCCCACAGCATCAATTCTTTCACGCTAACTCTGTTCCTATTAGACCATACCACTTACTAATGAAGACGGAGCCATGAAGGGCCGTTCCTTGCCTTTGACTGCATGGATCTGATATTTTAAAATCTTTTAGAGAGTGTTTCTATTTGAGAAAATACACATGAATGCCCATATTTTATACCGTCCTTATGTTTTCCTTATTCAAATTACTATTAAGGTCTCTGAAAGAAAAAGAATTGTAGTTCTCATGATCATTATGGTGTAGACTGTGCACAAGACAGGCATGTGTTAAGGGCAGGATGGGAGACTGATGATGGTATACATCATAAAACCTTCAATCCAGATGCTGTAAGATACAGTACAGCAGCTAAGCCATTAAACAAGCCATTACCAAAGCCATTTATTTTAAAATGCTGCCTACAAAGTTCTCTTGTTAACAATGCCACCCTGCCCACTGGACCACTGTATCCTCAGCAGGCAGGTCTTCTCTTCACCCTGTGCCTGCAGGCTCAGCCCTGACAGCCCTGGGTACAGGCTCTGCCAGCACCCTGCTTCCACCTGCATCTGCAGGACCTGCTGCCAAGCCCCAGCTTGGGCTGCTCCTGGGACATGCCTGCCCCTTCTCCCATCACGGGTGCTCTGCACAGTCAGAGACAGTATTACTCTCACAGTTGCGCCTTGTCTCACACATCTGCAAGCAGAGATAGCCCAACATCCAAATCAGAGATGTGCTTCTCCCAGAGGACACCTCCCTACGCTGCCACGGGCATTTCTGTTAGGTCGCATAATGGACCTCTCTTTTAAAAAGGACCATCCTAGTGGAAAGGAAGTTTTGGGGCCACCTCCTTCACAAAGCACAATAAAAAAATGCTGAATCTCTGTAACATTCAATCACATTCCACTCACTGGAGTATTTCTTAAATTGGTAAAAGTCATCTTGGATTGTCCCTATATGTAAAACCAGTAACTTACCAGATAGTGGAACTCTCTCACTGGCTTGTTGCTTGCAATGCTCAGCTCAAAAGGCTTCCCAGCCTAGGAAAAGTGTAAGATTCATATGAATGAGTATGGAAACATGCTAAGTAACTTGGAACAGTTCTTATCCTGGCAAGTTTTGTCTCAGACTGTACCTTTATATCTTGGCTCTTTGTTTTAACCTGGAGGTAAGTCTGGCTGGGGGAGCTGAACACATCATAAACACCTATGTCGGTCCTGCTGCTCAGGAACTCTGCCTGCGAGACAATGTAAAACAAAGCTCTCAACAGAACAGCAAAATATGTGTGATATTCACATACATGGCATTGTTTACAAGAACATGGTAGCCTTAATGGCAGTACCAGACCACTTTACTGCTTGCTTTGGGTATCTGTTTTATTTTTTCCCCTTGATATCTTGGTGCAATTATCTCACATTTAGACAGGATCTGTCACTTTCCTTCCAGCTCTAACATGAATACGAGGTAAGGAAAGTAACAGCAGGTGACATCTCAACTGTTGCAGATGGCAGTAACAGCACATCATTGATCGCAGCCCGCTCAGTTTGCTGTGTTGCTGCTCCACAGCAACACATTACAAAGTAATACCTGAACTCTCAGAGTTTTTGTATCGGGCAGGATTGGAAACTCAATATCAATTATTCCATTTTTTGGGACCGTGTAATTCAGGACATGGACTGTCAGATTTCTCTCCTCTGTTGCCTCATTCTCAAGGTGAGAAAGTGAAGAGTGGTGAAAAAGCAGGTCTGACTGTTGCGCAGTGATTATGACAAGATTCTGCCTCTCTTCAGCTGTCAGCTGGTTGCTATCAGAACGTGTCACCTTTAGCTAAAAACAGAAAGAAAGAAAACACCCATAAACAGCGTAAAGCTGAAATGCACAATGCATAACATGTAACCACATTTGCACTCACATCATATCAAAAGACAAGGGCATCCTGAGACTTCTCACACATCAGTAACTTTGTTTTTAATCCCTTGTGAACACTGCAGACAGGAAAGTCAGCCAACAACAAAATTATTCACAACTCCAGGGAGTAAAAAAAGAGCAAGAGCAAGGCAGATGGAACTGAAGGTGGCCTGCCTTTCAGCTCTCCCAGTTACTCTTCTTGTTGAAAATGCTTGTCTCTCAGGCAAATTATACATAACCTACCTACAGCCTAACTATTTAATTTTACCACTTGTACCTCACCACCACCACAAAGGACAACCTAACATTACATCATGTGCAGGAAACCGTCAGATGAGCAGAGATGGTGCCGAGTCAGATGTCTTTATGGATTCATCAAATGAGCTGAAGAAAAGACTTAGAACAGGCTCAAAGTTGACAGTCTGCAACTTCTGCACTCCAGCATCCATGAATCAGCACTGCAACTTACATCAACCTTTACTCCCACATTCAAGCAGATTCTCATCCATAGTAAAGCCATTCTCCTTCTGTACTACACACTCCAAAAATTCAACTGCTACATTTAAAAGCACCTAACTAATGTTTCCCCCTTCTTTTTCTATCCAGAGGTCTGTCACTCCATTACTTCTCCTCCTCTGCCATTATTTTCCTATCCTCTGTCTGTACAGCCTATGCAGATCTCCACTTACTAGTAACAGCAGAAGTTGTTCCTTCACACTACTCTGTGAGCACAACTGATACCTTCTTATCTGCTAGCTGCAAGCATTGCTAAATGCCTCAGCTACCTCTCACTCAGCTCATTTTTGGAAAAGGAAGAAGCAGCAGGTCAGAGCTGGAGTCAAACTGGGATGCTGTCAAGGAAGTGAAAAGGATGAAAACCAATGACCCAAAAGATCAGGCTAGCGCAAAGATATGGCTTGAGCCAATCTACTCTGAAACTGTACATTCAGAGTATTTTATTTGTATTTTTTAGGTCTAATTTCTATACAGTAAAGCCTCAAGAATTGTAAAGCTGATTCTGGTTTTCAAGCAAAATGCAGTGATGCAATATGCAACCTTTGCTAAATGTAGAAATACTGAATGCGGAATATGGACAGCATGAAAAACATGAAATACTTTTATGAGAGGACTGCAGCCGGTATGAGAAAGACATGACAGAAGGCAGAAAAGACACTTTCACTTGAGAGCAATGTGGTTTGATGAGTTTTACCAAATTTTTTAACAGCTACTTAATTATATCATATGCGTTACATAAACTATGTATTTTTGTCTGTATATATACACACTTCCATATACAAATATTATTAGGAGGGTTGGGACTCAATAACTACACTATTGTTTCAAAGCACGGTCATCTAATGGAAAACAATCAGCTAGAAACTGAAAAGATTTATCTTCCATAAGAATGCTAACAAACTATACTCAAATATATCCTGCCAAAACTACAGCATTCCCTGACACTTTATCCTTTTCTAGAGCAAATGCTTCTAAGTTTAGCATTTGCCAATATGTATCCTGAAAAAGAGGTAATTTGTAAACAAATCTGTATATTATACTTAAAAATCCAAGGCAAACTTTGACATGTAAGCAAAAGTACAGGAAAAGTCACATTTGCTTATGGACAGATCATAATAAAACAAAAGAACTTACAGTAGCTATGAAGTTCAGAGAAGGTTTAATAACTCTAGAGTAGTCCATAAATTCAATAAAATAGTCACTTTGCTTTGGAAATATGATGGTACTTGAATTTTGGGAGATTCCTGTTGAATAATTGTATGTGTTTAGACAACATGCTTTTAACATCCATATTCCTTTAGCAGCAATACTGTTTACTGTCCATGATTTTTAAATAATTCTATTATATTTTTCACCATTTCCACACCTATCACTCTTCATCCTTCCAGCTAAGGATCAGTACAAAGGTGGTACACGTACTGGTACTGTCTTCCACAGTGCTAAACAAGCCACACCACATAGTGCTCTACTCCATGCAGACTATGTCAGGACGACACAAGGAAGAAGCTTATGAATCCCAAATCGGCCAACTTCACCTTGCTGGGGTTTCTACAGAAAGTCTGTAATGAAACCTAGGTTTTTTCCTAAGCAGAAATTTTGTACAAATGATTTTTTTCTGATATGCAAGGTGCAGTGGAACTTGAACTCACAAAAAGGCCCAGTTTGCAAAATAGCTGGTCTGGAAGAGAGTAGACAGTGGACAACATGAGGCCAGAGAACTGTTTCTGCTGATGTGGTTTACAAACAAACAAGGTAAGTTTATGATTAAACTTAAGTTGTAAGACTCAAGCTAATGCTAGCAATTCTTTATGCCTGCTCTTCTCACCAAAAGTGATCAGTCATTGACTTTAATCCCCTATCTGAACATGTTTCTGGGTTATTTAATAAATCACTTCACACAGAACTGTGTTCAACTGACTTAATAGCTGGTTAAACTATTTAATATCTAGGCAAGCAACAGTTCAGATAATGTATCTTTTCAGATAATATATTTGCATGTAGATGGTTCGTAATGCCATCAGCACATGATGCTTTTCTAGCACTCCAAGCACTTCCACATAGCGGTAAGCTCTTACAGCATCACCTGCTCTTTGGTTTTTCTCTCAGAAGACATCACACAGCCACATACCTGTGAGCGACTCTGTGACCACAGCGATAATTTCTATTGGCTCTGTGTAATCACTGTCACCTCGGTGCCACGACGGATCAGCGTTCAAGTTTTGCAACATAAGCTTGTTACAGGTTACATTCACAGATCCATTTATCTGCAACGTAGAAAAAAAAAAAAGTTGAGCCAGCAAAGCCAAGGATACCTTTCCATCTACAACAGCTTATTTCTGGCTAAGTCCTGTATCTCTCCCCACATACAAGTTCTGGAGTGTTAACACCAGAAAATTATGAATACTGATTCATTTATGAACACTTTATTTTTTGCTTTCAGTAAAGATTTTTATTAAATCCAGTAGAAGTTCATTACTTTTTAGAGTCAACAATGCCTTACAGAGAAAGTTACTTATTTATTTTTTTTTTAATACCTAGAACTGTCCAATTCTACATGGCCAAAGCAGTGGTGCCTATGCTTTAGAGAAAAATAAAATGAACAGGTCCCTGCCTAAGGAGGGGGGTACCTCTGAGTTCAGAGTTTCTGCAGGCTTAGTGCTGCTGAAGGCACTGAAGTCAGCCAACTGCTGAAGTCAGCCAACAGAAAACGACAGGCACACCATTTAGCAGAAACTGAACCTGTTTTAAACGCAGTCCACTGCTCAAAAGTAAAATGCCTGATTTTGCAAAAGGATGCCAGGAATCTATCACCACTTCTAAGTCTTCAGATCAAAACCGCATACCTTTTTAAATTTCATGCTCCAGGTTACAACTAGTACAGTAACTTCAATGTAGTTACTAGGCAATCTGTGAGCAAAAAACGCTTTGGTCTCCACCATGCTAGAGCTCCACCTCGACAATTGCAGTGGTCTCCTCTGGCCTTGTAACACAGGGCTGAGTGTGCAGTGGCACACACGGGGCCAGGGAGCATTCCTGGGCACATGTTCTCCATCACACAGCAGATCCTGGAAAATTTTTCTATCTGGGCCAACTAGCACTCTCCAAAATAACTTCCAGGCACAGTTCTAGGGACCACCATGGCCAAGTACTATTCCCAACAAACACTCTGAATGTAGACACTTTATTCTGGAAATTAAAAAGAGTTTAACACTATTCATGCAAGTCACTCCATAGACCATGCCAGCTAACTAGGCACTCAAGAATGGTCCCAGGCATATTTAACCTACAAAAGGAGACACAGGCTTAAAGTCTACAACACTACAAACTCCTAACAGCAGACTCACCTCCATTGTTGTTGTTATATTTCTCTTGTTTGACCAGTAAGAGACAGAAAGGCAAGTGACTGCTACAGTTCCCTTTACTGGTTTTCCATACGTGTACCTGAAACACATCAGTAAAAGTCAAACAACGCATCACCTCCAGGGCCTGGGCTTCTGAAGAGCTCTCAAGGCAAAAGATTCTGCTAAAATATATTTGCCTGGCCTCAAATATGGCTAGAACACATCTGTACTTTGAAACACGGGGTTTTCAACACTGACACCAGTTTATCAACACTGAAGTCAGAAGCTCAAAACCTGGAGAAGATACAAAGGGCTGCTCTTTCCTGCACGTGAGCTCTATAAACCTACTGCTATTATTATGGGCTGCATAATGTATGAAAATTAACTATATTAAGCTAAACTGGATATAAGTTATTGAACAGAACACCAATGTAGCATCATAACTAATATGCAGCAGAGTTAAAATGGGACGTGGGAAGTGCAAGTGTTTTGCTTCCCAAATGCTGCTAACACAAAGTGAGAGACCTAAGATACTTGTTCTCAAATTATTTAGTAATCACAGTCCAAAGAAATCATGGTATTATTACATGGTAAACATCATTTGTAGCTGTAGCAAGTCTGAACTGTAACATATTCACTTCTTAGCATGCCATTAGCAACCTGCAGTCAGTGAACAGTAATAAAATAAAAATTTTGTATAAATGTTTCCAAGCTGTACCTAAGAGATACTATGACATTATAAGTTTCAGACAGAGAAAGGAGGGACAAGAAACTCAAAATCATTGTGTTCATCAGTAGAAATACATTCATATGTGATAACTTCAAGTACTTTAAATCATTATGGATTTCATCAGCAGCCACTTAAGAATATCCAACCTGAAAAGCAGAGGGAAAGAATAATCAAGTAGTGTAGTTACAGGAAGAACTCTGACAACACTGTCTTGTGCTTGATCTCAAGTCTTTCCAAGCAGACCTAATTACAGTAATAAGCTGCCATTTACCTGGAAATGATACTGCCATTGGGTAGCATACCTGGACTTAATTTAATAATACTCCAGAGATGAGAAAGAAAAAGGTTTCATGACATCCACAAGTGTAAGGGGTATATAAAATCTTTACATATAGAGGCATTATGCCTATAAAAACAGTCACCAGGAATGAAGACATTCCCTATAAATAATTATGACGTATCAGTAAAACTTTGACACTGCTGGGATTCAATCTCAGACAATTCACTGGCATCTAAGTCTGCATTTATTGCAGCAGAGAGGTACACTTTCAAATACCTTATGATTATACCTAATGAAGAAGCCAAGTACCCTGTGGAAGACCAAAACAACATAGGAAACCAAATTCATGTTGGTATATCATGGATTCCAAAAGCAAAACAGAATAGAGGAAAAAAAATGAGGAAAACATCTTTTAAAAAAATCGCCCCTTATGAGAGGCCTAGATGGTTTATAATATCAGGTTGCATTGCCTCTAGGAAAGGAAGTTTTTTCTCAAAAGTTCAAACATCTAATTTAAATAGCTCGTTAAACAATCATTTCTGCTTTTCACTTATAAATGGAGTGCTTGTCTAGAAGGTATGCATTTTCTGGCATTAGATAACCCACAAAAGAGCTTTTATTTCAGGTCTTCTTGTATGGATCTATCAGGTATCTCTATCTGTCTCTCATTTTCCCAAAGCAAAATTAATTTTTATTTGAGATTCATGTATACTAAATTTTTTTCACAGATTTCTGTACAGCCCCTGTTTAGGAGTCTGGTTGACAGAGACCCTTGGGAGGCAGTCCTGAAGGGCAAAGGAGTCCAGGAAAGCTGGACCCTCTTCAAGGAGGAAGTCTTAAAAGCGCAAGAGCTGGCTATCCCCTTGTGTTGAAAGACGAGCCAGCGGGGAAGAAGCCCAGTTTGGCTGAACAGCAAGCTTTGGGTGGAACTCGGGGGAAAAAAGGAGGGTTTATGAACTTTGGACGAAGGTGCAGGCCACTCAGGAGGACTACAAGGATATCATGAATTTACAGAGGGAGAAAGTTAGAAGAGCCAAAGCCCAGTTAGAACTTAGCCTGGCTGCTGCCATAAAAGACATTAAAAAATGTTTCTGTAAATACATTAGCAACAAAAAGAGGGAGAAGGAGAATCTCCATCCTCTATTGGATGCAGGAGGAAACTTCATGACAAAGGATAAAGAAAAGGCTGAGGCACTTCATGCCTTCTTTGACTCAGTCTTTTAACAGTAAGGGAAGTTGTTCTCCAGACACCCAGTACCCTGATCAGGAATACAGGGATGGAAAGCACAAGGAAACCCCCAGAATCCAAGGGGAAACGGTCAGTGACGTACAAGCCTATTGGGCTGGATGGGATCCACCCAAGGGTGCTGAAGGAACTGGCGGATGTGCTTACTGAGCCACTTTCCATCATCTATCAGCAGTCCTGGCTAACTGAGGAGGTCCCAGTTGACTAGAAGTAAGCTAATGTGATGCCTATGT
>Ga0181612_126470_pt1:0-7500 | contig 13789 bp, 6 predicted proteins | sample HoacroProtozoa21_FD_119630 | JGI IMG/M metagenome (GOLD analysis project Ga0181612, IMG submission 119630) | Hoatzin crop microbial communities from Cojedes, Venezuel. Combined Assembly of Gp0051906, Gp0051904, Gp0051908 | reverse complement strand
AGATTGTAAATTACATCGAAACACAGAAGTGCAGCATTAGTTTTAGCATCTTTTCTCCAACATTCCTTTGCTGCAGTCTTGCAGATTCCTTTTTTCTGTTTGTGGTTTTTTTTTTTTTCAATCAGTCATCAAAGGCAATTATTGACTTGGGTTTTGAAGTGGAGATTATCAAGGTATTATTTCCTTAGAAGTGCAATACTGTATATTGTAGAAAGCAAGAGGACCTGAGTAATTTTCTAAAGAAGAGAAGGCACTAGTCTAAATGACTCAATGAATGACACACATTTAGGGTTTTGTTTTTTTCTGAAGCATCAATATAAAGCTTTTCTCCTTTTTTTTTTAAATATTATTCATGGGTTAAATAAGGTAATCAACACTGTTACCATTTTACTAGAGGGGAAGAAATCCATGGTTCTGCTTTTTGTTTTTTAATATGTAGTTACAGGGTGGGTATAAAGTTACTGTATTACAGTCTGGGAATAAATGGCAATTTAAGGTCTGCATGAGTGACGTGCAGGACCAGATCCTGGTTCCACTGAAATGTAGGAGATTGTATCAAAGCGCCACGGAAGCAGCAATCAATAATGAAAAAGAGAAGAAGTTGTCCCAGCATGATTTCAATCTTTTCTCCTCCCACGATTACAGTGGTGCTTCCAGTAAAATACAGTACTTATTAAAATTCTTTCTTCCTCTATTTACTCCACCCTAATCCTAAATATCAGAGCTCACAAGCCCTCGTGATGTGCCGCAGGGGTGACATCTCCGAGCCCCTCCATGCACAGCCCCGCACTCCCAGGTTTTGGTCGAGGTCCCGAGGGCTCTCCTCTGAAACCTGAGGTGAGAGGAACAGGGAGCATGCTGGTCATTTGTTTGGTTCGGAATACGTCAGGTACCGTGGCACTTGTTTCTACTAAGTGCTTCCCACTTGGAGAAATTACTGCTACAGCTGAAATCTTGCAGTAACAGGGATTTAGTGAACGATGCTTGTCTCTGGTGCCATTTGGGTCCGTTTGCAAAGGAACTTTCCATTCACTTTAGGGAAGCAAGGTGCTACTTTTGTATAAAAATTGTGCTATGTGATATAACTCCTCCCGGCAGTTGTTTGGATGTCAAGACCTGTGTATTCAATGGTCCACGGTTTGAATGATGTCTGTAAATAGAGATTTAAGTAGCACGTAATGACAGCTTTGAAGAATAAGTCTCGTTTGACAGTTTTAAGGGATTTCAGGAAATATTTATTTGGATTTTTTTCTTTAATAATAAAATCTTCAACCTACAATATTTGGGTAATTCTACCTTTCCTCTCACCTGCCAATCTAATGGATATTAGATATGCAGCAACTGCTTCTGCCATTGTGTTAGCAGTGGATTTGACTTCCTCTTGTTGGAGAATGAAGGACAAGCTGACGTGTTTGACAGGAAGTTGCAAACCATTCAGCCACCATCCCAATCTTTCTTGATCATTAAAAAAAATTCATTTCTTGATCTAGGTTTACTTGGTAGGAGTAAGAGTTGATTTTTTTTTTTTTTTTTAATTTTTTTTTTTTTTTACAAAACACTTCCTAGGGGAATAACCTTAGGACAATTCTATTTTTACCTCTGAAGTCCACTAGCTGGGGGCTCCCCTCCCAGGTACTGCCCCCTCCCTCGTAACGGTGGGAACCTGGCAGATTCTTCTACTCAACACAGTCCACAGCCGGAGCAGAATTATTCTGCTGGCAATTATAAACTTAAACTATTCCAAGGAGACGGTGGGGGAGCTGGGTTCCTAGGAAATAATCATGTTCGGCTGTCGTAGCTCTTCCTGGGTGTGACAGCATTGTACAAACTGTATTTGAGGCCCTTCATATCAGAAGAGCAGGTTCTCAACAGGCGGATAGACACATAAGGTGGATAAATCGCAATTTACTGTCTTCCAGAAACTGCCATGTCCATATTTTCAACAGGAATCATCCTTTGATGGAAAAGTTATACTACAGCGAGACTATCACTTTTCTCCAAACTCTCCGAGAATGCAAGACTGTGTTCCCTGAGAAGTTATGCACAAAAACGCGTAGATCTCAGAAAACCTATTTTTCTTTAGCTAAGAATCTTTTCTTTCTACATAAAAGCTAAAAACAATAGTGGGAATAATAAAAGTATCTTTGGGACAAAAGATAATAGACGGCGATATGCAGTTCCAGCTTCTTTTTCATCTCCTCTGTCCCTCATCATCAGTCACTGCAGCGAGGAAGGAGAATTATCAGACTTGGAACTGTTCTAGTCCAGTAAAGGCTTTGATTCCCCCTGCCCTGTTACAGTCCTTAGGAGTTATCACTGCTGTTTGCAAGCAGCCAGGAAAAGGAAAGAGGATAAAATATTCACCTCCAAAGCCAACACCGAATGAAGCTATGTATCTATATTTCTCTTTCAAGGACATCATCAAAACTCGTGGAGGCAAAGCCATCCACTGCAAACCATAAGGCTGTATAGATTTTAAGCTAATAAAACTAACGTAACTGTCACTCTCCAAACTGAAACCATGGTAGCCTTTTTAAGTAAAGAGAAAGTTATTTTTTGTTTTCTGAAGAGGCTGCTTCTTCAAAGACTCTATTGATGGGAAGGTAGAAGGAAACCTGACATCATTTTGGATTCTTCCCAGCCTACCTTCAGGCATCTCTTTCTACTGCCTCTTTCATGGAGGCACTCAAGTCTTAGTGTGACAATTTAAAAAATATGAAGCCTCTGGGCTATTATGAATTTCTGTCCCCAGAGAGAAACAGAGCACAAACCTGATACACTGGAAGACTCGGAGGAATGGTCTCTTTTCTGATATTTTGAGAGTGTCAGCTTAAGATTGAAGGTGATAATGCTGCAGGGGGTGAAACCCGCATCAGTTTTTACAAGGGGTAACTCCTAACTGCAATGGAGCACTTGTGAGGATTTTGGAAAACGCAGGGAAACGAGGGAAGAGGTGTAAGGACGAGAGTGAGAAGTAAGAACGAGCGAGGCGATGGAGGGTATGTTGGCAGATGCCAATGGACAGCTTGGGTGATTCTGCTGATGACATGTGTTTTCCAGACAGAACAATGGCATCCAAACTGCTAATCAGAACACAGGGTTGGCGCCGTCTCTCTGCTGTAAATCTTGCATTCTTCTGTCTTGTCTACAGCCAGATTTTTCAGTCGGTCAGTAGAAAAAGTGGACAGAATTCTGTAGTTATCTGGAGCCTTTGTATTGAAGTCAATGAAGTGGTTTAAAGTTACTGCGAAAGTAAAAAGAAGGTAATTTAGTCAAAATGCAGATATGAAAACACAGGTGGTTTCTCCTGTATAAATACAAATAAGTGTTATGGACTAGGGACTCTGCAGCCAGACCAATTCTGTTTTCTAGTTCCACGACATCTAGAATGTGGGAACAAACACATGGGTTTTGAAAAGTGAAAAAGATGATTTTATGCCTACTCATCAGGAGCAGGACTCAAATTGAAATAAATGGCATTAAACATAGGAGAGTCCCTCACTGGATCTCGTAACTGCTCTACATCCATATTTTCTTGTTCACTTGTCTCTTCAGTCCTCAAAAAGATAAGGCTATTCTTTCATTTTTAAACTGTATCAGTAGGATAACTCTGAGAATAGTCCTGTTCTCGCCTCTATGTTTAAATAAAGAGGAAGGCAGATTTTGGGCAGGGAAAGAGAAGTGTGAATGTATTAAGCTGCACCATTATGGAGAGAATTTTCTTCTGCCATTTGATTCCTCATAAGATAACGTACTTGTAATTTCTTAAGACTTACTAGATGTGTCCCTGAATACTTCAAAATCATGAAAATCAGATGAAAGATACAGTTAAGCAACAAAAACGTCTTCTTGAACGTCATGAACATTAGTCATACCAATTCCATACTCATTTCAAGCAAAAACTGAAGGTATATTGTCTTCCTCCAGGCTATGCTTTTGTTTCTCCTGTGAACAAGCTCTATAATCTGCCAGGAGAAAAGGCTATCTTGAAGGGTAAATAAATAATCAATTATTTGTATTTCTAAAAGCATTCAGCTGTGCTCTTAATCCTGCATAGCCATTTAAAAGTATGAGAACGTCCAGTCTGGGAATCTAGTGTATGTGATTTAATCAACACTCTCAAGATTCATAGAGAGACTAACCGGCTCCTGGTCATCACTGGCCAATAACCGGCCTCCCACTTCACTGCAGAGACAGCCATAAGGACAGCAGAGACAGCTGACCGCGCGTTTGCCAAAATTAGCGTCTCCCGATCAAGATATAGAAACCCTGACGAATCCCGTTGTCGTTAGCAGGAACAAGGAAACAAACACTTCCTGAAAAGAGAAGCTAAGAGAGAGCCAAGAGCCTGACCAATCTGCAACATATCTCATCTGACAGTGCAACTTGGGTAGTGGCCCCAGGACTCTATCTAAAATATAAATAGAAAACATATACAGGAACGTTCCTTGTTGTTGGGGTTCAAAAAAGTATCACAGTCTCCCGTTGAAGGCCGTAGTGTGTTTAATTATTTTCACTAAATGCATATTCCAAAGAACTGTGTAAAGGCAACCTGGCAGGGTGAGACACAGGTCTGAGCATCAGCTTTTAGGCTTCAGGACTAAGCAGCCCTCGAGGTCTGAATTTCAGGTTTCTCAGGTTTTGCTCCCTTCTAATATGGCATCTTAAGGGCAGCTGAGGTCCTGCCTGTTCGCAAATTTCGTCTTTTAAATCCTAAATCTTCCCGTTTACGGAGTTTACACGTTGATGGTACATCCTATTAGAATCACCATTCCCATACGAATTGTGTTTGCGTGAGAAATTTCTAAAATTAATGTATTTTTATGATCAACGTAACTTCCCTGAGAACAGTGTTTATTCTGGTGGGAAAAGAGTGGGTGTACCCTAAGCTTCCTGTCGTATCAGTTGTATCGTCCTCATTTCTCTTAGGATGAGAGACACTCATTAGTAATAGAACAGAGGAGATAAAAATCACACACACACAAAAAAAACAGGTAAGGCCTTTTCTGTTTAGAGTCTGCAGATGACAAAAGCGAGGAAATGCAAGGGTAATGCTATTACTTTATTTTGAGATCGTATCATTTATACTTAATGTTCTGCATAGTGTTGCGAGCATTACATTATCTACAGAGTAAAAAAGCAGAGGGAAAAAGTACACTCTTCCCTACACGCAGAATTTGCCCACGTGGAAGTCTTCTGGCCCTCAATCCATCGCACACACCCAGCCTGCATACGTGGTCACGGCTTGGGAATGTCCAAGAACCAGCTGGAAGAAAGCAGTTTCTTGTCTCGTGTTTCCAGGCCTGGCCAGGCTGCAGGCTGCTTCTAGGGCTTCTCCAGTGATTTGTCCTCTGGTCACCCCACCGGTCACTCCTGACTGGGGCTTTCTGTGCCTAGGTAGGCTGTCACGAGCGTGGATTTCTTCACATGGGGACAAAACAGAGTTTTCATCGTCCATCGAGGAGAAGTGCGTATTTTCATGCCTACTTGGACACTTTCATTTTCAGCTTGCTTGGTGAATTTATTGCCAACTTTGAGCAACCGCTTACTCCCACGTTACAGAAAAACCAGGGAGCGACATAACCAGCGACGTGACCACCTAGCACACCTGAAACGGCCGGCCATTTCCCAAAAGGTTAACCCTGATGCCTCAGCTGAGGCTGTGCAGAACGGGCCAGAGTGGGAGGAAACCAGCCATCCCCATCCCATGGCACGCCGCACGCCGCCTTTCCCATCCCTCGTTCCGCAGGGAGGTGTTTGCATGAATTCCTTGCAGATCAGGGAGCAAATGGATCCCCGACTTTTCAGTTCCCTTCTTTTACTGGTTGTCACAACCTTAACAGTACTTGACATCACTGGGAGCTGCGTGGTGGACTGGGGGCAGTGTTTGGCCCTTAAGCACAGTTTTTGCGTGTTAATACATTAGCAACCGATGTCTTCTTTGTTCAGCAACTGACAGAATAATGCACAGCAAGCACGTAAGTATGAAAAGGGGTTAGTTAGGTAACGTTGAGCAGAACATCTTCAAGACAACACCGCAACCACTGTATTTCAAACGTCAGGCTAATTATTATCAACATTTGAATGTCAGCATGGGCCATTTTTAAGAGTGGATTTTTTTCAGCAGGTACCATGATGGGAAGAAAATGTCACGTGTAGTTCTGCCATCGCCTTGTTCAAAAAAGTAGATAAAACAAGGAAATTCTTCCCAGAGACAGCAAAAAGAACATCTTCTTTGCTTAAATCTGACTGCAAAATTAATCTGATTGATGATAATATTTGGGGTGTGATTTATTTTAAGGAGGCATGGAGAAGGTTTGCTAGAATATAACAGTTTCAACAGAAAATAACCCTTGTGGGAGCTAAAGCAAAGCCTTTTACATACAGTTTTTTGGAGATTCATACTTGTGCAGGTCCTGGTTGTTCTGGAGGCAGTTGAAGTCTGAGCTGTGCACTCCCCAGTAACTCCTTTACAGAAAACGAAACTTGAACATGATTCAGCACAAAATGGAAAGCAATGCCAATAATTCAGATGCTCCTCCTCTGGCCTGATCCATCCCTTACCATGTAAACACAGCACTAAATGGCAAATACCGCTGCAAGCTGGGACAGTACCTGTGTATCATTACGAGCATGTTTTGCTAGTGCAAATGTTACACGGGATTAGCATTAATTCCTGTGAAGTTTTAGATACCGGCGCTGGTCTCAACATTTGTTACTGCTCTTTACTTGTCTTTTTGCTGCACGTCAGAGTCAGATGTGAAATGAGTGTCGGTTCTGAGCCATCCACCAGTGTGTTTTGCCTCCTCTTCATTGAGTTGCAGGGAGGACTTCTTTGGGTTCTTCTCTGTGGACTCGCAGTAACTCATTTTCGTGCCGTCTCTATAGCTCCATCACATGCATAAAGTTTGGGCAAAAGCTCGAAGTTGCTTACTTGACCTAGTGGAAAGAACAGAGTCTGAAGTTAGGATGCGTTGTGTAGGAGGGCTTTCATTTCTCGACACTGAGTACAACTTTATGCATCATAAGTGTGAAAATAGTAATCAGCTTGAAACGCATTGTGTGCTTTGCCCAGTGACCCACATTTAAAGAAACTATTGTCAATTATTATAAAAAAGAAAAAAATCTTTTTTGTTTTCCTGTAAAGGCAGAGCTAGGCTGCTGAGGTATGTTTGTGCAGACAGTGGTGACAACAGTTACCTTCTGAAAACGGGAAAGCAAAGGCTGTGATGATATTATATTGAATTTCACATGGCAAGGCTGGGTTTTTTTTAATATTTCTGTGTCTGATTTGACAGACAGAAACAACAAACGCACGCAGTTAGTCACCAAACTTCACAAAAGTCTGAAAAAGAAAAGAAAAATCCCCCGGCACGAGCATTGGTGAAATAGATGTAATTAGTGTGCGGAAAGATCCTCGCTGCCTTGTCTTTACCCACGTGAATAATTCTTGCAGCCGTTTAAAATAATTATTTTACCTGAATGATGAATTATGTCAAG
>Ga0181612_136866_pt1 | contig 13790 bp, 10 predicted proteins | sample HoacroProtozoa21_FD_119630 | JGI IMG/M metagenome (GOLD analysis project Ga0181612, IMG submission 119630) | Hoatzin crop microbial communities from Cojedes, Venezuel. Combined Assembly of Gp0051906, Gp0051904, Gp0051908 | reverse complement strand
GGGGTGTCCAAAAGGCAAATTTCTGCAGGTTTTGTGAAGGTAGGTAGCTGGCTAAAGTTATGCTGTTAGTATCATCTCTCTTTCCCATTCCTCTCCTACATGCACATACTCTCCTAAATAAAAGCAACAGCAGGATTTAAATTGTTGTTAGGTGTTAGGGAATCCACACAGTTGTAGTACAGTAATCTGTTGAGAACCAGGCTTCATTGTTTCCACAGCTCATGAAACTGCTGGAAAAGACAAGGAGGGCATAAATATACAGCAGTCCTAGCTGGACAGACACTAAAAAGAGAATTCTTTCATCAGTGTGTCAGGATGGCAGCAAAGACTTATGAGTTTGTGATCCTTGAAAACTGAAATAGTGTTCTTACTCTAGAAGAAAATCTTCAATACGGTTTAAACCAGAGCAATTACATTCCCGGGAAAGACAGCAGAAGGAACAGAAAAATGCATCAATACCTTCTCAGAAATCCCTGTGAGGTGGTTGATCAGAATTAGGATCTCACTTGATGGCTCATGATGTACTCTTGCAAATTCTTTTTTTTTTTTTTTTCTTGTAAAGTGGGGTTGTGCTCGACTGTTCCATGTCCACATAATCCACTTACTGCATTGACAGAGAGAAATCCATGTGCGAGAGCAAAGTACTATTAGATGAGATTTTCTTGTTTGGGAGAGGAGATGGTTTCACTGTTTACTCTTCTTTTACTGGTTGTTAACTATAGTTCACTGGAGAAGAGGGGTGGGTGCACTCAGCCTGTCACACTTGGGCAGCAAGTGGTTGCAGGATGGAATGCACATTGATCAGTGTAACAGGGAATAAGGTGGTGTTCTACTTTATGCATATGGCGTAAAATTTTACGTTTTAATATTTTAATTTAAGAAGCACTTTTTAAGAATTAATTTTTGAAATTTGCCAGCTTGTTGGGAGCAGCGATCCATTGACTGGGGAAAAATTCGGCTCATTTGAGGTTTCAGGTCATCTGTCCTCTTCAGTGCAAATGGAGTTTTATGCAGTGCCAATGACAAACAGGGAATTATTGCTAGATTGTTAATAAATATAACCTTATACAGTTTAATGTTAGAAAACCCAACCCTCAAGTAAAAGGAAAGCCTGGTGAGTCCCACAGCCTTATTACTAGTACCTTTTAAGAACGAAAGTGTGAGAATTATCTACATGATGAATGGGGTATTGGAAAAAAGCCACATAGGATTAATTTAAACAATCAATTTTTCATGTTAGTGCTAATGTATTAACTTGGTCAGAAACGATTATGTTCGTGGGATCCTGATAACAAAGCTGGTATTAATGTGGCCTTTGAACTTCCATCTGAAGAAAAATGGGAGCCAAAAGACCACACGAATTTTCAGTGATAATCATCACAATTCAAATGTTTAATTATAATGGCAAATTTATGTAGAAAGGAAACAGCGGGACTTTGTAAAATGGGTCTTGTTTATGTGAACGATAGGAGAGTATCTCCTCCAAATAGCAAGACAGAAGCAGAAGGGAGGATAAAATGTAGACACTCATTTTGGGGTAAAAAGAACCCAAGAAGTGCTTGGACTTAAATGTTTGGTGTTGACTAATTCTGGAGGGTTTTGTGAAAGCTAAGTGGGAATACAGTTAAACAGCGTACTTACTCTGACTGCAGGCTGCTGCTGAAAGATGGATCCGGTTTCTCCTTCATTCTCCTTCCCCAATTTTCTGAACTTCGTGCTCTTGCCAGCATAGTCTGCATTATAGCAACAGTTAATTCTGCAGAGGAATATATTCGAAAATTGTGAATATATCATTTTTCAACTGGAAATGTTTCCTATTTAGAAGAGGAGGCCTGAGACAATTTATGAAGTATTTGAGACCGAGGTAGAGAAGCAGGCATTGAAAGGTGGCTTTGCTGGTAGACCTGAACTTGGTGACAGGAATGTAAATAGGGGTGCAGACTCAAGAACAAGGGAGCGGTCAGGACAGGACAGGATGGGACCTTCATTTGGGTCAGTGGAAGAAAAGGGATGGGGAAGGAAGTTGGCTCCTGACAGGGAGGTGTTATACTTTTGGCTGAATCTGTGGTCCTCCGAGTCACGGTCATTGAAAGCAAAGAAGAGGAAACCACACCAGTCAAGACCTACGTGATCAAGATCCTTGCATTGGGACTGCGGGGAGAAACTAGTCTTCCTGACGATGTGAAGGTGGAGAAGAAAAACTGGGTCTGGTCTGGCTGTTCCGGTGGAGAGCTGGGGATGGTTGTGGCACTCAGGCTGCTTGAGGGCTCAGTCTTCTCTGAGAACTTCACCTGAAGCTTGGAGATCGCAGAGTGGGTGTCAAGAAGACAAGTAAGGATGTTGTGCTGAATAAAGGAAAAGATTAAGAGGGAGAGGTGCATTTGGAAAGTAAATGCTAGCAGCTGTAGTATTGAATGTAGATGGTAATGAAAGATAACTTGTTTAGTCTTAGAAGGTTTGTTGGGGTGTGATAGGACTACCTTTTTGAATAAGGAAAAAACCATATGAGGTAAATACGAAGCGAAAAAGTATCAAATTCAAGGATAATATTAATACAAAAACTAACGTGTATAAATAGGAGCAATAGGGAAGATCTGGATTTTGAGAGTGTTCTGGAGCAGTCTGGCTGTGCATATGCAGTTGTCTTGTGCCTTGCTCTGGATTTTGGTCTCAGTCAAAATACTGGTCTCTATAGGTCTTTCTTCTGCCCAGTGTGGTGTTTTTATTATTGTAGATGTATTTATACCGATGTTTGGAGGGGAAAAAAAATTTAACCAGGTATAGGCATCACTTTAAAAAATAACTTTCAAGATTAAGACATCTTGCCTCGTTCTCAATTATTTAGGAGTTTGACTCATAAGGTGGTGATCAGCTAAATTCTGTATTTAAAAAATGTTAATCACAGTTTAAAGTTATTGTTACAAAACTTCGAGCGTTGTGTTTACTGCTATGTCACTGAAAAGGTTAAGGGAAACTTGATTGTCATATTTAAACAATATTGTTTAATTAGTCCTGTGCGTCATGACTGCTGCCAGCTGTCCACAGGCAGCAGGAAAAAAATTTCTCCCATCTTGGTGTGAAAATTAACTTTTTAAGGCAGTGCTTGTCTTCCTGTTCTTCAGTGTTAGATCCACTATAACTACAAATGAAACATTGGTTATTTGTGCTCTTGCCTGCTTTGCTCCTATGAACTGACTGTCAGGTGGCAGTCAGAAAGAAATGCCCTTGTACCCCTTCTCTGGGCCTTGCCACCTTGGTGAGCCTGGAGAGAAATATATCTCACAGCAATCTTAATGATGTGTTTTATATATGTTAGATATCTATAAAAAAAAGATCAAACTTTCAAAGTTAGTCCTTTTTATCCAAGCTAAAAGGGTTGGTTGTGATTCGGTCTTTGGAAGATCCTCGCTGTGAAGTCCGGGGGAAGCGGAACGCCCCTGTAGAAGTCGCTGTGTACACATAGCCAGTCCCATGTACCTGGTGGAGCTCATCGAGACTGAGCTGTTTGCTGGAGTTACGCACAAGTTTAGGCAGTAGGTCTTACTCTGTACTCTGATACCAGCAGTGTCTTCCAGAAGGAGTTCAGCTAGCGTTGGTACTAGCGTGTTTTGAAAGACTGGGTACTGTGAGAGCTTGATGTTTATCCCGAAGCAGATAATATAACGGGAAAGCTTTTTTTGTCTTTGTCATGTGAGAAAATGATTTGAACTGGATTTAGAGGATGTGAGAAAGGAAATTTGAAATGCCACTGCAGCATTTCTTTCTGTGTCATTGACAGAGGCAGCGCTTGATGATCCAGAGTTGTTCCAAAACTGTCTTGACTACCCTTTATGTTTTACAGAGTGAGGATATTCTTCACTTTAAAATGCAGTTAGTTACCTTTCAAAAGTCAGACAGGACGGTCCATGAAAAAGGACGTGTTGTAGCTGTGATAGGCAAAAAATTGGCATTTAGCACATGCACTTTCATGAAAATAACCTGGTAATGTAAGGCAGCGTTTTGAGAGGAGACAATACGAAATAAGCTACTGTTGGTAGTACTACAGTACTGTCACATTTTAAAATTCAACTACCAGAATTTTACTGCAGTTTTCTTTTTGAGAATAGCTAGCTGGCATTTTAGGTGTCTACTTGTTTACTATGGTTGTGCTTTGTGTGGAATAGTTATCACCAAGTACAATAAACAAAAATTGGTAGCTGTCTAGGTCTGGGGAAAGACGGTGTGGTTTACTTAGTCTGATTGCTAATTAGAAAAAAAACTTGACCAGGTGATTTCATGAAGTCTAGTGAGATTGAAACAGTACCCTCAATTTTTGGTTTACTCCATGTATATTAAAATAGGGTGGTGGTGTTTCTTATTAGAGGGATTTTACCCAAAACAAACAACAGAAACATAAATTGTTTTCTTTATCCTCCTATAGATGATTTTACAAGTAGCTTGAACTTGCTTAAATTAGACATTTAGTGATACATACAAGTGGTTTCCCCCTTGAAGACGGCGATGAAGTTTTTTCATACTTCGTGAATTGTGTACTTAACTATAAATGCAAGAGTTACATCTTGGTGATAAATAATGTGAATTTTTTAATTTTAATTGGTATTGTGTCTAAGCCTGCAGTGGGTTTCCGGATATTTCCTTTGTAGACATAAAACCACAGTGTTGATTTTTTTGGTTTTTTTGTGTATGTGATGTGTTACTCCAAGCTGTGGTTATTAATTGACAGATGAGTTACACTATGATGGCACTTAAAATGCACAACATGTATTTCTGAAAGCAGTCGTTGCTATAGCAACTTTCTAGTAGGTCACTGGCAGTGTTGTGTGTGTGTGTGTGTATGATTTGGCTGTTAATGCAGTCTAATACTGATAGAAAAATGAGAAATGTGAGAGTCAGAAGGAAGGTAGCCCTTCCCCCCTCCCTGTCCTCTCCCCTCAAAACCAGGGTAAGATAATTTCGTGGAGAAAATGCTTACTTAGGATATTGCATGTATTGGCAAGAAACCGGCTATCGTCTGCTATAATTCGATGTTTTCTTTCCATTTATGCAAAGATTATTAAAAAAAACAAATTGCTTTAATCTCATTCTACTTTTCTTATGACGTCTTTAGAGTTTGGTTAGGAAAGGAATACATGCTCAAGTGATCAGAATTGTGCCGTTTTTATTGAGCGTGAAAATTGTTTTTAAAGACAAAGTACATCTGTATTATATGCTGGAAGTGAAAACTTCAAGAAATCACTGATTTTTCTTCATTTGTAAGATCTTTCAGCAAGGTACAATGCATTTCCATAGCAATTGAGCCCAGTATAAACCTTGTGGTCCTGTTCTCCCCTGGCCGCTCCCATCTCTTCCCTAGCGCTGGGCCTGTGCTCAGGCGAACAAGGGGTGAGCCAGTTCGGGGAGCTGATCCGGATACAAACGACTCGAAAACAATTTTAAAAATTGCCAGATGATTTCCTGAGTCGTGTAAATAGGCAGTGAGCCACAGGCCAGTGCGGCCAGAGGAGGGAGGAACCACGGTAGCTGCAGTTCGGGTCAGTGCACACAGGTGGTAGCGACTGGGATTTTCAGAGGGGCTGGAGATGCTATTTCCCACTGACTTCTGGTTTCAGTTCGCTCTGAAACACAACTAAAAGCACTGTGCAGAGGACTCTTCCCAAATTCTTTGCATTTGTATTCTTCTCTTAAATAGGTCTCTTAATAGTATCTTCTGGGTTTTTTTTAGTAGCATTATACTGCTCTAATTAGAGAGCATTCATATATCCGTTTAGAGCGATCAATCTGTAGCCAGGCCATTCTTTTCAGTCTTGAATTAACACTGACTTAAGTTATTAGAAAATTAATCATTCAAGGTAACACATTTTAGATTATGATAAATGAAAATAATGTCAAGTGTAGCAAGTGTTTTATGATACTGTAATCCACTAGATTTTTCTCAAATTACAGTGTTGTTTTTTAAAAAAGAAATATAATACTGTGAACTTTGTTTTGTGTGGGCTTGCTTGTTCTCCAAAAGAAATGAACAAGCCGTGCTGCGTTTGCAGTTGAATCAATATGGTAGAATTGTTGTGCTGGCTGGATGGGAGCAGTGAGAGATGACAGTGAGGAGCGGAGGGAGGGCGGTAGGACTCGAGCTGCTTGCTGCCGCCTCTTCCTTTCCAGTGTCTCCCGTCTCTCCATTCACTGGCTTGCTGTGGGCCAGACCAGTACCGAAGGAGCCAAAATGCGTGGCCAGGAGTAGGAGGAAAGAGGAGGGTCTGCGTTTGTGACAAGAGCAACCTGTCAGATTGTTTCGACCATTGTATAAAACCTCATCCCAAGACTCCACTGAAGAAGAAAATCTCTATTCCGTGTTGGTGTCCTTGTCCCTCCCCTCACCCCCCCGGGCTCCGATATGTAGTTAGGTTCTCCATGTTTTGAGAACTTGATTTGTGAAAGTGCTAAGTGTTGATTTAACCCCTGGGGAGAAAAAACATTCCTTGACATTTTTTAGGATTTAAATGATTGTTGAATGCTTTATTAAATGTACTTCTGTATACTCTGTACTCTGGAAAAGCTTGCTCTAACTTTGCCTGCAGGGTGAAGGCAATGCTTATAGATTAATGTTTAAATTTATTTGAATAATTTGTGGGGAGACGGAGGGTAGGACCAGGTACAAGGAAAATGAAAGCTTGTGTGTTCCTTGTATTTTCTGTAAGGACTGTTCCTAGAGGAAATGTTTCCCTTATTTAACTCCTGGGGTTATGGTTTTCAGTTAGAACTTGTTCTTATCTCATGGGGTTTGAGAATCTGTTTAAGAAAATGCTTCAAGATATTCCCACTCTTGCTTTTAGAGCCTCATAGTTTCAAATATCAGTTACCATGCATATTTTCATTTTATGTAACTGCAAAAGATATTGGAAATCCACTTGCTGTCTTTCTGAAGTGCAGAAGAAAGTGTCTGCAAATTCTGCAACATTTAAAACTGTATGGTCTGATCTCTTCCCTGCAAAAACAAAAGCTGAGAAGTCTTACAGGGGAAAATAACCTCTTGTGTGGATCAGCTGCTGGAATTTCCCCTCTCACTGGAGAGCCTCAGCTTCTGGTGATGGCAGTTTCTCTGTTCTGGAGCTTCTGTTAAGTTTCACTCAGGTTTACCAGCAGTGCTTACAGAACTGTGCTTTTTCTGTTTTCAATGTCTTTTATTTCATGGTAGAGGTAAGAAGATTCTCTTCTCTCCTAGGCAAGAGGGTTTTTTTCTTCTCTCGTCCTTAACTTTTCCTTTTTTCTTAGTGTCTCGTTCACCAAGAAGATATTTGTAAGGCTGCGTATATTTAAGCAGCCCTGTTACAGGCCATCATTGTAACTAAGCAGAGAATTCTGCGAGTAACAAGTGTTGCTCTGTTCCAGTTGTTGAAGATAGTGTGATGCATGCTCTGAACGCTGACCTTAATTTTGCTGCTCTACCCTTACCTTGAACGGAGCCGCGACCTTCCACAGACTCTGAAACCAGCCAGATACTCCTAAACCCCCAACGCATTTTTAAAGAAGTTTTGGTTGTGTGAGGGTAGCCTCAGGATTCCAGGTTGGTCCTGTTGCTGGGTCCGTCCCTCAGAGATGTTGGCTTGTGCAGCATGGCTCCTCTAGATAGACTCCTGACTTCATCGGTTAGATGGATTTCTGTGAGGCATCTCACTGCAGCAGCGCTGTCTTGATTTCCTTTCTCAGCTCACAGTTGAGATTAACTATCTTTAGGGATTGAGGTGGGGAGGAGATTTGATTACAGGTTTTGGATTTTTTTCAGTGGGAGAGGAAAAGGTTACTGTTTGGGTTGCTGGAAAAGCCCGTGTTCTAGCTTTCCAATACCTCAAGGTTTCTTCTCCGGGTATCTTCAGAAAAATAAAACTCTCTGCCAGTTCATGTTGGAACTCTTGATGGCTTCATTACCAACGTCATGGAGCAACTTTCATCTAATGGCAACCTTTCCAAGTGAGGCAAGGTCTCTTCTTTCTTCTGTCTTTAAGTGGTCCATTTTGGTTAAGTATTATCTGAGCTATTTCATAATGCCCAACAGCTGCATTAGCCCAATGAACTGTTTTGGTAAATATCTCCCAAGTGGAAAAGTCTTCCTTGTCTAGGAGAAAAGACTGCTGTCAGCGTTACTGGGAGAAAGCATTTTTGACCAGGCTTTAAAGCTCGCAGAACAGTAGTACGAAAATGAATCATGCTTGCTCAGACACAGTCCTACGATTTCCAGTTTTTGTCATCTGCTTGTCTAAGTAACTGTTCAGAAATAAGAAAGGTGTTCCCATATTTCTGGAAGCAATGCAAAATACAGTTTAAAAAAAAAAAAAAAAGGATCATCAGTGTTTGCAAATTACAGTCTGGGTATCCAAGTAAATTGGTGATGGCTTTACAGTTTGAGTTGCCATCATGTCTTCAAATAAATGCATTTGTATTGAATCAAGAGGAAAAACAATCTTGAAGGGCAAAGAGGAAGAAGGTGAGAAATAAGTTGTTGTATGGTCATCGGAGTTAATGAAACCTCGCTTGGTAATCTTGTGAAGTTCCTTACTGCAGTAAGTCCAGCAGTTCACCCATGTCCTTGCAGGCTCCCCACGCTGTGTGTAGCACCTCAGTGTCTTCCCTGGGCTGGGCAGAGCAGGACACGCAAGCCACCGGCTCTGAGCTGTGTGCCTGACAAGCAGGACAAGTAGTAGCTTTGGTGATCCTGGCCCCTTCCTCCACCCTCACGGGAGCCCTGGGCTCCGCCAGTGCTTATTTTAAAAAAATAATCTTTTGAGGTACCTGTTCTTCTGTCAAAAATGCTTCTATTTGGCAACATGTTCAAAAATCGTCAAGAGAAGGAGGGCAAACAGCCTGGCTGGGTATGAAGTCCCTGAGAAAGGAAGCTGAATCAGCTGCTTGTCCAGCTCATGTGTTGTCTTCTTTGTTCTTGCCTCTCCTCCTTGGTATTTCAGGTAATGCTTGTTGGGTGTTTCAGTTTGTCCAGTTTGGAACTGGGCTCTCAACTGGTTTCACACAGTGCGATTATCTGTTTCCATCTGTATAGTCATTATTCCTGTATCTGGAGCAATGAACAAGTAATGAAAGAGATACTATTTTTTTTTCAGGAATTTTTTTCCCAATAAAGTTTCCCTTTTAATGGATTTATTTTGGTATGCAAGATGTTTTTAAACAGCAACGAATAGCCTGCTTCACCCCTACTGATTCTTCCTAGGGTTGTAGACTAACGAAAATTAATTTCAGCAATGAATGATAAAAGCTTTTCTTCAGGATCATTTACTGAGGTAAAATAATTCGTGTTCTCAGGTGCTAATTTGTCTTTTCCCTAGTGATACTCGCATTTTGGACTATTGCAGAACTGTTTCCAATTTTATGTAGTACTTGATAACAACTTCTCTCCTATTTCTTATTATTTCATCGATTTCTTGTGAGTAGTGTGTCAGGGAGGTCGTTAAGGAACGCTGGTGGGTAGCCAACCCCATTTAACTTATCTTTAATTTTTTGAGTCCTTAGATTCCTTTTTTCTTTAGTGTCAGGATCCATATCATGAGAGGCTGGTAGGTACAGGTAGTGTATTTTTTTAGGTCAGTTGACATTGCTGTGAAAAAGTAGACAAGCTTCTGGATCAAACATCTTTAGCCTGAAATAAAATCACAATCCCCACGCTCAGTACAGGTGGAAAGCAATTAATTGCTGTGAGCTCTGATGCAGCGGGGGGAGGATATTAATATCAGTATTTTCCTGAGAGAAGTATCTTGGCCGTGGAATACGGAGGCATCATAACATAGGGTGGGAGGAAACTAACGTGTAGTAAAGCCACTTTCCCTTTTGAGCCAATTGTTTAAAATGATTGTAAATTTTTAATTTCCAGCCATGTGTTTTCCTATATCTTTAGGATCAGGAGTGAGAAGGTAGAAGTGGAATGGTTTTTTTGTTTGTGTGGGTTTGGTTTTTTTTTCTATGAAGTGTTCTGCTGGTGAATCATTATTTCTGAGTGCTTGCTGCTATTCCTGCTGGTTTTCACCTGTGTAGTTGTGGGGAAGACATCTTGGGGCTTTAGTGAATTCCGTTAGTAAGGGTTCTGTGGATTTAGGTTTGAATTTTGATTGCAATATGAGGCATTGTGGTCACTGGGGAAACATGTTTGCAAGGCTTTTTATTTTTGACTCCAGCATGGTCACGTTTCAACTGGAGAAATGTGCTTCTCCTCTCAAGTTTGTTGTGGTGGTCGAAGTGTTTGAAGATTGGAGGATGAGAGGAAAGTGTTTTAAGGTATGCTCTTCCAGTAGTGGTTTTAACCAAATAACTGACAGAAGTTGCAGGCTGTGCTATTTGTAATAATCAATGACATAAAAGCACGGCAGTGGCTATTGGAGTACATTTCAGCCGTGTTTGTTCAGCTCGTTCAGAGTGTTGGCAGATATCTGTGTAGCTGTGTCTTTGGGGAAGGTTCTCCTTAGGTCAGTGAAGGAGTGCAGTGATGAGCTCCCTCGCAGCACGCACTGCGGTTCTTGATAGACTGCTTAGACATTGCTACTTGTCTGAATTTGGCGTTGTTGGCGTTGTGACAGTAGGCGTGTTGGGCTGGTGTACAGGAAAGCAATATCACTGTAGGCTCGGGGAACAGTCTGATAGAAAAGTGTTTGTTTGGTATCACACCTTGCGTGACTTTGAAAGAGTATGGGTTTTCAGACTATAAATTAGATGTCATCTATATGTTTTAGAAAAAGAATAGGCTTGGTTATATCTTCAGAATCTCTTAAGTAAGTCCATGAGGATTTCAGCGTATTTATGGGTCTGTTCCAGTGCCCTTAGACTGAGGCAGTGTCAGGTTAGGATAGATTGAAGGTATTTAGCAGTGTATGCGTTCTGGAGTTACTGCTCTGGTGAGTTACTGAGGCAAAATATGGTATCACAAAATGAGAAATTACTGATCTGACTTAATACATTTGTGGTAGCATTGATGGCTCTGATGGGGGGATAATTTAAATTGAATAGTTTATAGGTACAGTTTAGTTTGTCTTGACAATAACTGGCTTAGTGAGTAGTAAGGAGAGAAATTTTTCAGTGCGTTCTAATGGTTTTTGTTCAATATATTGTGCTGGGATTAAAGAGCTGCCAGGCTTGTCAGTCTTGGGGAACATATAATAAAAGTTTCTGGAGCAGGAGAGTAGAGTTGCTCAGTTTATTGGGAAGAGAATTCGAAACAAATTTTGAGGTGAGGAGGAGTCAAGTCAGAGTTGCCAGCTTGTTTTGCTGATTGTCAGGGTTTGGGATTACTATAGTTCTTTCTTTGCTGGCTAGAACATGGTGGGATTTAAGGCCTGGGTAGTTTTCCCCTGAAAGGCTGCAGCTGTGGGTTGTTTCAGAAGAGGGATTGTGGTGGTGCAAGACGTAGGCGAAGGGTGTCTGGTTTGATATGGGGTTGGGTTTTCTCAGGAAATTGCTGGGGTTGGGAGGTAAGGTTTCATTCTGTAATTAATATGTAAATTTCTATATAATGACTTTATTGGCTAACTTCGCATTTTCTGGTCTACCTATGCTACTTCTTTTGGCTCTTGTTCAGTTTTCACAAACTCTAGGAATTTAGCAGGTATTTGTAATTTAGGTACTCTGGCTAATGGGTGGAGGAAAGATATGGAAATTACTCCCTCTTCATGGCACACCACTATATTCTGTCAGTACTCCAGCAGAGTGTCGAGAATCCAGCATAAAAAAATCTGTGCTGCTATGAGCTCTTTTGAGAAGTCTCTTTTATGCTAAGGCAAATGTTATGCATTTATTTAAAAAAAAAATAATTACAGAGTTATTTGGGCTGAAAATAGTTAACAATTGAAGGAAAACAGCTTTTTTATGATTCTTATTGAGATTTATTCTTGCTAAAATTAAAAGCGTCAGTGGAACTGCTGTCCACTTAATGATAACAGAAGTTAAAAATGGTTACTATAAGTAAGGATATTTAGAGTACCTCACTGCAGAAAGATAGCATTATGCTACTTGTAGTAATGCCTATTGGATGTTTGCTAATCCCTTTGTTAAATCCATCCTCTCTTCTAAGGACCTCAAAATGCAAGGGATTTAATAATTTTTAAAAAATCCACATACCCCTGTGCACCCAGAAATATTGTCTGAGTGAAAAAGGAGCCTTAGTAAAACAGATGCCAATTAGCTACGTCAGACTGAGGGTTTGAGCTGAATCTCCAGCCTGTTAACAGATAGGCAGTAGTACAGGAATCCATAGGTTTTTGTCATGCAAGCATTGCTGAAGTCCCTGGACTGGGAAAAACTGGCCCTCCAGGATCTTAGACTTCCTGGACTGATAGCATTGAGAGACCCTCCTCTGGAGTAAGTATGAACACTGAGTAGAGGCTTTCAGTACCTCAGCCACACCTAGCTAACGTCCAGAAATCCTTGCTGTTTGAGGGCCTTGGATGGTGACATCTTTGTAAGGAGAAGAATCCAGATGGGTCTGGCAACTAGGAATTGATGGAGCTGCTTCTCGAAGCTTGGAGTCCAAGACGTGGTTTTCTGAATGGGCAGTTTTCAGTGGTGGGAATGCTTTAGCAAAGTCCTTCAGTGCTGCCTGCTTCTTTTGAGGAACCATTATAACTCTGTGTTCTTTTGAGGGTAAGGTAATAAAGGTGCATATCAGGAAATTGGTAGAATATTACAATTCAGAACAGTTCTACATTTATTTCTACTTGATACATGCAAGAATCTCTCTATATTAACCATTAAACATTCTTTCTGTTAACAGCTACATGAACTTAAAGAAGTTATTATTTTATTTACCTTATTTTTCCTGAGCCTTTGTGCACATCCCCATAAAGATCATATGAGTACCAGAATTAGTCGCTTCCCAGAGTTTTTAATTCATATGCGACTTCAAAATGCATGTTGTCTTTGATAATGTGGACAAAATGTTCTGCAGTTCCTCTTGGTTTTTCTCTTCAGAGTCCCATAGGAGGAAAAAAGAAAAGACAAAACAAAGAAACAAATGCCCAAAGAGCAAAAGTCTGAATCATTCTGAGAGTTTTTTTCCTTTATTCCAGCATTCTGCACGTCAGACTTTGCTTCTTTTTGTGAAAATTGGTTTTATTGTTGGCGATTTTCCAGATGCAATGAATAATAGAACACCAGATGTCCACAGCCAAGAAAAATTACAGATGAGTAAACACTCTTCTGAGGTAGCATAAAAATCTATTAAGACTGCTTCTGGTGTGCCTGTAGATGGTCTACATTCTTGGCCCATTGTGCTTGTGCTGTACAGAGATGACAATCCAAAGCCTGTGTGACTGTCTAAATGTTTGACACACCAGGGATTCTTGCCTTTCTCTAGATGTGGATTATTTTGCAGGAATAAGCTGTCACTCACTGGAGTGCTCGAGTGTGAATTTAATCACTGGATTTCATTGTAATTGTTGTCACACATGGATTTGATTGTGAGTAAAGTCACAGAAATATTAGGAGAAGTGGGGGGCAAGAGGGGATGTCAGGAGTTCATCTGGTTCTCACCCTTTCCCCTCCAGCAGGCACAGTTACAGTTACGCCATGCTTTCAGACCCAAACCAGGTTGTGTTCCCAAAGCCTTGTCTGTGTTGTCCCCAGCTGTTTCAGTCTCCTAGGAATAAGCCTCTTCCACAGACTTTGCCATGTTTGTTGTGCCTGACAAGTGTGAGCCATCTATTTGGGAAAAGAAAAAAAATCTTCAGTGGATAATTCACGTTTTGAGCAAACTGTTAAAGTGCTTCACTAGTCATTGTCAAGTTTTTCTCAGTGTCTTACCT
>Ga0181612_125086_pt1 | contig 13790 bp, 10 predicted proteins | sample HoacroProtozoa21_FD_119630 | JGI IMG/M metagenome (GOLD analysis project Ga0181612, IMG submission 119630) | Hoatzin crop microbial communities from Cojedes, Venezuel. Combined Assembly of Gp0051906, Gp0051904, Gp0051908 | reverse complement strand
GCTCTTCAGGGCTCTGCCCTGCTCCTTCCCCGGGGCAGCCCTGGCAGCTCCACGTCCCTCTCCGTGTACCCACGTGAGGGGGAACATCAGCTGAAGCAGGCACATACGAGGGTGCGATGCGCTGCGCCGCGTTACCTGGCGCTGATCACTAAAGCGAAAATGTAGCTTTTTGACAGCACTTGTAATTTTGACTATTGCAGTGGTGTGCCATTTCTTTGAGTGCAGTACGCTTCTGTGCCCCATTAAAGCATGGCTGGCATCGCTTTCAACTATTCACAAATGCTGAGATGTTGAAAAATGTAACATTTACAAAAGATACATCTGGTGTATATTTACAAGGCTCAGGAATCATTTAAAAAGTGCCTGTGCCATCACCATATTAGGAGAAAAGTTAGTCCCAGCCCCATATGTGAAATCAGTAGTCAAATGTGTGCTGGTTCAAATTCCACTGATATGATATAGTATTTTGGGGTATTAAACGTGAAGATACCATACCATGTGCAACACCCAAATGAGATAAGTGTAGACCTGCATAACCTGGGTGATAATTGCCTCTGCATGCACCTGTTTCAATCTATGTGGTCAGAAGAGCAGTATGGGGTTTGGGGGACAAGCGTTTAATCTTTTAACTAAAGAAGAATTTTTGGCTTCTAATTGTGAGAGAGCATTGTATTTTTTTTCTATTCTTCAGTGAGAATTTTAAGACCTACCTAGGAATCGAGGAAAAAGATGTTGAACAGCTTCCTTTATATCACATAACGAGGACAAAAAAGTGCTTGTCTCCTCCTGCCAGCGCAATGCCGCTTAAGCTACATTTGAAAACTATTTTTTAATTAATGCGATGGGTCATGTTTTCACCACACTAAGGCAGGAAATTAAAGGTAAACCAGATACTCCCTTTCTCAGTCACACAAACATGAATTAAGCATGTAGCATCAGACTTAATTTCAATTTCTAGGTCTGTAACTGAATCTAGCTCAAAGTGAACTTTTTTTTTTTCTGCACCATCACATTGATATCTGGATGTTAGTGACATTATTTAAAGCAACAAATCAGCCTATAGGACTGTGTTCAGCTATACTTTCTTTATGTCATTTGACAGTAAATGGAATAAAAAAATGTTACTTTTCTCTAGGGGCAGATTTGTTAAAGGGTTTTCATCTTTTGTCAAGATATTTAATCTTGGAATGTTACAAAAAAACTGCACAGTTTGTACAAGTGCAGATTTCTGCATGCACAGTTTGCCTGATTGCTAATTTGGATGAACACGCTTAGGCTTAACACAGGCAAATGAGAGGGGAAAGATGATTTTTGTGACTATCTATATATACATATTTAGTCAAGTGCGAATGCCCGGACACTAAGGGAAGAAGGTATCCACTTTTGGGGCTGAAGGCTGTCACTCTGGATCTCCCCATACATCCGTCTCAGTTCATGCACGTCGATGAGAACAAATCCAAACAATGAGTTGTTGAGTGATGCCAGCAGAAATGAATGTTTCTGAAAGCTTCGGGGTTTTGGAGGAAGCAGCTGAAGCTGACTCCGCGGCACTCACCACTGCTGACTAGCTGAAAGCGGGTGAGATTTTGGCAAAAGCCTCTCACTTAATGGACGATTTTGAACACACCTTTGTTTTTTCAACAGGCTGAGTAAAGCTGATATGGGACTCTAGAATTAAGGCAAGATACCCAACCATATTATTTCCTCAGAGGGGTTCACTGCAGAACAACCCATACAAAATTATTGGCGGTTCTAGTAATTATTATTATTAATTCCTGTTGGTAATCCCGTCCCTCCATCATGGTAACAGTCACGTGCTGGAATGTCTGCTTCTCAGGACATCATGCACCTTTGGAAGTAGGTGATTGTTTAATTGATAGATTGTAAAGATGGGCTGACCTATTGCCTTTCCATGTTTTGCTTTGCTTCAATTGCCTGGACTCTTGCAGCTCCTTAGTGGCTTTTCTGATCCGTCATGTCAGGCTGGCAGCTGTGCCTCTGCACCCTGCCTGCCTGCCCAGCGCGAGCCAGATTTCGATCTCAGATGCGTGGCATACCCCCTCCTTCGCTGTCCTCTCACCAGAGAGCTGATTTTCCTGCACCTCTGTTAAACGGCTTGATTTTAACGGGAACAACTGCTTCATGCCCGTGGGTCCTCTCAATCCAGGGCACTAGGTGTGCAAAGACGGAGGAGGGCACATTCCCACATGTCCCTAGGTGTGTGCTACGCATCCGAGCTCAGGGTCCTGCCTGGCATCCGTGGGCTGAGCCCCCCACCTGCCCACCCACACACCCCGGCGAACGGGCCTGCTCAGTACCTTGGCCATTTCCATTTGGAGAGAATTCCACCACGCTGTGTAACTTCTGTCCTTGCTGTGGGCTCCCCGCTTCCCTCAAGCTTAATTTCTCTGTGACATGCAGGCCAGCAAAGGACAGCATCTCGAACAAACACACTCAATTTTACACCAGCCCACCTGCAAAAATTGTCCTTGGAAGTTTTCACCCCCTCCTCAACACCAGGAAAAAATGGTTGGAAAATGGTTGAAATTCTATAAGCAAATTTTCAAGAAGGAATGGATTTTTTTACTGCCAAGCTGCATAATAGGTGTTTTTGAGAGGTCGTTAACTTCAACAGTACAGTCAAAAAACAGTGTTACATCCCACACTGCATCCTTCGTTAAGCAATTAAGTTACTGATAGGCTTTTACATTTATTTACCTTGATGGAAAGATATGTTTACTCAACCTGAGTACAAATCAACATGAGGAGGTGGAAGTTCAGAGTAAATTTGACTAATGATGTTGTGTTTTCATCCTTAAAAGAAAGAAAAAAAGCCTCCCTGCTTTTGATGCTATTTTATCTTCATTGGAAGGGATCCGAAATGATCCCAACTGTCATGTGAGTGCTCAGTTAGGCTCAGATCCTCTTTGATTGCACCTGAACGTCTCTCTGCGTTGGCTCACACCTTCCCTTATATGAATACAGCGTACAGCACTGCGGGTTGTTTATTGAACAGTGCTTTAACCCTTCCTCTGTGGGTGCTCCCACGATTATATCTTTAAGCAAACTATGGGCTGCGGCCACCTTCGCCCAGGGAGATGTTAATGTGGCCGCATCGCTGATGCGAAGGGAGAATTTCCTCTTGGTTTCAGAACAACCTCTAAAATACGAACCTGACTGGTACAAGTCGTATTTCTTTCAGAGAACCTTAATTATCTCTCCTTTTCTTTCAGGCCCACTCTGTTCTCCAGTCTTGTTAAGCGGATTTCTCTCTCTCCAAACAGTGCCTCAGCATCCCCTTGAATGGCATCTACCGCACGTGAGCATCCTCGAATCTCTCTAAGATACTTTCGTTGTTTTTCTTTTTTGAACATTTGTTTTTTTTGAGATGACATTGATAGACGTGAGGCCTAAGTCTGGAGATGTTCTGTGGGTAGAGCTCACATTTATTTCGGTATGTCAAGCAGTTTTAGGATCTGATCCATATTGAAAACTAGCACGGCGTAATGAGGCCCGGGCATATAAAACAATATGTATTCTAACACAGCTCACTCAAAACAAATATGTTCCCTTCTCTTCGGCTGGTATAAACAAACAATCTCCATTGTGTTCGGCATGGCTCTGCTGCGCCGCCTCGCACACGGCGGCAGCTTGGCTTCCCGGTTCAGGCAGCAGCATCTCCATCCCGCCACAGGGATCTTGCCCACCGCCAGCCCAGACAACCCTGCGGCTTAGGACGCCAGTCTTAAAAGCTGACACTTGGCCTGGTGTAAGGCCTAGGTGCTTTGTGGGGAGAACTTTTCTCACTGCGGACATGCTTAAAGCGAGTCTCATTTCTGGGTCCTGTGTTCCTCAGCCAGCCAAAGCTGACTCTGGACAGTTTTGCACAGTGGAAAAGCAGAGGATTGGTGTAATAGTTGTCACAAGATACCCACATGCTGACCCGCAAAATCTTCTCCTCTGATACCCAAATTTCCTTGCAATAAAAATCGGCAGCCACATGAAAAATTTGTGATGACTCGAGGTGGAAACTTTAGCAGGGGCTAGTTCAGAACTCACGTGGGAGATCCACCGTCTGCGTGAAGCGCAGCGAGTTTGAGCCCTGGTGTTCCTTCTGCCACCGATCTCAGACTTTCGTGCCATTCTACAAAACCGTTAGGCTCTCCTGTAACTTGTGCTGGAAGCAGAGTGAGCTGTTTTGGCGCTGAAATGATTTCATTGTTAGACTAAGTGTTACACAGATGGCATTCTTAAATGTAAAGTTCTTTTTATGATTCTTTCGATTTCATATTTATTTCATTAGATCATTATTTATGTTAAAGAGACACCATTAATATGAAACGTGCTGAGCTTGAAAGAAAATGTTGAGAGGAGTTTCAGGTATCTGATCCTCAATCCTTTAGTTTTTTGAGTTTCACCTTTTCCTATTTAAAATGTTTTTATGTGTCTTTAGGTGCTGTGTGACAGATCCACACAAACAACAGAGGGAAAGAGCCTCACTTAACTGATTAGAGGAGAGCAGCAGTGAAAGGGAATATGCACAAAGCGCTGCCAAGTTCACAGAGCAAAGGAAAAGATAAAAAATAGAATCATTTCACCTTTTTTTTTTTGTTTAGGGTAATGTGAGGTATACTCGCATTTCTCATACTAGCAGCAGGGAAATAATTTTCAGACAAAAATCTGATTTCTTAATCAAGGATCTCTAATCCATAATATATTTATTTAATAAACAGTAATTATGATAGTTGTAACTACTCATTCATATCAATAATTCATTCAGAAGTAAACCATATCAACATATTAACATTTATTTTTCCATTTAATAGGCTGTGATTTAAAATAAATGTAAATCGTCATAATCATTCAGCTCCATATGCTGGGAAGGGAAAAGTCACCTTAAACCAGATGCATATTGTGAAAAATAAAAGGAGGGGGAAGACAAGTTGTTCTAAAGAAATAGCGTATGGGGGCAGACCTTAAGCTGGGGTAAAGATTGTCTGCTTTGTAGATGTCAACATAGCGGGGCTGAGTTACACCAGATCAGATTCTGGTCAGTAATTTTGAAGAACTGAATGTTTTAGAAGGTTTTCCACAGAGTCATATACTGATTTCTTTCTTTAAGAAAAGAGCTAAATAGGATTTCTTCCAGTTTCAGTCAGGAAAAGGCAATGAATATGATCAAGAAAATTCTAGTTTGAAGATGCTTATGTGTGGAAACAACAGGCTGTTTGCAAGTCGTAGGCTGGCTCTGCACGTGTGAGTGCTTGTGTGTGTGGAGCTGTATATTTTTTCCTGTCGCTAGTTAGTTAGTCAAACCCTATCCTAACTTGCATCCCTAACTACCCACCTCGTTTTGTCAGCTGACGGCTCCTTTTAAGCTCCCTAACCCATCAGCACTCTGGCAGCAAGCTCCATTGAAAATCTTTCTTTCTGTCCCCAGCCCGTGGTCCAGAGAGCGACATTCGGAGCCTGGCTGCACTTGTTAGAAAACCCCCTTTTTTGCTTTGGGCGTAGGGAAAAAGTGACGATGGGCTCGAGACTCCGTCGGCACATGCTACTGCTGCTAGAGCATCTTGGTGCAGATCTCATCCCGCAGTTTTTTCTGCTGCTTTTGCTTTTGGCAGGTGAGGCCAGAGCCCGTGACAGGGAGCGGGGTGTCACCGCGCTGCCCGTTCTGCTCCCGCGTCCGAGCCAGCGCCGATGGCACACCCTTCGGGCCTCGCCGCAGCCATAGGGCCCTCTTGTCCTCCGATGAGCTCAGCAAAGGCCTTTTCCTCCCTCAGACAGAGCGCCCTGTGTTCTGGCGGGGAAAATAAGGCTGCGCACCCCTTCTTCCCCCGAGCTCGGGCAGTGAAGCTTTCAGGGGAGGTCTTGAGGCGGTGGCTGCAGCCACAGTGCTGTGAGCATGGGCGCATTAACCCTGCAAAAAGGTGTTTTCACAGCCTTGTAGGTGAGTTTGGCCACCCCCGCAGTCGTTGTGTTACTCTTTGAAGGCTGCCGGTGCTGTCCCAGCGGTGACAGCCCCTGCGGTGCTCGGGGACGTATGGCCGCGGGGCAGGCAAGACAAAGTGGTACCTGACTTTTGTTTTTTCCAGTCTGCAATGCTTTGTGCTGTTAACACTCCTCCAACAGTTGATAAGGAGAAAAGTGAGTCACGTTGTTTGATTTTCCCCACCCTAATAAAGAGGAGGCATGCTTTTTCCACAAGTTACTGCATTATTCCCCTCTCCGGTGTGGCTCTGATTTAGTGCTGGATGAAGCTCAAAAAGAGGATTAGTGTAGATATACTCCCATATGCTTGGATGCATTTCTGAACTCTGTCTGTACCATCCTCATTGCTTTTGATGGGAAAAGCTGGGCTATAAACCTGATGAGAACAGGCTTCCATGCAAGATGTTTAGTATTTCCTGCTTCCATTTGGGCCAGGAATACGACACATCCAACCCCTTTTGGCCTTGCAGCTCTTGGTCACGGACTCGCCTGAAAATCAGAAAATCACAGCGGCTGAAAATGAGTGGGGGAGTAAAAGGAAGTTGATTTCTCTCCATTTTAATAAAAGCTGGATTAGGATTTAGTTCCAGTTTTGGCTGAAACTTTGCTGGGGAATGGGCACAGGTAAAATGTTGTTTTTATTTTAATGGAAGGGGTTCATCCGTCTTGTAGCTGGTCGCACTGGAGTGTGAGTCCATTTTTATGGTCCTAAGTTGCTGCTTTTTAAGAGCTGTACCTTCTGGGAAAATTAGGGCTAGCTGTAAAACCCTGACTGTACTGTATTCATGCAAGTCAGGAGCACACGAAGAGAAAGAAGAACAGAAAGAGCAAATGAGAGAGAGAGGAGGGTTTTCCCAAAGATGTGCTGCTGCAGTGAGTTGTTCCACTCCTCAGTGTCATACATGAGGGCTTCACTATACCCAATACTTTGTCATTTTTCTAGCTGATAATCAAATTGCTAAACAGTTAAACACCAAGCTGCATTGAACTTGATCCTAAAACTGCAGTTCGACTGCCATTTGGGGCCTTTCTTCTTCAGTGTTTATTTTTTTAAGGACTTTCCCAATAGTACTGTAATCAGTTGATCATTTGTGCTGATTCTTCTCTCTCCATTACAAGGGTTTCCAAGTTTATGAATGAAAGGCTATGTTTTCTCAACCAAATCCTCCACTCCTTGGTCTATTAGTAAACTGATGTTAACTCACAAGATCTGAGTGAAACCTCAGGCTCTGCCAGCTGGAAGCTTGAGGAGCCCAAGCTGTCTAGGTAAAGAAACACCTTTTCACATGCCCCGGCCGGGCTCCTGCGTTGCCCCATGAGTTTCCAGCAGCACAAAGGCTGACATTGTCTGCAAGGAGCAACTCAGATTACGGCCCCTTCCAGCTGCGTTGCCCCTGACCCCAGTCCTGCCCCGGGCTGCCCACGCTCTGCCCTCCCCGCACGCACGGAGCCTTCAGCCGCAGCCGGCTGCCTGCCGGTGCTGAGTCTGGGCTGGAGAGTGGCTTGGATGCATTTTAAAAGGCAGCGCAGGCGCTCTGCGGGGATAACACGGAATGATTATTTTAGGGCAGGTTTTCTGTGAAAAAAAAAATAATAGTTCTACATGCACACGGTTTGATCTTCGCACAAAGGATTTACAGAAGAACTCACTTCTCTGTCGGTTACAAAAAAAGCCAACAACTGCTAGTGCTGGCGGGATTTAGGGAAGTGTGCAGGCTAGAGGATAGTTGCAGACAAAAGGGAGTTTTTCTTCTAAGAACATCTGCACAGCTGGAGCTCTGTCAGCGCTGGATCTGTGGTTAGAAAGGCTAGGTGTTGCCTGGCCGGGGGGAGGGACAATGTCTCTTTGGCACACTCCTGACACGCAAATTTGGCCAGTGGTTCTTAGAGCAGTCCTTAGCCCAGTCCCCTGCAGTGTACACAAGACTTCTATGCCTTATTTTGCCATCTAATGCCTATTTTTGGGAACCTGCTACCCTGGAGGCAAACTGTACGTAAAGGTTCTGAGGGTAAGGGTGGAGGAAGAAACTGTCACTCCTTTACATACTAATGTAGATGTAAAACATGCATTTCTGCAGTGGGTCTAGACCAGCACAAACCAAAAGTCCTAACTCCCAGATGCCCTGCAAAAATGTGCCAGTAGCTCAGGGTGGAGAGACTTAACAACAGGTCTGCTGGAGAAACAGCCCTGGCAGCATAGCAAGGACCCAGCATGGTGGGAAAGATGCTCCCTTTTGGTTCCTGCACCCCCAAAAGTCTTTCCAAGGTCAGATCACCACCAAGGAGTATAGCTCTGGCTAACTCTGTCCAATCTCCTTTGTGGCATGAAGGAAATGTGCACGCAAGTCTGAAGTTGCTCAGATTTTTGTCTGTCTCGGGCTCGCCCCATTCAGCCATCTCTGCCCTCCCCGGGGAGTGAGTCTCAAATCCAAAGACAGATCTTAGCAATACAGCCTGTGTGCTTGCCTTTAGTATAGCATGATGCTTAAAACTGAATATAAGCAGGGATGAAGCTTCAGATCCTCGTCAAATCTCAGTGTAACTTTGAGGTTGTCAGACAGTACTGAAGTGAGAGACCTGGAGTAGGAAAATTAGCGAACACAAAAGTCATGATATTTACTCAGTTTATGCATTTTCTCTCTTTTTTTTCATAAAACCTGCATAACTGGCATGTAATTGTTTTGCTAAGTGAGGCTTGAAAGCAAAAGTCTTGATAGCTGTCACATATCTTCTTTGTAGTACAGTGTGTTGTCCTTAGAAGTTAATCAGTAGAACTTGCTCAGAAGAACTTAATCAGCAGAACTGAGCACATTGTCAGTGCTTAACAAATAATAAATTATAATAATAACAACAGTTGCTTTTGACACAAGCTATCAAACTTTTGCTTTATTTCCAGGAGTGCCTCACTTGCCTCTAGTTAGGATTTAATACCTACTGCAGCTCTGCTTATTATGGTTGAGAGGACTGGTGATACGACCTAACGGGGTGGAAGTATTGTTCTAAATGAAATTTTGACAAACGGTGGAAAAAGAATCCTGAGAAAGTTCTTTGGCTGTTCCTTTTCACTTATTGGTGTTGCTATAAGACTTAAAAATTGAATTCAAGAATAGAATTGATCTGTTCAGTTGTTAAAATGTAAAATGCTATGCTTACAAGTTAATAGAATCACATTTAAATTTCCTGATAGTCTCTTTTTTAACAGACAGACTCATTAGGCTTTCCTTACAGAAAGGTGAATGTATCCAGAAGCACATCTATTATTATTAATTATTTTTATTATAAGGAGCTTGGATAGCTCAGAGAATTGTTAACATATCTGGGGCTATCACTTCTTTGTCACCATTGTAATTTGGCCCGGGCTGGGAGTTACTAACAATCATTTCATTTTCTGATTATTTGGTAGTTTATATGCAATTAGTTGGTGGGTTTTATTCACTTTCTACAAGATATATATCCAAGTTATAAAGAAAACCACCGGGTCAGCCCTCAGCTGCCGCTAATTGTCACAGGCTTAAATGGAACCGTGTCAATTTATCCCAGTTGAGGATCTGACCAATGATGACAACTGGCATTAATTAGCAGATGTGTTATCAGACTCCGTGGAGATGCCCGGGGTTGAGTGACAACAGAGGCGCTCAGCTGCCACGGCCGGTGGAGCCGTGCCAGTTTGGCAGCCGATGGCGCGGAGCTCGATGCCGGCGGGTGGCAGGTCCAGGTCACCCCCAACGGAGGCATGGTGGTGGCTTCTGCCACCAGTCTCCACGCAGAAGGAGTCACAGAGCACGGGGCAGCCGGTTGTATTTAAACACAGGTGGCACAGGGCAGCTGGGAGGGGGGACGGCGGGGAGGGAAGAGGGGCGGAATGCTGCAGCACTGAACTGGCTCATCCCTGGGGCCAGGAAAGCAAGAGAAAAGCGCTGCTGGAGTGAAGCGAAAGCCACTGGTAAATGTTCTGGGGCTCTGGCTTGCCGGGTGCACCATCTGAACTGACACGGTAATGTCAGTTGAACGTGTGTGACATAAGGGTGGGGGAGACACCTCTAAAAAGAGGACATCCTAAAATGCAGTAGGATTTCGCAGAGGCAGCTACCGACACCTGCAGTGCTTTTATGGCTGAAAACTAGGGGTTTGGACCACGACTGGAGAAATGTCTAGAGCAGATCCTGCCAGTGAATGAAGAGCAGGAAAGTGACAAATCTGGGAGACTGTACCTTTACCAGGAGAAAGGAAGAAAGCACCATCCTCTCTTTTCATTTATCTGGGTGCAGCGTGGGTTAAAACCAAACCAACATCTTGTGCAGATACTCCTTGCTCAATGGCAGCCACCCTGTCTCCTTTCCCACCCGCCACCCCAGGGTGGTGGAAAGGATCAACCTGCCAACATTATTTATGTGGGACATTTGTGAAGACTTCTGGTCTTTTTACTAATACAGGTACCAAACCTTCACAAGACAAACCTGGACCTCTGGTAGCTCAGGGAGTAACATTTTCAGCCTTCATCACCTGCCGACACAGTCTAAAAACTGTCGCCAGTTAACAGACCCATGCTTTTTGGTGCACTGGGAAAAATTTTCTTTTCACTGTGACATCTTTTTGTTGTAACCCAGGAAAGAAAATACAGCAGGCAAGTGAGAGTTAAACAGTACTGGGAATGCAGAGGTCTTTAGGCTGGTCCCAGGCCTCTGACACAGCCGATGGGAAGAAGAAGAATATCTGTGGAAGGTTCAGTAGTAACCACCACCTGCAAACCCTCCATCACCCTTTCTGCACAATTTTTCCACCATTTTAAGCAAGATATGAAAAGATGTTTAGGCACCTATTTTCTGTGACAAATCTGGATGCTTCTCTGAATAGCCATTTCTGGGCCCAAAGCCACAAAAGGAGACGACTGAGACTCGTGTGGGATATGGATGTCCAAGTCCAGGATCCCAATCCACACTCCCCCTAAGTCCATCACCTACATTTTTGCTTAACGAAGATCTTTAGAGGTCTAAAATCCTCCTGCTGCTCGTGCCTCTTGGCCAGGCAGTCACCAGCTCAGCTGAGCTGAACTGCTCAGCAACTAAGCCTGATTCGCCCCTCAAACTATGCATTGCTTTGCCCACATCCCTTCAAAGACTGACCTGGCAAAGCACGTGTAACACAGGATCAGGGCAGAGCAGTACACAAATTACAGCAGCTGTCTTCACTGTTGTTCAAAGTAAACACCTTCGAAGTCCACCTGAGCTTCAGGGCGTTCAAGCCCTTATCTCTTGCCTGCAAAGAGAGCAGGGACCCCAGCCAGCAAGCTACAAGCTAAATATTGAGGGGGGAAGATATTTTCCATGCTTCCTGCAGAACTGGTGCTGATATGCATAAGGTTCTCTGGGAGGAGTTTAAGGCAAGAAGGTGGAGAATAAGATGCCTTCTCCAGCTCTCTTCTCACTCTACACTTAGCTGTTTTGGATTGGTACAAGACAGAGGATCTTGTTCTGTACACTCATTGCTGCGTAAGGCGTTTCAAAAATATTGGCTTCACAGCCCAATGAAAATACAGGGATTTTTCAGAAAAATCAGTAGAGCATATCCTCAAAGGATATAGAGATGTGGTGATTATTGGAATTTTAATTAAAATAGCAGGTAAAATAAGTATTATGGTGTGTTATTATTTCTAAGATAACAACAGAATGAAGGTGTCCATTTCTTTCATGAGTGCAATTTTCTAAATGAAAAAGTAAACATTAATATCTTCAGAGATCTTACTGATCTTGTACGATAATTTAGAAAAATATCTCTATTAGGGATAGTTATATATGCTTTTTGTTGGAAATGCAATCACAGGATATGCACATAGCTGCAATCTGTAGACAGATTAAGTAAATTAAATCACTCAATGTCTTTTTTCAATAGCTCTAAAGTTAAAAGTAATTTGCAAAGAAAATACGCTGTTTCAATTGGTTTGTAATATCTGTTAATGATCTTTGGAAAAATTTCTGATAACACGCGGGAATTCCCTCAGGGACAGGGTTGTGAATAAGTGGATTTTTTTAAGTTTGAGAAGTCATTAGCTAGTGATTTCTTTGAAGTAAAAAGCTGTTACGGAATAAATTGCAGCGGTATACAAGTGAACAGGACAATCATTTTTATGAATAATACACATTTTTTCTGCTGTGCTTTCTGCCCCCCCAAGAAATAATTTACAATCTAGCTTGCCATTACAAACATCCTGGAATCACAACCGAGTGTGCATTTTGTGCTTACTTTATGTATATGCTCTCTTTTTATATGAAAGTACTGGTGTAAAACCACTAGTGTAAGGATCTGATTTCCTCCTTTTAATTTTTGTTCTTTTCTTTTTTTTCCCCTGATAGATAACTTTTCCAACCCACGAGGCTGAAACAACTTCCCATAACTGAAATGGCTCCAGCACAGCTATTCCCTAGAGGACATCCTCCCTGATTTCTTGTGGGGCCTGTAAGACGACTGAAGTTGTAGGTAAGTGCAATCACAGAAAAAAGGGCCTCTATTCTCTTGGTACCTTATTAGCATTAACATCTTTGTAACAGTTCAGAGATGAACCAGATGTCCACCATGCATCACCACATTAAGGTAACACTTCTCAGGACAAATGAGATCTCTTGGCCTCTGCCCCGGCCTCAGGGTATCTAAAGTAGAAAAGAGTGCCAGAGGCAGCATAGACTACACCTGCCCATTGGGAACATTGCCCTGCTTCTGCGGTTCAGGTGTAAAATTCATCCATGGACAGCTGGGGATGGGCCTTATGACTCCATAGGCTCCTGTGGTGGGTCTGGGTTTAGACAGGGACTGGGGCCACTGAAAGGATGCTGGTCTGGGTGGTGGGGCACTTGGACTCCAGGGTGTGCTGCCACATAGATCAAAAGGTAGGGCTGGTCACAGCCTTTGAGCCTTTAGTTTCCTCACCTTTCTCCAAACCTCTTTTTCTCAAGACCTTACTGACCTTTGTCTGCTTTTTCCTGATCTCCAGACAGAGCTGTAAGACATACCATGCTTGCACAAATGTGACTGCTGCCTCTGGGGTTTCCACACCGGTGTGAGGAGAAAGGATTTGTCCAGCTCTAGTAAAAGAAGTGGACAACCACCAGTTTGAAAAACCTCCTAGTCTTTCCTGATCATCTGAAGGCCCAAAGTAGGGATCCATACCTACCTAGATAATCCATTAGTTGATCAGACAGCCCCTCACTTCCCATAGGCAGATGTTCAGTGATGCTCTGCTGTTACTCTGGGAGTAGTGGGACTTCCTTCTGGCTGCTCCTTAGTGATCACTGGCATTGGTAAATCCTAAGATGTCTTGACTTTTACAGAGGCCAATGCCGGACAACATGGAAGGAGAGTCTCCCTCCTCACTGTGTGTTTAACACTGTAACAGTTTACCATGGACGAAGATGCCTTCCTGACCCTGTCTATTGACTAGCATATGCCAAGAACTGCTGGGATGTTGAGACATTATTACATAATACCAGCTAGCAAAACTCTCACAGATATTTTTAAGGCTAGGAACAACTGTTATTATAATCTAATCAGATTTTCTGCATAATACATGCTACTGAATTTAACCCAATCTGAACTTTGTATGAAGATTTGCTTTTATGCCTAAAAATGCCTCCTCGTTTACAAATACGATGCTCTTTCTTTCAGTACTATCCATGCAGCAGCAAGTTCCATTAATTAAGTGTACATTGTTTGGAAAAGCAATACCTCTTATCCGTTTGAAATTTGATACCTCGTCGTTTCACCTTGCAGGATAGGACAGTTTTTTTTCCTTTGCTGCTAATTAGGTT
>Ga0181612_116666_pt1 | contig 13790 bp, 4 predicted proteins | sample HoacroProtozoa21_FD_119630 | JGI IMG/M metagenome (GOLD analysis project Ga0181612, IMG submission 119630) | Hoatzin crop microbial communities from Cojedes, Venezuel. Combined Assembly of Gp0051906, Gp0051904, Gp0051908 | reverse complement strand
GGGGGGGGGGCGGAGACGCGAGGGGGGGGAGGCGGAGCCACACAAAAAAAAAAAGCCCCCCCCATACGAGCCGGTCAGCCACAGCCCGCTCCAGGCCATAGACACCAACAGGCCTGTGATCTGGTTTACCCCCGAGCAGCTCAAAACGGTGGGGAAGATGCTGGGGCCGTTGACGAAGGAGACGGCGGTCAACTGGCTGTCCAGGGCGCAGCGGCTGCCCAGGTGCCAGAGCGGCAGCTCAGTGAGTGACCTGATAGACGTGGTGAGAAAGTGCATGAAACCAGACGATTTTGCAGCGCTGCCGGGGGACGTGCAGATGGGCAACGTCCCGGACATCGGGGACATCCAGCTGGCCGTGCTGAAGGTGTTCTTCCCCGAGGTTAACCCCTTAGTGCTCTTCCACCAGGAGAAGCAAAACCCCGAGGAGCGTCCAGATGCCTATGTTAACCGTAAGAAGATGCTCTACCAGATGGCTGGGCTGCCCGGCTCGAAGGACTCCCCCCTCAATTTTGACAGGCCCGAATTCAAGGAGCCGCTGGTGGTGGGGCTCACACCCCCATTGCGGGTGATCGCTGGTGGGGACGCGGCCAGAAAGCCACTGTCTGAGCTGGAGCAGATCCTGACCCAGAATTTTGAGCTGCAAAAGCAAGTGTTCCCGGGGTACATTCTCGGGGGGAAGAAAGGGAAAAGCTCGGCCATTCCCTTCCAAAATTCAGGGGTGAGAAAAATGCAAGGAGATAACCGTAAAGATTCCGATGGCAAGGGTGGTCCGGGGAAGGAGAACCAGCAAGGGATGAGATTTCAGAAGTCCAACCCTTGGCGGGCTGAGCTGAGGAAGCGCTTGATAAAATACGAGAAGCAGGAGGATATCGATGGCTTGCCGGACACGGAGCTCTTCCGAAAATTGGCCCTGCACGAGGCCAAAAAGCACAGCAGCTCCAACCCAATCGACCCGGGGTCTAAGGCTCAGCAATAGGGCTGCCAGGCACCCGCACCGCCCCTTTTTGTGGCACCGATTAAGACCGATTCGTGGGGGCACCTGATAGTTGATATAACTATCGGAGGGGGGGTGCTTGGACAAGTGATGTTAATTGATACCGGTGCCTCTTATTCGATTCTGAATATGGCCCCTGGCAAAGCCGGGCTCTTCCAAACTTGTGAAATTATTGAATTGACAGGGCCGAACGGCCAAAAATCCTCAGTGCCATTCACAGGGCCTGTACCCTTTGAAATTGGGGCTGCCAAAGGGTCTGAAAAATTTGGGAAAATGGAAATGAAGGGAAAGCCGGGAATTTTAGCCATCTCTGCACTGACAAAGATGGGGGTGGTGGTGGACCTGGCAAACCAGGCGCTGTTACATTGCCCTCAAAGCGACGCGCCCATCATCCCGGCGAGCCACAGGGTGATGTCAGTGAAAGCCCCCGAGCTCCTGCTCCACCCCGAGTGGGAGCCCCGAGTGAAACAGGTCACAGAGCGGTTCCCCCAGGTCTGGGCAAGGAGCAAGCTGGACTGCGGGCAGATTGACGCTGTGGTGACAGTCAAAGGGCCAGACCCCCCTCCTCAGCTGCAGCCCCGGTACCCGGCTGAGGCTGAGGTTGGCTTGTGGGACACAGTCAAAACCTTGCTGGAGCAGGGGGTGCTGGTGGAGCAGCAGAGCACCAGCAATGCCCCGGTGTGGCCCCTGCGGAAAGCTGATGGGAAAACATGGAGGCTGACGGTTGACTTCAGTGCCCTGAACCGTGTCACCCCACTGCGGACCACTGCGGTGGTCAAGTACCCCGATGTCATGGCGGCCATCTCCCGGGGATCCGAGTGGTTCTCAGTGCTCAGCCTGACCAGCCCATCCTTTGCCATCCCCTTGCACCCTGAATCCTGGCACAAGTTTGCCTTCACCCTTCAAGGACGGCAATTTGCCTTCGCCAGAGTCCCCCCGGGTTTCCACAATGCCACTGCCATTTGCCACGCGTACGTCACGAGGATGTGGGAGAAGCTCGGCCACCGGGAGAGTGTGCTGTCCTGCGCCGGTGACATCCTCATCCACACCCGGACGAAGGAGGAGAACCTGGAGGTGCTGGCAGAGGTGCTGGAGGCTGTCCAGAAGACAGGCTTCAGGGTCAGCCCCACAAAGGCCCAGCTGTGCTGGAAGGAGGTCTCCTACCTAGGGATGACCCTGAGGGAGGAAGGGCGCTTGCTTGAGAAGCAGAGGGTTGAGCTAATACAGAAGGTGTCGGCGCCAGTCGATGCCACTACCCTGAGGTCCTTCCTAGCTCTCCTGAGGTTCTCCCGAGAGTTCGTTGAGGGCTATGCGGAGAAAACTGCCCCCCTCTGCCACCTCCTGAAGAAGGACACCTCATGGGAATGGGGGCCAGAGCAGGACGAGGCGGTGAAGACCTTAAAGGAGAGCGTGGCGCAAGCCCCCATGCTGGTGCGTCCCCGGGGGGACAGACTGTACATCCTACAGCTGGCCAGCACGGGGAGGGGGCTGCGGGCCACCCTGGGCCAGCAGCACGGTGCCCGCCTCCTCCCCGTTGCCCATGCTTCACGGCTCCTGATACCGGCCGAGCAGCAGTTCACCGACTACGAGAGGGAGGTTTTAGCTTTGACCTGGGCCCTGCAGCACTGGGAGTACCTGCTGGGGTCAGCCCCGGTGCTGCTGAGGACCTCCCACGACCCAGTGAGATACCTCTTGTCAGGGAAGGGGGATGGCGGTCCCCTGCGCTGCCCCAGGATGGCCAACTGGGCGTTGGCGTTGACCAACAAGGAGGGCCCAATGGAGACAGTGGAGCCCTCATCCGGCGCTTACAGGGTGGTAATCAGCGGAGAGAGGGACGAGGAGGAGGTGGGGGGTCCCCTGGCCGAGCCCAAGCCATGCCGGGCACCCCTGTTTGAGAGCAGCCTCAGCCTGGAGGTGGCCAAGGAGAGGGGCTATGTCGTGTGGTTCGTAGACGGGTCCAACTACCACGTGGAAGGAGTGCCCTACACGGGCTACGCCGCCATCAACTGGGGCACCGGGGAGGTGGTGCAGGGGAAGTGCCTGCCGCACTCCATCCAGGCTGCCGAGCTGGTGGCCGTGACGGTCGCCCTGGAAAACACGCCGGCAGACCAGCCGCTGGCCATATTTTCGGATTCAGGTTGGGTGGTGCGGGTGGCCCTGGAGTGGCTGCCTCTCTGGAGGGAGAGGGACATGCAGTCCGCCGACGGCAAGCCCGTCACTTACGCCAAAAAGCTGCTGTACCTCGCAAGGCTGGCGGAGCAGAGGGCACACCCGGCCCAGATCGTCAAGGTCAAGGCCCACAAGAAGGGGACGGAGGAGGCGAAGTGGACCAAGGAGGCAGACGCCAAAGCCAAGCAAGGCGCCAAGAAAGGGCTGATGTGGAAGGCCAGCAAGTCCTGGGAGAATGGCCCTGTGTCGGTGGCTCCCAGCAGACACTGGGAGACCGTGGATCTGCTGGGCTTGCAGGCACAAGACCCCAGCATCTGGGAGTTAGCGCAGGGCAGGGAGTATAAAGGGTGCAAGGTGTGGAAGGACGTCTCGGGGCTGGTCCTGGCACGGAGGGAGGGTGCGGATTTCCCGGTCTGGGTGGTGCCTGAACTCGTCCGGACAGAGCTGGTGGCCCTAGCTCATGAGCAGGGGCATTTGGGGACAGACAAGACCATGGTGAGGCTGCAGGGTGCTGGGTGGTGGCCTGAAATGAGAGAGGATGTGGAGAGGTATGTCAGCAACTGCCTGACGTGCGCGGCCAACAATCCCGATGTCAAAACAACAAAAGCCCTCCTGGGCCACCAGAGGATTTCTGGGCCATGGAGCAAGTTGCAGATGGAGTTCATTGGCCCTTTGCCCCAAACAGCCCAAGGGAACAGGTATTGCCTGGTGGTCAGCGATCACTTCACCAAGTGGGTGGAAGCATTTCCAGCTCGAAACAACACAGCCAGTGCAAGTGCAAAGATCCTGGTAGAGCATGTCTTCTCACGGTGGGGCGTCCCAAAGGAGATCGACTCGGACCATGGCCAACGCTTCGTCACAGAACTCACGAAAGCGGTGTGCCAAGCCCTGGGCATCAAGCAAAAGCTTCACATCACAGGGCATTTCCAGAAGCCCGTTTCGGCGGAGGGGCCCAACCAACCACTGAAGATGGCGCTGAGGAAGCTTGTGAACCAACAAAGGAAAGACTGGGATCAGAAGCTCCCAGTGGTCCTGCTGGCGTTACGGGGGGCCGTGGCATCTCATGCACCTTCTCCACAAAAGCTGCCTCCTCCAAGAGATCCGAAGTTGCCAGGACGCTGGTGGCAAAGAGGGGAGCCACCAGATGAACTGCAGCCCCGCGTGCTGATGGACAGGTGGGTCCAGGACATCCTGAGGACTGTGTTGGCTACATACCACCAGCTTGCCTCGGTGCAGGAGACCAACATCCCCAAGATGGATAAGCAGCTGGGAGCGCTGCTGCGCCCCGTGGAGTGGAACACGGGGGACCTGGTAACATATCGGGGGGTTAGAGAGAAGAACCAGGTGCTGGCACCCCAATGGATGGGGCCCGTGAGGGTTGTGAACAAGGCCAGCCCCTCCATGTACCAGGTAGAAATCAGAAAGGGGGCGAAAAGGCAGGAAAAATGGCTCCATTCTTCGCAGTTAAAAGCATGGAAGGGAAATTAACGGGGCTGGAGAGCCCGTCTTGCTTATGTTTTGCAGATAAAGGAAAATGGAAGGCGATTGTGACCGGCGGGAAGGGCGAACTTCGTGGCATCACCAGCCCTGTTTGCGCTGCGGGGAAAATGCTTTCAAATTTGTGGTTGCAGGATTTGCTTTGCTTTCTGGTATGTGCATAGCGCTGAGCACCCAGCATGCCCAACCAACTCATCAGCACCTCAGACAAAAAGTCAGGCGTTCCCACTTAGAAAGGCACCCTGAAACATGGCCCACAGCCCAGCACAGGGTTAGGAGGTACATGAAAATTGGGACCGATTGGCCCTGGTCTCAAGCTCACATAAAATATACAGGAAGCATGGGATTAAGTTCTAACAAAGGCTTAAATTTGTCAACGGTGGTTATGCACGGGACGGAGGTGTACTTGGAAAACGAGTGGGGCTGGGATAGCACAAACAGATTTCCACAGCTGCTGGGGAAGGTGGGACAAGAAATAAAGGTAGGGTGCAGGGTAATTAACGGATCCACTCACCAGCCAGTAACTCAAATCTCCGTCACCGAAGTAAAAACTAAGAAGAATCAGAAAAAAAACTGTGCGGTGGAAAAATTGGACTGTTGGTACAATTTTACTTTGGTCCAGCCAGTGTTTGTGGTCTGCCTCTGGGCACGCAACAGCGTGGGGCTGTCCTTTAAATTCCAGATTAGCACCATGACGCACTCCTTTGCTGCCGTGAAGATCTCAAAGTGCCATTTTTTGGCCTGGCATGCGGCCCAGTACGCTGAAGTTGGCAACCGAGTAAAATTGAAAATTAATTACTCCCAAGAAAGTATAACCGACCCGATGCAAATCGATGGCACCACCGTCACCGTCTCTGCCCCTGACAGCCGCAAGTGGGTCGTGCCAGTAAACTGCCTCCGTGAGAGCAAAATGCTCAATAGATCTGAACTAGGCACAGAGGCTGCATGGTATAATCAGGATTACGGACCCTGCCCACACCTGGTCATAAACCTCCAGGTGTGGTGTCAAGGAAACCTGAACGTAGAAATGTCCCCAGAGCTTGGAGGGAAGTGGTGGATAGGAGGCCCTGAAGGATTTAAAAAGGAGTTTACCATCATTGCTGTCTTACGCCCTTTTGTTTCCAAAATAGGCCCTTATGTAGTCAAGCAAAATCACATCCAAGAGCTGTTGACCGGGCCTGTCCGGTCACTGAAGAAGGTGGTGTTGTCTCTGTCCACCGTCAATATTTCATCCGTCAGACCCCACTGTACCCCCTTTCTGTCCACCCTGCACAATGGCTGGCTGGCCTGGCTCCACAGCCGCTCCATCCAGGGGATCCGGGCCAGAAGAGACCTGCTGGCCACGGCGCTGGGAGGAGGAGGTGCCGGGCTGGGAGTCCTCAACAGTATGAACGTTGAGGTCTTGGCTAACAAGCTGGAGACTGTCACCTCGGGCGTGCAGGGCCTCCTCAACCCCTTGAATTCATCCTTGGCCAGCCTTGGGATGGGGCAGTGGCTCGTGTCCGAGGTGTTGCCCACCTGGGAACAAATAAGTGAGAAAGACCACCAGCTGCTGTTACGAGCACTGGGCATCGAACAAAATAATGTCTCCCTTGCTCTCAGTTGCATCCAGGCCCAGATGTGGGTGCAGAGTGTCATTGCAGGTATCCTGAGAGATGGTGACAACGGCGTCCTCCCCACCGAGATCCGAAAGATCGTGTGGGACGCAGCCACAGAGAAGGAGCGGCAGCTCCAAGCCTGGTGGAGGCTCGTCAACTTCACCCATGACCAGGGCCTCAACGCAGTCATCGCCTACGTCCTGACCGTGGCAGAGGCTCGCATCGAAAAGGTCTACCCCATCGTGGCCCTGGGGGTTAACACAAACGGGTCGGTGGTCTACCCCCTGGACCATCGCATGTGGGCGAGGGTGTCTGATGGGAAATGGCAATCAGTAGATCTGGAAGCCTGCATTTTGGAAAGGGGGCTGGGATTCATATGCGAAGATGACGCCCTTAAGGCGAGCGATGTTTGCTTTGACACCAAAGAAGGGGTGTGCCATTTTGAGATCAATCCCCAGAGCAGTAATAAAACCGTGTTAGTGTACGTAGGGAAAGGGTGCGTGTGTTTTAGAACCATGTGTCAACATGTGCAAATTAATGACGTGTATAATCAGACCGTGTTTAATGACTCCAATATGTGTGCTTGCAATGTAGCTATTATTAGAGGCTGCGATTTTGTGTATAAACCGCCTGTGTTTACTAGCCAGTTGCTAATCAGAAACTACACCTTGTATCATAGTATAACCCCAACCCCCATTGGTATGGATTTGTCCCTTGTAAAAGAAATGTTAGAGCATGCGAATTTACAGCAGCTGTTAGAAAATGCCAAGGCAGAAGCTAAAAAGATCCTAATAACTGTGCATCATGATGGCAATGTTATAAAGCAGGTAATAGAACGAATTAAGAGGGTGGGAGAACACCACTGGTGGGAAATTTTCTTCGGCTGGTCCCCCACGGCCACCGGCCTCTTCAATACGCTGCTGCATCCCGTTGTAGTTATATTGCTAATGCAAGTCTGTGTGTGCTTCGCCATGGTAGCGACTTGTTACTGGATGAGGCAGGTGAAACTCTGCATTGACAACCAGATGAAAGGACTGGGGCTGGCCAAGCGCCTCCTACCATAGTCAAGGGCAAGACTGGGTTGGCCTCTGTGTTTGCCACCAAGAAGAACTTCTAGCTCCGCTGTTGGCTGCAACCCAGTAGGCGTTGAGCGGTGGGGACACACGCCATACCAGACCTTGATGTGAGGGATGGCCTCCTCTGCTATAAGAGGGCCATCCAGGAGGGGAGGGCAGGCCAAGCAGCCTGCGGTTGGCATGAATCACAGAATGGTTGAGGTTGGAAGGGACCTCTTGAGATGATCTAGTCCAACACCCCCTGCTCAAGCAGGGTCACCTAGAGCAGATTGCCCAGGACTGCGTCCAGCTGGGTTTTGACTATCTCCACAGATGGAGACTCCACAACCTCTCTGGGCGAACCTGTTCCAGTGTTTTATAACCCTCACAGTAAAAAAGCAAGAGTTAGCATAAGTAACTTGTCTTGGAACCTCCCATCCCCGAATGCTAATGTGAAGAAGCTGCTCTTGTGTGATTTAAGACTCCTTAAGCAGAGGAGAAGGGGATAAGGAAAGCCAAGGACAATGTCTTTGGAAGGAAAGCGAAGGGAATGTAACGCCTGAGCGCGGAAAACAACCCACTGAAGATTGCAGTGGTGTTACCAGCCTCAAAGACTTGGAAAGACGATAAAAGATGAGCAGAACGAAAGGCCCTGTAATCACCTCGGACTTAACGGAGCTGAATCCACATGGACCTTTGCAGCAACTACCTCTGGGATCCCGAGACTCCCAGGACGTCTGGCCAACGGATTGGTGAGATCTTGTTTTCGGAGCCTGGACATCACCGCTTTGCTTTGCCTAGTTTGCCTAGTGCATGTACTCAATAAAATTGTTCTGTTAGAGGATGGCCTGCCTGTTCGATCGCCGCCTGCTCAGCTGCTCACTACCCAGGCTTGTAACTTTGGCTACACTAGGAAAGAGAAAATCTGGTGAAAAGACGTGGGTTGGTTTTTTTTTTTCCCTTTTATAGGCCAAAATCCCTCACTTGCTTTCTGTCTGCAGAATGTTCACTGAAACATAAAGATTTCTGCCTTGGGCTGAAGAGTGGGGCTCTGACCTGGTGCACAAACCTGCTCCTCTCCTCCATTCTGCCGCTCCGACCTGTGTCACCCCCCTGCCTCTGAACCCTGAAGGAGCCTTAAAATATACATAGGGGGTCTCAAACAGTTTAAAACCATCATCAATTTCAAAACTAGATTAGCCACCCCATTTCCAGCCCATGTGTCTGACCTCATCTCAGAGGCGCTGCTCGCGCAGAGAACGGGGGGTTTATGCAGACAAAAAGCCCTTTGCAATCCAGGCTGAAATTAAAAGGTTAAAGAGCTGGCCTTTAACCCAACAGGCAACTGCTGGGCCAGCTCCAGAAATGAGTTAAACCCCCCACTTTTCACAATCACCAGGCTGGGAAGCGCAAAGAAGCAGCGCATTGCCGCAGAATAATTTAAAGAAAAGTGAAACTTTGGTACACGGATTCGATAAAAGACACTTCTCTTTAAGAAGCACACATTATAACTGAGCTCATGAAAAAATGAATAAATCAATCACTGTCTAAAACACAGAAATCCCTTTTCCCCCTCCAAGCACCACGAAAACACTCCCTTCACCCTTGGGATGGGAGGTTGAACTCCCCCCCCGCCCCAGCCTGGGAAAGGGCCGGTGCCTGGTCCCCCCTACGCTCTGCTGCTCCCTTCCTTTTGCTCACAACAAAGCCTCACAGAAAACACACGGTTATTTTGGTTAAAGCACCTTTCATACTTGCTAACACGCTACATGTTTCATGAGAATTCATTTCCTTGTGAATAATTACCCTTTTTATACAAAGCCTTTACCCCTCCAACCTGTTTTCGGAGCCTGCAGGGGAAAAAGGAACCACCAAAAATTCACATTGTCCACTCTTCAGTCCCAAGCTGCACCAGGACAGTGTGGCACAGCAGGGGTAGCCCCGGGAAGACGGGATAGCCGTAGGGAAAGGGGTTCCTACATCCACACGCAGGTTTCAGCTGGATGCAGACCCCTGCCCGGCTGCGGGACGCGGCAGCAGCGTCCTCCGCAGCGGCAGCGAGCTGCTGCCCTCTGCACAGCCGGCACACGGTGCATGTAGGCTTGGAAAGTCTGCAAAACTCTGAAGTTTCCCGCCTTTTTAGTGTCATTTGTTTATCACCACAAACCGAGGAGGGCTGTTTTCACGGCAGCAGCAGTATCGCTGCGGCTGCGATAGACTCCGGGTGCAGCCTGGGGGAAGGACCTTGAGGCAGAGGCTTTTGCTGCTTTTCCAGTGGTTTCGGTAGATCCCACAAAAGATATTACACAAACCTGCCTGCTTTTCGGAGCCAAACGGGTTACACAATCGTATTTATTCCCTGGTGTTTTCGCCCCTGACCTCTGTGCTCTGGAGCGGAGGGAAGCTGGCCGGTGCAGAGCGTGCAAGCTGTGGCCCACAGAAACCCCCAACCCATCTGCAGTGCACCGGCTCCCCTCGGTTCCAACTCGATCAAGGGAAGAAGCAGTTTTCAGAGCAAGCCCAGCCTGGCTGCCTCTGCTTCAGGCTGCTAAGGTCGATGCAGGCAGCTCACTGGTCCCACTGGACTAATCCTGAAGGCAGTAATTCAGAAAAACTAGGGGCTAAGACGTGGAATTTTGACTCAAGTGGAACAAGTGAAAATAAGCCTTGGTGGAACTCCACACATGTTGGGGTCCTCTGGAGAGTCTAAAAAGACCCCACAAGGAAGGCACCAAACACATAATTTAACCCAACCCCACGCAGGGCATCTGCTTGTCTCTGGCTACGTCTCATGGGACTGCAGGGATACTCTCACTATTTCTCTTGGGAACCTGGTGTGCTTCTGAGATGGACCTTTCCTGCTGCTGTAGAGCATCCTGCCAGCTTTGGGACGTGCCCTGCAGCCATGTGGAGGTCCGTGGAGGAGCCACAGCAAGTCCTCGCTCCATGTGAGTGGACACAGAGAGTCTCCACCTCCTCCGCAGCTAAGGTGAGGGGCTATGTGGAGAGATCAGGATGGGGCCACCTCCAGAGCCAGTCCTGAGGTAAAGACCTGACAGCTGCCATGAACCTAGACATCCCGCACTGGCTCAAATCAAATTCAGAAGGAATTTGAGCCAGTGGTTTTCCCCCACGTACGCTTGTACTTGAGCATGTTCCTCAGAAAACTCTCAGACTTTGATTTCGCAGCCCCAGACAGGTTAACACCATTGTATTTTCACTAAAACATTCAAAAGAGATTGGAATTTTTTGGGGGGGTTCTGCCTCTGAAGCCCTGAAGACTGCCAAGGTTCATTTCGTAGCTCCTCAGGCAGGCCCAGGCAGAAGCTGGCAGACTTCTGTGTGTCTGTCAGAGCTCTCTGTCGGAGCTGCCTCCCCAAACCCACCATCAGCATTTTGACCAGGGTCACTCTAGTGCATGAACTTCGTCCTTCAGACCCACAGCTTCAACATGACTCTCTTTTTTCTACTCTTTCCCTGCCTCTCCCCTGTTTCCCACCTCTGACTTTTCTCCCCTTCCTCAACCAAGTGCTTTCCACCTCCCTCCACACCAGCTTTTCCGCTCCTTGAGTACGACTGTCACTCAACATCTTCCTTCAGCACTAGCAGGGCCTGTTGCGATACGACAAAGGGTAATGGGTTTAAACTAAAAGAGGGTCGATTTAGACTGGATATAAGGAAGAAACGTTTTATGATGAGGCTGGTGAAACCCTGGCACAGGTTGCCCACAGAGGTGGTCGATGCCCCATCCTTGGAAAAATTCAAGGTCAGGTTGGACAGGGCTCTGAGCAACCTGATCCAGTTGAAGATGTCCCTACTCATTGCAAGGGGGTTGGACTAGACAACCTTCAAAGGTCCCTTCCAACGCAAGCTATTCTATGAGTCTATGGTTCTACGAAAGGATAGGAATACCCCATCACAGTTGCATGTATCCTGCACGAGACAAGCCAATGCAGCCAGGAAGCACCAGGACTCCCAGTCCTTATATGTACAGGCAAGTAGGTCCTCACGTGCAGTAAGGGATGAGTGGCACCATGCAGACATGTATGATTTGAAGAAGCGATGTGATTTACTCGGTCAGAAAGAATGGGCATTCATTTCTAGTCTGAAACTAGAAACAAGGGACATACGGTAAATCTACATGCACAGAGATTTTGCCCTCGTTCCTGAGATCATTCAGAACAAGTCTGCTAACACTCCTGGTATCTTCCATGAAACAAAGATGGGACAATAAATAATTAGAAAATTCTCAGTCTGGAAGTTGCCAAGCGCACCCATAACACCTGTTCCTTCTGCTCTTTGCAGCATAGAGGGACTGACTCCTACCCTGCAAGTCTCCCTGCCCTTGTGCAGTCACACAAGTGCACACACACACCCCCTCTGTGTTCAAAATACCTCTCACATTAAAGACACTCGTTTGGCTTATAAGTTTCTAGGAGCTACCTAAAATGCTTTGCGTGTTTCAGTTTAAACTTGGAGTAAGTGAAAGCCAAGAGAACTTTGGTTCAGGATCAGCAAGAATGCAGATAAGAATTAGCAAAAATTGTGAACACAAAATATATCAAATTGGTTTAATCTATTAAATTAAAATAATCAGACTACTGACCATATTTAAATAGAAAAAAAATACAGCATAAGGTATCTGATCTACACCTCATAATGTATTCTGATCTACACCTCATTTGCATTCCTACTTGACAAAAATAGGTAGGTCATATTGACTCTTACTTGACAAAGTAACAGTCATCCTCACCTTATTTCTCTGTTATTTGGTATTAAATACAGATGTTTAAACAGAATACTGTTATAAAACATGGTAAGGTTTCCATAGCTATTTATGCCATTACGCAGTAAAAAGTATTTACCCCTATTAAACTAAGTTTAAATATGTACTTGCACACATGTGGACCCAAAGGGAAAAGCTGAATGTCATGGCATAACTGTTTACCTTTTCTAAGAAGTGGAGCCTGCCCCAGTAAAGCTTGATAAGAACTGGCTCAGAAAGATGAGAAAATTAGACAGGAATCAGTCTTTATCAGATCTCTATGTGACCCTTCAGCCACAAGAATTCTATTCCTCATGCTTCATTTCAGGAGTGAACAAAACCTGCTGAACACAATTCGTAAGTACTTTGGTCAAAGGCTCTCACCTAGTGCTAAGATGAATCATGTGAGTCCATTATGGGTCCTATCAGAGAACTTAACTGTAACATCTCATTGTGCATCTCGTCACTTTTAATCCTTCCAGTTCTGCAGTTCATACCCTGGCCAAGTGGCATCATCCAGAAGCACGCTAAAGATTCACAGAAATAAGTATCTCAGTGCCAGCAAGACTAAAGGAAACACCCTGAATTCAAGTAACATGAACAATTCATTCTGCTGTCCTTCGTATTTTCTGGTTTAATGGAAATTTACTATATTTAAGTCACATTTAGGTTACTTATTTAAACTACAATAAAAAAATCCTGTGTTTATAATCTATACACAGTCTTCTTTCTTTTTGAGAAATATTTCTGTAGTTCCTTTTCTTGATACTCAATTCATTTATACAGTTATAATCAAAATCTACTTCATTTACAGTACCTATTTGATATCTAATCTATTCAATACAATAGCAAGTTACAGACATGCAATTTCATATCCGTAAGGTAAAACAAATGATAGTCACCTAAAAATATCTAATATAGTAAAAAAATATAAAAGCATAATGATGTTATCTTTTTAGTACTATATATATGGGCATTTTGTAGAAATTCCAGCCAGGAATAATAAGAGATCCTCAGAAGATTGGAGCAAGAAACCAGCAGACTTTAGCCCAAACTGCAAACCAGACTAAACTCATGTGGAGTAGTTCAATCAAATTTAACACCACTCCAGAGAATCACTTCCCACAATTTCTGAAAGCACCCCAATGCCTACAAAAGATGCTTTCACATTGTTTTATTTGCATGTGACACCTTTTAATGTATTCTAATTAAACCTGAAGGTAAAATTTCCATAATACAGCAATTTCCCTGCATTCTCTTATCTGTGTGCAAATGAAGCAATGGCAGTGAGGATGGAAATCTATGCAGAAGTCGCCTCATGTTTTCAAGGCCTGAGTTAATACCCTTAAATCTGGAACTCAGTTTCGTGACAATTGTTCACAGTCACTTCACAGCTTAATCAGTTCTGAAACTACAGTCCACAAGCAAAAGGACTACTGACCACTTTATAATGATCACATTTTGTATTGCATTTCCCAACAGCTGATATTGATGTACAGAAGAGAATCATGGAATTATAGAATCCTAGCATGGTTTGGGCTGGAAGGGACCTTATAGATCATCCAGTTCCAACCCCGCTGCCATGGGCAGGGACACCTTCCACCAGACCAGGTTGCTAAGATCTCCATCCAACCTGGCCTTGAACACTGCCAGGGAGGGGGCAGCCACAACTCCTCTGGGTAACCTGTTCCAGTGCCTCACCACCCTCACAG
>Ga0181612_167180_pt1 | contig 13791 bp, 5 predicted proteins | sample HoacroProtozoa21_FD_119630 | JGI IMG/M metagenome (GOLD analysis project Ga0181612, IMG submission 119630) | Hoatzin crop microbial communities from Cojedes, Venezuel. Combined Assembly of Gp0051906, Gp0051904, Gp0051908 | reverse complement strand
CAAATGGGCAAACCTCGGGTGGGATGGAGTGAAAGTTCCAATACTCACATTCAGCTTTTCAACTCTTTTTGACCATTAACATGAAATGTTTCAGTAACTTGACCCAAACTAACAAGAAAGATAACAAACAAATTAGCTAGTCATAGTGTGAGCTTTCTTCTGCTTCCCTGCTGCTAAGAAAACATCCACAAGAAACGCAGATACAGGACATAGGGTCTCACTGCAGTTAGGCTGACAGAGGTAGGACATGTATGCGTTCCGTCAGAAACATCTTGAAAACAAACCTTCAGATGATACAGATATTCAGGTGTGTGTATGTTGAAGTCCTTTGCACTAGCAACATAAACATGCAGTTGTTCTGTAGATCACCTTTCTAGTCAGAGCTCATTATTACGGTGATTAGTGGTGTGTATATATATTCTAAGGCTAACTATTTATGGTATGTTATGAAGCAGAGTTTGGGGTGAAGACTAGCGGGAATTAATTTTCGCTGGGCCCTGCCAGCTCAGGCACATGACTTGCACTAGGAACAAGCCTGTAACGGCACAAGTGATATACTGACGCAAATGAGCGTAATTGTACAATTCATTTCTTCGTAAGTGAGAGATGAATGTGCTGCTCCTGAGCCTCTTTCAAATGAAATACACTAAATGCACTGAAGAATCAATCTTCGTGTTAATTCTTATTGTTTATAGAATCATAGAAGGGTTTGGGTTGGAAGAGACCTAAAAGATCATCTATTTCCCAACCCCCCTGCTGTGGGCGGGGATTCCTTCCACTAGACCAGGTGAACATTATACAACATCATGGAACAATGGTATTGCATGTGTTCTTACATGTACAGGGCCTCAGAAAATACAGCTGGACAACAAAATCCTGCCAAACCTAATGTTTATGGTGTCCTCTGTAAAAGCACTGTAACATTTTCATGCATGCTCCCCTGCTCCTGTGTCCTGTGTTACATTCCTTGAAAAGAAGTGACTTTTTACAGCACTCCCCATGTCACTTCAACCAGGCTAATTGGTCATTTTGGTTCTGGCTGAGGCTGTGTCTACAGAAATGGCACACAGTAAGAGCAGCTATGTAGTAGAGCAGAACAGCTGGTTTGGGGGAAACATGAGGTGCATTAGATGTCATTTCTGGTCTACTTGAGACTGGCTCACCATTGGCCTCGATGTCTGTTAGCTGTGGGAGTGCATCAGCAAGTCTTCCAGTTCCGCTTCACCCAAAAGAAGTCTAGTTTGTACACTCCAAGATTACTCTGAAATTAAAATTTAAGCATGATAAATGGGGACTGGCAAAGTTTCTTTAAAAGCATGCCTATGATCCAAGCTAAAACACTAATGTAAATGCAGACTGAGTGCCCCTGCAGAAAAAAACCCCAATGTTTGATTTGCTTTCACAGTGAAGTACTTTGTGGTCTTAACATAGCAGAGCATTTAAATACAGTTCCGTTGCTTCAAGGAGATCACATCAGTGGGCACATGCCAGGGTGTAACTGGCTGATGGCCTGTGATAAGATAAGAAACAGAGTTTGATGGCAATTAACTAGTGGTTATTGGATGACTAGCTGATGATTAGCAGAGAATCATTTACAGTCACAAGATCCAGCACTCTAATCCTGTTACTGGCATGCCAGTGATGTTAGCAACAAGTAAAGGGGGAAAAAAATCAGTTGAGTTGCCCAAAGAAAGAGTTTGGTTGCTTGCAAAACAAATAAACAAAAACTTCTAAAAGCTTTGAGATTGTCTACATTTTCTCTGCATCAAAATGCTGCGTTTCAAAACCTTACTAAACCCAAGAAACCATGGATGTATTATTTAGACATATAAATGAATCTGACTCTGGATGTTCTTCTTTTAAAAGGGGGAGAGGGGCAACTACTGCAGACCTGAAACAATTTTAAGTGTTTCAGTTGGAGCATTGTGTTTCACACAGCTCTCTAGAGCTTCTTTCTGTGTCAGAGTCGCAGCATATTGCAATACTATGTTGTGTAAATACAGCAACACGCATTTAAAATAATCATCACACCTGGTGGAGGTGCTCCTCATCCTGAACACATCAGATGAGCAGTTCTTACCCAGTTGAAGCATAAACCTTGTGTGGGGTCTCTACCCCCACATAAATCATGTGTGCTTTACTAGCTGATACCATTCATAACTTAAGAAATCATTTGCTGCATGTGTGAGCTAGACTTCCAGATTGAAATATTAATGCATTGGTGGGATGTGGTAATAGATTCTGTTGTGGCTATGTATGGCTCTGTGAACTCCACTAATGTTTTCTGTAATTGAGACATCTTGGTTAATTTCCATAACCATTTTCTCTGTGAAAGCCCTCAAACTACATGAACATGTTTTTATAGCTATGATTATTTTATTTGGTTGATCTTGTCAAACTTGTTGGGAGTAGAGAATTCACTAATAGTTTTGGCATAGCTCGGGTCATTTTGTTTTGCTGTTTCTGTGGGAGTGTTTTATGTGTTTCTCTTTACCAAAGTTATTAATATGATGCAGTAAGATACTGAAAGCTACTGAAATCTGGTTTTAGTAATAAGGAAGAGGTACAGGAAAGGATTAAATGTTTTGTACTTGCTGGCTAAACCCCATGGTGTATTCTCGTAGTTGTGCGTTCTGATTCATAAAGATTTAATTTGTATCTGTGTTTCAATAGCAGCTAGCCCACTCGTGAGGTATGCATCTTTCTGTCTTAAATCTGGGTGGTTTTATGATTTCATTGCAGATTAGAAATAGAGATCCCTTTAAAAATGAGACTGAGTGGACTTTAAGATGATGGGAAGCTTTTAACTGAGCTCAAGTAGTTTCTTAGCTATTACACTCTATTTTGTATGACATCTTAAATTCACACTGGGCTTCATGGCTATTTAATTTTTTTTTCAAATACAGAATACAGGCACACGGTGACTGCACACTCCATGGTTTGCTCTGTCTAAGCTTCCTGGCTCTGGCCTAGGAAATGAGCATAGGGTTTTCTTGTTTTATTCCATTAGATGCAGTGCTGGAGGCAGACAACCAAAGCAGCTTTAGTTAGAGGAGGTCCTTATTGCCTCCAATTTTTCATGTGCATGTTATTACAATAAAAAGTGAAGCTGTGACTTGGAGAAGGGGGAGGCAGAGGTTAAGCAACTGTTGTCTTCTGTCTCATGGCACAGGAAGTGGAGTCTCTAATCTGTCCTGCCTTATTATCACACCGCACCCCTTCAGCTCACACTCTACAACCACACGGATGTCCGAGTATAGGGGGTTCAGTAACGATGTGTCTGTGACTAACGCTGATCAAACTCAAGGCATTGTTCTGAACATCACCATGAAGTGTATTACAAATAGTCACATAAGTTATCATGCCATGCAAATCAGAAATTCGCTGTTAATGGTTTTATAGACTACTAATGCTGTTTGATCCTTAGTTCTTGTTCTGAATGACTAAACCTCAAATTTGATCTGTCACATCATGATTTAAATACAAATAAAGGCAGAAGTTGCAAATATTGCATAATAAATCATGGAATGTGGTACAGTTATTTACAAACATTTTGTTGGCCTAAATGTTATGTGTGGTATCCATGCTGGTCTGATGATCTCCTGTAGATCCTCCAAGATCCTCCCAAGTAGAAGCAAAGGACAGTATTACCAATGTCTTGGTTAACCTAGGAATTTGGACTCTGCTTTTTGACTCTAAGAAAATATCTTACAGTGTACGCAATATCCTATGGACAGTTAACTTTTACATTTCTGACACGCATTGCTTCTGCCTTTCAGTGACTCTCAGATGGTTTCTTTACCTTCCTTTCAGAAAAGACGACGGCGGATTGACCGAAGCATGATTGGGGAGCCAACAAACTTTGTTCACACAGCTCATGTAGGATCAGGAGACCTATTTAGTGGAATGAATTCGGTAAGCATGGGCGAATATGAAGAATATTTCATCTTAGACAGAATACAGGAACACTGTATATGTATATTGTGGTGAAGCAATGAGTCTTTCAACTATAAGAAAGAATGTCTGTAACACTGAAAAACAATCTACAAGCATCTTAATTCCGAGTTCTAAACACTTGCATTCAAGATTATGGAATATCATTTTTTAAAATTCCTGAATTTATTGACAGTACGTAATAGGTGCTGTATAAATTTTACAGGCTTTGTGTAGAATACTTCTTAAAAATTCATTCTGATGGCATGTATGAACTAAAATGGAGGTATATTTCAAAATTGAGTATTTTAGAGAAAACTTTTAAAATTGCCTTATAGTTTACTAGATTTCTTACCATGAACGCTTTAAGCTGTTTTAAATATAGTTGTTGTAAAATTCTAACTTACCTTGGTTTATGGTGTCCACGAATATTTTGGGGTGTCCTTGTTGAGGTTTTTCTATACTCTATAGCTCTATTTGTAGTGTGAACTATTTCCAGAGCAAGCAACGATGTCGCAGACAAGGTTTTGTGACTTCCTGTAGATTATAGGAGCAATAAATACTTTTATCTCTCTGAAAGTGAAAAACAGAGGCTAAGATACATACTGCAAATCAGCTTATGAGGATAGATTTCTTTTTTACAGCTTTGTATTTATGTGAGATGTGAATCTGTTTTTAAGGTCAATAATGTGCAATCTAGAAAAGGTTTGTATGTAGATAATGACAAAAAAGTACTTCCTGACCTTAACAATCCTCTTTAATGGAAAAAAATGTTTTGAGATGAAAATTATGAAAAATACTTCCTGACAAAGGAGAAAAGAGAGTTCTGTCAGAGGTATTGGAGTAGAGAGCAGAGCTGCAAAGGAAAGAGATGGTTTTAAGGTAGGCAAGTGAGGTCATTTGTAGTTTCAGCTAGTTTAGAGCTTATTGAGATCAGGCAAAAGCTTTTGTAACTCAGTGAATACTGGGGAAGAGCAAAGATGGAAAATCTGACATGACAAACAATATGCTGCATTTTCCCAGAAACAACGTAAGGGATCGGGATTGATTTCTACTAACACATCTGTAAGAAAGTTAAATGGACAAACAGAGCTTCAGCTTGATAAATTTCAGTTAAAGCTAATTACTTATTTAATGCAATATATTACATTAACAATATAAGTCATTATTAATTGAAATAATGAAGGGAGTGTTTGTTTTTTTTAAGCATGGTTTTTTGCTTTTTAAATGTTTGTTGCCCCTCCTGTGAGAACCTTCCTCGTTCTCACAGCTGAGCTGCCTCATGTCAGGTTTGTGGTGAATGCCTGAAGCTTTGCTCTTTCACCTCAGACTTTCCTCCTGCTTGCCCTCACCTTTGCCTTGCGTAATATCCAGTTCATCTCCAGATAGCAGGTAATGATTATTGTCTCTCTACGTAGACTTTTTGATTTTGAATGCTCATAACTGGCTATTTCTTTCTCTCACTTTTTTTATTTGGATGATGTGCTCCGTCAGTGGCCAGAGTGATTTTTTCTGGTCCCAGATAGAAATGATGTGTATGCAAAAAATAATCCTTTTTTTTCTCTCTCTCTTCAGAAGCACAAATCTCTACTTCTTCACACTGCTTATTTTCCTGCCTGTCCTGTAGTGACTTACTGTGGTAATATTGCATCCAGTCTCCTTATGCGTTCTTCGCAGTGTAAATTTCAAGATTACAGTGTTAACATACAGATTTTTTTCTGCTGCTTAATTTGCTTTATAGTATGGACATTATACTCCTTCATGAACCTTCTTGTGCCTTCTCTTTTCTGAATACCTTAGGAGAACTTCCTGCAATTTCATTAGCTTTTCCCATATAAATTTGGTTCTTAATCCACTGTCTGCTCTGTGCCTTTTTTCATCAGCATTGTTCTTTATTACATAGCCTTATGATTCTGAGTACAATAGTTTTCTCATTACTGAAATATTTTGCTTTTTTGTTTGCCTTCTCTGTAGAATGCCTCGCTCCTTTGTCAAAGGTGTGCTTAAACAGTAGGAGCCCTCTGTGCACTGTTTCTTCCTCATTCCCATCACTTTCTTATTTTACCTTCATATTTCATGGTGAAATCTCTCGCTTTCTTCATCTGCTTCATATTCCTCAATTTAGCCTTTGATTTCATGTATGCCATCCTTTTCTTAGTTTTCCCCTGCTTCCTTTCTCAAAGACCATCTGTGCTGTTTCCTAATTCTAAAAGAGAGGGAAAGAAAAGGAAAGAAGGAAATTAATGAGATAGATAAGCAGCACAACAGACTTGTATGATCTTTAATTGGTGCAATCCTCTTCCCTGTCCAGAATCTTTAAATCCTTATCCTGTTTAAGTTAGACATAAGAGAGAGCTACCTTGCTGTTACATATCATCAAAAGAAGGCAATGGCATCTTTGGAAAAGCAAAAAAATCATTGAAAAAAAATCATTGCATTTCATGGTGCTTGTTCTTGTAGCTCAGACTGCCTCAAAAGGAGGATGCTTCAGAAAGAATACCACCTTATAAGCCTGCAATTGATAGATTGTTAGACCTGCTTTTTGCTCAGTGTTTTTAACATTGTATGTCTCCTACGTAAGTTTTCATATACCAAGTCGCCATTGAACTGTTAATGCTGTCATGTTTAGCTGTAACAGCCTTTGGATTTCAGACTGATACTCCTTACGAACACAAACATCTATATGCATGACTCAAGTACCAGAGAAATTATTCTAACCTCATAAAAATTTACACTTTAGCCTTGCAATTTGTGTTGATTTGCTGTTCTCCAAAACTTTCGAGTCATGTAGGCAAGTTGTCAGGCTGGAAGGTGACATGGCCTCAAGATGTTTTTCTAACTGTCTTTTCACTAGAGGCAGAGTTCATTCAGATGAAATTAATGCCATCCTCAAGTCATTCTTGTGAATACGTTTACATGTAGATTAATTATTTTCTGAGGAAAAAAGATTAAATTTAAACTCCTTTTGTTCCAATGAGTAATAGAAGATGCTTGGTGAAGAAGACAACCAGCTTGGTGAAATGTGAAAGTTCTTAAACACCACCCCATGAATGTCATTGCACTTCTCCACACTTACTGAGTTTGTAGTCTCTGATGTCAGACCTGCTCGAGTAGTGGCTTTGAATGCTTTTCCCTGAAGAAAAATGTGAATGTAGCATTGCTTTGCTGCAGCTGTATCACTTATTTGAGCAAAGTGCCAATGCAGAAAATGGGTTTACTTTGTACTGCTTAAATACATAAAAATCAGATCTTTTGCACAGCATGCTGCAATATGCCACACTGTTGAAGACAAAAAATGCTAAAGCAGGGTCTTTTTTTCACATTGGTTTGAGAAACAGTATGTAGAAAAGAGTTGTGCTGATCCATTTTGTGTGTGTGCACGTGTTTTGCTTTGCTATGGAAAAGAATATACTTCTTTTGTCTTTGCAGACAGGGAAAACACCGCATAAGCTAATTGGAAATATTTCTCCAGTGCTGTTTTCGTACAGCTTTCTAGTGATGTTTTGAGGTCTCTGTGAAGGAGCATACATATAATAATTGCAAGTGGTGCCCTGCAGGCACACGCTTTATGGCAAGTTCAATTTCAGAAGCTGCAGCCTGGAATGAATATGTTATTTTGTGCCCATGGTGTACTTGTTCTGCGTGCTCTAGGGTGCAGAGAGAAAAATGCCAAACCTTTAAGGTTGGAGCTGTCTTCCCACAGGCACTTGGAGATGATTAGTTTAACTTTTTCAACACAAGCAGGAAAGAACTATGGATTCCCTTCCTTTTTGTTGTTAAAGGCAATGAAAGTTCTAGAGAAATGTGCATGTCGGGGAGTGGGGTGGGGCTGGGGGGGATGGAAGTGTTCTTTAGGTATTTACTTGCATCAGGCTAAAAATACCTTCAAATAATCTGTTTCCAGGGAAGCTGATAGATTGAGTATGATTTAAACAATAAATGTCCTGCCATTTAAAGGAGCAATAGCAATGAAGGAAAACAGTGTACGCTGTTCTGTAAATAGAGAAATAAAAAACCTTCCACAAACCAAAAGCTCCTTTTTGTTTTAGAAAGTCCTTTTTTAACTATCTCAAGTTAGCCATACAGTGCACATAATATCCATATATTTTGTAAGTTGTCTACCATATTTTTAACATAATGGTGTCAGTTTCTCTGGTTTATCATACTTGCCAAAGAACATTTTCCGTAAAACAAGATAAATTATAGCTTGTCAGATGGAGTGGAGCTGGATAGCAATAAGAGATTTGATTAGGTTTTTTTGAGTAATCAAGCAAGTCAGTGAAAGCCTGAATCAGCCAGTTTTCTTTGGGAGAGAGGGAAAATTTCTGCCTCAGCACCAGTTCTTCCATCTCTCCTGCAGAGCTGCCTGCAGAAGTGAAAATTCCAGCAAGCCTACGCTGCGCATGTCCTCATGCAAAAGTAATGTAGCTTTAATGGTAAAGGAGCACTTTGAAAAGCAAACCAAAACCAGAAGTAAAATTGGAAGCAAGAAGATGCCACAGCTCACTAACTGCCATTCTTGTTTTCTCTGCCCCTCCTTCCCTTCTGTCTCCAGGTCAGCTCAATTCAGAACCAAATGCAGTCCAAGGGAGGCTATGGGGGTGGCATGTCTGCAAATGTTCAGATGCAGCTCGTAGATACAAAGGCAGGATAAGCCTGGGGAAAGCTTTCCAGTAAGTACTGCACCCTGCTTTTTAGGCACTGTTATAGTAGTAGGAAGGACAGTGATACTGCTTCATAATTTGCTCCCTATAAATAGCTATGTCTCTATGGTGCCCAATTTTAAAATGCATTTCTGAGTAAAAAATTCAGTATCATGTCAGCATGTTAATTTTTTTACACAATGAACAAGAGATTGTCCTGACTGTATCAGTCTGTCCGTAAGCCTGTTTTGTACCTAAGATGATATTGTAGAGAAATGTTTGCAAGTGAAGTTAGTTGTATAACCAATTTCAGGATAAAGTTGTGATACAATTAGGGTACCATTTCTGCAACAGTTCCATCCATTTAAGCATAATATGTGTGGTATTAAATCAATGAGTAGCAATGTTATGGTAGGAAAATGGTCACTCAGAATGTTCAAAACTCAGTTTAATGTGTTTTCTGTCTTCCAGGTTTATGTGAGTTCCTGTATCTTCTTTTCCTGTGTCCCCTCTTTTGCCTTGGTGACTGCTTTCTGTGCTCGTGATGAGAGAAGTGATGGCTGATTGTTCACCCTTTGTGATTACTCCAGTGAAAAGTTGCTGTTCTGCTCTGATGATGCCATTTATCAGATTGGTCCGACCGTGCCTTTCGGTGGCATGCACACATTGGCCTCTAACAGTATCGTGGACATAGAGCTGTTTAAGATCGTTTTCAGCTTTTATTTGTTTTAAGGCAAATTAAAGCACCAACCTGAGCATCCCTCATCCCTCACAAATACTAATTCTCAGCATTCTGTTGCTTTTCAGTCTTTAAATCTTTTCTTCACTCAAGCAATTTAGAAATGGGTGAGTTTCCATTAATGTCTTCAATCATCTATTGTTCATACCCATTTTTGAAAGGTCTGGGACCTGCAAGCACAAATGATCATTTCATACAAAATCAGCAGAGTAGATGACTGCATGCTTTGTGAGGTTGCTTTGTATGGTGGCCCGCTTGGTGCTAGAAGAAAAAAAAAAAGAAATTGCTTAGTGCAGACTGGTGAAAAATTTTGCTGTGGCACCAAGTCATGCCTGTTTCTGAAAAAGGACTTGTAACTTAGCTGCTTCAGAATTATGTCTTTATTTTAGTTTTTATCCAGCTGGTCTTGAAATAATAAAGAGAGAGCTTGCATTCATGAGGCATTTGTTGTAAATGTTCAGTATATTTATTTTGAAAGAGCTGACCTTGAGGCTGTAAACCGGTGTAGTGCTGTTCTAAGTGTTGTGGAAGCGCTTTAGTCTATTTAAAAAACAAAAGCATCATGTTTGGCTGCTGCTTTTTCTTTCTACAATTTTTCTTAATTTTAGGCTGTATGGTCATTTCCAGTAGCAGCATGTCAGACTGTCTGCAATAGTAGCTGAAAAATTTAGTAGACCTCTCTAAGTAGTTGGCAGTTTCTGTGTACTAAATATTTAGGGGCCATGGAAGTTGCTAAGAGCAACATACTAATCTGGCAGAACAGATGCCAATGAAAACAACATACAGGGTGACTTTTTACTAAGTCAGTAAAACGCCTTTTGCTCAGGTTCCAAAGCATGTTTCTTTCACACGTTGTGAAATTGTATTTTAATATTGCACTGTTTTCAGACTGTTTCTGTAAATGGTCCCTATTTTTCCTCCTTGCTGGTGGTTTGAGACAAGTCAATGATTTGAGTCCTGGTTGAGTTAAATTTTTATGTGGAAAAAAACCATCCAAACAAATAAGGCATGACTGAGCCTAGTCAGATCCATTTTTATATGTAAACAGGCATGTGTTCATAAATGTAATTACTGTCACAAATGATTCTTTAGTATTTTTCCCTCCTTTTCCTGATTTCACATGGAAGTAGCTGTGAGGTTGATTTAAAGATGTATGAACCTACCTACTCTTCTCTCTGTTTGCGAACAACACACAAAATACAGGGCCATGAAGGCAGTTTGCCTTCCCTAAGTTGTAATCCAGTGGTAGATGTCAGTTATCTGGTTGAATAGTTCGAATTAGGTTGGATAGTCTTCACTAATAAAGGTACTGATTCGTGACCACAGAAGATCAAGATTTCAGTTGTCTGGGTGCATAAACACATGGCAGTGCAGTGATACATTCTTTTTTAGGGGTCAACATTTCCAATGCCGCTTTATCAATGAGTCTTAAATATACAATGATTACAAAATTATTTGAACTTTGTCATTGGTAAGAGCAGCTTAAATTTGCTTGCCAAACCTATCTTGCACTTGTCAAAATGTTTTCAGCTCAATAGCCAGAAAAAAAAAATTTACATATTTTTATAACAGACATACTTTTTTTGTACATTGTGTTCATTCTTGAATAAAGTCAGTTCAGTGTTGGCTTGTAGATATTAAAAGGAAAGTATTGACTTTGATTCAATAAATGTTTTCTTTCAGTTGGTGGCCTGTCCTTTGTCATAAGTTACATTTGCATTAGAAAAACACTTGCAGCCTACAGACAAATTTGCCGTGAAAATTCTCTAAAAAGTAACCTATTAGTGACAATAAGTAATTTGCCACTTGACCCTTTTGTTGCCAAGTGGATTAGACCATAATTTTATTGGTAGTTTTGTTGCATTGGTTTAGCATGTGTACCAGGGGCTTCTGCAGGGGGATTTCCTGATTGTGATGCAGATTACCGTGGTGATCAGTAGAAGACTGAAATTGTACAACTGATCATCGTAATAGGCATATTTGCATTAAATATACCTGTAAGGCACAATATTGTCTACTCTGTGTTTGGCTCAATTAATTTGTGTGTTTGACACTCTCACAGTTAATTCCTTAAGCACTAATTTACTACTTTAGACTTCATGCTAAATAGTTTTAAAGACTGATAATGAATTCTTTAGCTCATGGCACGTTCTTGAAATTGCCAGTTGAGGAGAAAAGAGTTCTGAAGGGAAAGATCGAGATAAAGCCATGAGGTATCAATCAGCTAGAAAGTTCTTAGTTTAATTTTTGAGGTTGTGGAAGCTTAGTACTGTCTACAAAGGTGCATCTTGAAATCTGTTTATGTCTATCCGCAATTGCACAGATGCTGCTTTCCTCAGAGACTGCCAAAAGAGACGCCCAGCCCAGCCCCGTCCTTGCACGCGAATTAAATTGCCACGCCGTGCTTTGGTGAAGAGCTTCCTCACTCATTCTCTGCATCACAACCAGAGCACTAGAAACATATGACAGAAGGAAACACTGTGGCTAATGCAACAGCTTTGTAAATCCTAGAACTGCGTGGTTACATCAAGATGACTGCTTACTAAAACAATTTTAAATAGGATTTTTCAGCCTCTTAAAACACACTTGCATACCCAAACCCTTACAGCAAAACTAAACTGTTCTAACCAACGCAAATGCAGTGGCCATACTGTCCCCCCAAGGTACACGCTATAATGAGACATAGTGATTTCTTCTCTGGGTGTCTGACGTTTCCTGGGGCACGAGGCACCCAGAGCGACGTCCACCCGCCTCCTGCACAGCAGCTAGTCGAGTACCCACCCGGCAGCAATGCGGCAGCCAGCGCAGCGCCCGCAGGACAGACGTTCTGTCCCAGCCCGGAGTGCCAACGCCATGTGGCAGGGGGACTTCCCACTATTTTGGTGAGGGCTTGCGGGCGGTGCAGCCACCAGCAGGTAAAGCCTGCCGCAACCGCAGCCCCAGCCCGGCTTCGGCGTGGGCCGGCGGGGTCTGCCATGGTGAGGCTCGCTCAAACACGTGCAGCCACCCCCGCCGCACCCCAGACTGGGCGAGTCCTCAGCGTCGCGTTGCCGGGCGGCACTGGTACCTTCCCAACTGCACATTCGCGTAGTATGGCACCGAGTTAAGAAAGCCCTTCTCCAATCAGATTTCCTAAGTAAGGGCACTTAGCTAACTCTGGAAGCACGGAAAGGTCAGGTCCTCCTCCTCCCTGCCCCCATTTAGCAGGGCTATGCCAGCCCCGCCGGCTAATGGAAGGGCGCCTGGAGCTGGTTAGTATCAATACAATAATCAGTGCTGTCACTGCGTGGAAAACGGTGATCAAATACGTGCAGCTGCTCATTTGCTCACTTAGGAAAGCTATCCACACCCATGCTAAAAAACCCTCTGTGGGACTGAAATGTCTTCTAAACTTAAGCTTCCCTGTAAGTAAGAAATTTCCACAGTCCTGTCCAACAAACCATGCCACAGGGCCTATAAACTACCCTTATCCCCGCCCCCAATATTAGCAATCTTGACCTTCACGTTACGAGATGTTTAAAAAGTTGCAATAAATATTTGGATAATTGGAAAGTGGGCACTGGCCTCCCTGGATGGGCAGTTGCTTTAGATAGCTCATTATCCCAAGGTAAAGCCAGTTTCACAGCACCCTGGACTGTTTCCCAGTTGAGAACCCTACAGTCCAGTCCTCTGACCATAAATGAACCTGTGAATGAGAATGGCCTTTTCTATTCAGGCCAATTGGATCCAGAATCAGAGGGCTGCAAAGAGTTGAAACGATTTCACAAAACTAAGAATACATTTGCATGGTTCAGGATTTCACTGCCTTGCCTTTTCGCCTGCACAACCTTTTGCCCAAATTTCCGGTACACCACATCATCTGCATTTTTATTCCTTCACTGTGTACCGTTTAAGGCTTTGGTCTTTTGAGAACTCCTCAAGATTTTATGTGTTACCGATGTTGCTTGTTTCCCACCTGAGGTCAGTCTTAATCCTCCCATCACAAATGGCATGACAGCCACATTTACATGGATTATCAGGAACATGCAGCAGGAACTACTGAATTTAAGTGAGGCCTGAAATAACAAACATAGGATAATTGCCCCCAAACATCTTGAGAGTGCTCCTGAAGTAGCATTAGCAATGTTTTGATATTTGGCTGGGGGCTAACATCCTCTGAAGGGTAACAGCAGTGCCACATTTTGCTTTTGTAGCATTGCACCAAATGACTGGCATCCCAGGCCTCATCCTCACTGCAGTCAGTAACACTTACTGAAACGTCACTTCGAGGCTTTCTAGTGAGGTGCACAACACACAGGGTATAACGCACACTTTGAAAAACTAATTTATTTTTTATTAATAATTATATCAATCAGCTAATAATTTTTTTTCATAAACTAATTGCCCTGTCCTTTGCCTGTGTGCTGTACCCAGAAAGGTAAGACTGCTTCCGAGGTAACAGGGTAACAAGAGAGTTCTCTACTGCTTCAAGCAATT
>Ga0181612_127961_pt1 | contig 13791 bp, 7 predicted proteins | sample HoacroProtozoa21_FD_119630 | JGI IMG/M metagenome (GOLD analysis project Ga0181612, IMG submission 119630) | Hoatzin crop microbial communities from Cojedes, Venezuel. Combined Assembly of Gp0051906, Gp0051904, Gp0051908 | reverse complement strand
GCCACATATGTGCCGACATATACTTCAGAAACACACGTTCAGCTGCCACATATCCTTATCCAAGATGATGGAAAGGCTCATATTCTCATGAATGGGACCTGTAAGTTACCCTGATTGCTGATACCACTGTCACTCCTGAAATTATTTAAAAAAAAAAACAAACTAAAAATATGAACTCTAAGGATAAGGTGAAAGTGAAAAGGAAATTCCATTCCCACAGACCAGAGCCCAGCAAGAAGATGATGAAGCCAACTGAAACACAAAAAGAAAATAAACTCAGCAAAACTGATAAAGCAAAAGCCAGGATAAAACAATTTTTGTAACAACAAGCAGTGTGTTCTCCTTCCCTCTGTGAAACTAAAAGCCTGTCAATCCCTATTGATATATATATCTGCAAGCATTTACACACACTTCACATTTTCCTACACGTACACAGCAATGATTGCAACACAAGCAACATGCACTTTAAACCACCAGTAAACAGCTAAAGGAAGCTTTACCAAACTTGGTGTCACATGCAGGTTTTTTTCCATTCCTGAAGATTCTCTCTTTCCTTCCCTGCAACCCTGGGCTCAGATGTATAGCAAAATGTATCTTTACTATCAAAACAGGTGAAGGAAATAAAAACAAAAGGTATAATATTGAGAAAGAAAATCTCCAAACACTATTCCCTTTAAACCAGAAGCAGGGGGGAAATATCTTTAAAAATATGGCAGAGAAAATCGCTAGGTAGTAAGTTTTCCTTAATTCCCCACATGTATGGCCCTCTAGTACTGTGTTTGAAACAGTTAATTGGCAAAAGGGCCACAAAACTCTGTCAAAGATGATTCTCCCTTCACAAGGTTTCCTGCATATTTTACAAAGAAGATGCACTCTGTTGCTTCCAGGGGCCTGAGAGAACGATGTAGTCACTTCAAAAACTGTTTTAAAAACAATCACATCCTGTAAGCATCCAGTAGCTAAATTTCTAACTCAGTCTCCTGGCACTAATATGTTCTATTGTGGGTTGTGTTTTTTTAAATTAAAAAAAAAATAAATCAGTAGGGCATATCCCAAGGAGGTGCATATTCTGTTGCAAGATCTAGTTTACTTCAAATTCTCCAGCATGAGGTCAAAACAGCCAACAGTATTTAAAAGAAAAAAGAATTATAGCGAGGACTCTGGACTAGACCATGAGACTGCCAATTCTGCCATCCCACCTCTGGCATTAACCAAATCACAGTGCTCCAATAAAGGGGAAAACATAGCCAAACAATCCTCATAAAGAACCTATAGAATAGTATAATGATAGAGGTGCAAAGAGCAAAAATTCTTTCTCGGCCTCTGTGGCAAGAAGCTTATATTCTCAAGTATTACATTTGATAGACCTTTTTTAGCTTGCATAACCAGAAATTGCATTACTGTCCACAAAAATATCCTGAACGTATAATGGAAAACCCTATTGCAATTCCTAAAATAATTGGGGTTCAGCAGAGGCTTAACAGTATTTCAGAAGTGTTTCTATGTAGAGATGAAATGAGAGTTCATGATATTTAACAAACTTACTGCATGGCTTGTTGGTTATATTTTTTTCTTAATTAAAGGAGTAATTCTACAAAGTGCTACACAGTGGCCTCAGACTAGCAAAGCCTGCTCAGCACATTCTTAATCCTAAACAGTTAACAAATCCTTAGGTATGTTTAGTGCAGCCAGGCCAGAAAGATCAACACCACTCAGGACTGAATCCTGTGAAACTGGTTTCGCTTATTGTGTTTGTTTCTGCACAGCTTAAAACAAAACCTTGCAAGAAAAGGTCCAATTCATAGAAGACAAAACAAATGCCTATGGAAATATAAATAAAATGCAAGATACGTGCCATGTTGGTGACTTTTAAGTATATATCACATCAAAAATGATGCTTTCCAAAAATCCATCAGACAAAATCGCCACAACTGAAAAAGACTCACAAGAGTCTTCGAGGCAAGGAGTTGATCAGAGTGCACAAAAGCCCAACATACTGGTTAGCAGTTACTCAACCATAGCTAATAAAAGATTAGGCATGTATATGAAATTAGCTAGACTATAGGTATCCTCACCCAAACCTGTAGTGTAAAACTCAGCCGAGCTGCTCCTTAAACCCTACAACTGCTCTTTCTTACTTCAGATCTGCCCAGATGGAGGTCAGCATCTGTGTAAGCAGAACAGAGCACCTGAGCAGCCATTATACGGATCACATTAGACAATCATCAGATTAATAGTTTGGAGACTACGCCATAGAATTTCTTTCGCTCCTCTGAATACTTTCTAACAATGAAGATACAGCAGCGCATTCTCCTTTGTTATTCTTCTTTTTCTACCGTTCTTCCTCATCCAGAGGGTGAAGAACACCCTCTTCCACCTCAGCAGAAAAAGACTTCCCTAAGGGTGAAAGAAGAGGGTTTGTGCTCTGCTAGGCTGTTGTGGGCAGTAAGTATGGGTAGCCCTTTCCTGAAGTTTACAGTGTGGCAGTAATTGGGATTTAAAAGGCAACAATAAGTCTTGCTCAGTTGCATTAAAGGTTTGCTCTTCAGAAATCTGATGAAGAAAAGGTTTCAGGAACAGAACCTCAGATGGACAGCAATGCCATCCCTGCAGAGCAAGGCTTACCAAGTACTCATCTTTAGGATCTCACAGTGAGGGTCTAACATTCCTTGGCACTGTGAAGAGAACCTCTCACAGCTCAGGCACCTTGAGTGATCTCACTCAAAGGTAGAAATTCAGACTTTCTTCTTCTTTAAATGCTAATTGTTGGGAACATTTACAGCTGGCTCTAAATAAGCATAGAAGGCAAATGGCATTGCAAGCTGTGTGTTTGTACTGCAGAGAAGCAATGAGCAGATTGGCAAGTTTTTCCGAAGTGATCTTGAAATGGAATAATGTTGATGCCACATGCATTATGCAAAAGTGGATGGATTGATTAGTGGGTCACACAATTCCAAAGACCCATTATACAGCTTCCTTTAAATAATTAAACACAGGAAAATGTACTACTGCAAAGCTAACCAGGATCATCTCGCTACTTAGAAGATTCAGTGTGTACTTCATTGCTAAAGAAAAAGCTAAGCAGGTTGTCACTAGCTTGGGCCATTGCCCTCAGTTTCATGGGCACTGTCATATTCCTTCAGACACATCCTCACACAGCATTGACAAGCACTGACTTTCCAGTGCCGTGACTTTGTTGAGTGGGGCCTCTTTGCTTTCTCACAGATATGGCAGCAATTCATTTGCCAGTGTGAGCAGAGAGTGCAACTGATTTGTTTTTGTAAGCATTTCCTAGAGATTCAAGGTTCGGTTTTGTGCTTTATTTCTTGGCAATAGCACTGCACATCCAAAAAAAACAAGCAGTAAACAACAGAGAAAATATTTCAGTTTGACATATTTTTTTTACTGGAACTGACCATCAAGCCATGAGGAGTTCTGTTCAAATTCAGCTATTTAGATAGTGTCCTTCTCATATCAGTTTGCTAAAAGGTTCAAGCGTTGCCAAGTTTTAAGAAGGTTATGTTGTAGCCCACAGAACTAAATTATTTAAAGCTTAAAAGAAAGAGCTATTAACCAGCACCTTTCTGACGCCTGTACGTTTAAGGAAACCAGTACGCATGAAAAAGTGACCCTGATTGTCGCTTCAGCAGCATTTTTATGAAGGCACAAAAATGAGTGGCACATTCTGTATCTTCCTAAAAGCTATTTAGAGGTAGACTAAATAAGTGTTGCCTTTTTAAAAGATAATTCCTTCAGAAACACACACCATATTTAGAAAGAATGGATCTAGCTATAAAAGTGCAAGAACAATGAATCACTTGCATTTTACTAACCATCAGGCCCTTTAACAATCTCAAAGTACACCTTACATCTAAAGTGACTAATCTGACCTCTGTTAGCTAACAAGATTTGGAGTGATGTAAAAGATTTTTGGTATTTTAGAAGATATATGTCAATGTTGAGAAGAATGGGCTTGTGTGTTCTGTTTTTATTTCTCAATTAACTTTTTTTTAACTTCTTCTATATCAATGTATTTCAGCTTCTCATCACCTCCTAATCAGATTGCTATCTTATCACCTCACACTGAAATAAAATATCAGGAGAAATCAGAGCAAACGGCCAGGTAGCGGTCAGCCCTGGATAAGTGATATGTCTGTCTTATATCATGGCATGAGGTCAACTGCATGTATAACACCTGTGTACGTCAGCCATAGGAGACTCTTGAGACTAGATGGGGGTTTTTTGTAACACTATTGAAATAGCATTTCCCAAACACAGTTGTACTTAAAGCATTTTCGTAACTACCTCAGAGCAATCTGTTGTTAATAGGCAGTGCTGCAAGGAGACAACTTCCTAAGGGACTGAACTTAACTGTAATGGCAACAGACCTGTGAGGGACCAAGCTGAAGACTATCTCACAAGTTGCTTCACTGAATCATTTGTAGGATGTTCTTTTATTCTAGCTTGGGGGTCTTTTCTGAAGGAGAAAGCTCTTTTCAACAGAAAGAAAATAAACACAACCCCACCTCTCTGCCTTCCCGCTTTACCCCAGCAGTGACAACAAAACAGAGCAGCCACAGGCCATCACTGTGTTCTGTTTACTTTTACAGAATGACATCACTGCCAACTGGAGATACACAGCCCTGAAACAAAATCTCCTCCTTTTCTTTTTTAAAATTTTGTCTCACGTTTGCACACACAACTACACCATCCACTTTACCAGATGTTTTGCTCCTGTGCGACTTCTCATTGTTCAGCAGGAGAACAAGGGACAGAGCACCCTCACCGTGTCACAGCAGGATCAGGTTCAGAGTGAAATTAAATTTGCCCGTTATCCTCCCACTCCCTCCTATGCTATGATGCACGTGCTCATTTCCTTAATGCAAAAGGCAGTTCTCCCTGCATGGAAATCAATTTCATTGCAGGACTTTACAGACCTGTGCTGGAGGACTTTTTACAGATTTTTACTCCAGAAGCATGACCCAAGTCAAAATTCCCTTATGTTTCTCTTCTACTTCACCCTTAATGTTTGCCTGAATACAGATGTGCCAATTCCAGCTGAAGAAACTTCAGCTCAAGACTACTCATGCTGCCAGAGGCTCAGTATGACAATAGTAATTCTGAAACATTTGAAAGCTTGTGTTTCTTTACTTCAAAATAAAATTTTATCTAGAAAAATGTTAATTATAGCAAAAAAAGAATAACTCAAGACTTCACAATAAAATCTTGGAATGGAAACAAAACATTCAACTGACCAGAAGCAATTGCTTCATTACTATTTAACAACAACAACAACACTTCCAGTTGTTGTTTTTCTGTCCTGTGTACAGACACAATTTTTTTCAGAATGCCAGCGTTTCTCCCAGAACACGAAAGTGGTTTCCCATGCTCTCTGAAACACCAGCTCTCCTGTACAGTTAAAGGTAAGCAGGTCCATAAAGCTTATTGATTTCTGTATGACTTGAGCACAGGTAGAATGCCTTGATGAAATGCATCCAAAATGCTTTTTTACAAGAATCCTGTGATTATGGAGCACACAGGCTAAATCAAATTGAAATGACTGATGAACAAGTTAGCCACCAGCATTACAAAGAAAAACAAAAGGTCAGTGTAAGTTCCAGAGGTCTTTTATAAGCTTTAATTAATTATGTGTTATTTGATTCTAGTCACTTTCAGGAAACTAAACACTGTAGTGCCCATAATCCTGTATTTCATATGTCATTCACCTTTTAATTAAACTGGTCGTCTTGTAAGGTTATTGCTTTCTGCCCTGAGATCTCAGCTCCTCTACGCTCAGACTCGCAGTCTCACATGTTGCTTTGTTCAGCTATGCATAGGGAAAAGATGATCCCATTTCACAAAGCATATTTGGTATTTTGATGCTGGATGAAAACCCAGTGTTCGGAAACTCCGCCTCAGAGGGAGTGGCATCCCAGGTGTGGACAACTTCAACTGAAGTTTTTCAGCCAACTCTAATACAAAATGCAGCTGGACTTCTCCTTTGCTGTCAGCATGAAGTGATAATCAAAATACGAGCTGACAGAAACCGGTCAGGCAAATGAAAGAGAAAGGTGGGGAGCCTAAGCCCATTAACTTCATCGGTTCATGGAATAAATTTGGATAAGACAACACAACTAGTAACGTTGCAAGTAGCCAGCTTTTGAAATCACTGTAGGCAGTCATATCCATAGCTGAATCACAGCCTTAAAACTCAAGCTCTCAGCCAGATATTCCTACCCTACCGTATCCATCACAATTGTTATTTGTATTGACAGCAACTGAAATGAGACGATGATTCAGCTCACCCATTGTGGTGTTTGTCATCAGACTATCATCTCAATGACACCAAATAAACTGATTTAAGAGTGCAAGTCTTTTTTTTCCTTACATGTTTAAATAAAGAAAAGTCCCTACTGGAGAGCAGGAGGATGATGAAAACATGGGAGAGTTGAATGATTGCTTATACATACAAAGAAATGTTTAAAATCAAGGAGCTGTTAAATACAGGGGACTTGATTTTCATTTCATACTAGTAAATAATATTGTTTCATGTTTTAAACAACAGTGAACTTTAATATTAGCAAGAAGTTTCCAGGCAGATGACAGATGGAATAAGTCTGTGCAGTGGTGTGCTACCTAGAATTTGGAGAGACTGTGGCACGTCCAATAATCACCAAAATCCACCTGGTTTACCTCCTGCTGCAAACCAGCCTCACAGATGAACAGATCACTGTTCCCTGCACAGCATCTAAAGGTTGTGTCATGCTGAAGTCTGTGCAGCTCAGGCCTAGTTACAATTTTAAGACACTTTTTTCAGCTATTTCAATCGCTCATACTAGAGGAGAAAATTCAGCTTGCTGGTAGAGGTCCATTATAGCTAAGGAGAGAAATAGCATTGCAGGAGTGGTACCAGAAGAGGAGACTGGTGCTCTTACAGATTTGACCTGAGAATCTCAAGTAGCTTCTTTCACCTCCCCATCCGTAATGCTGAAATGAGTGTTACCAGAATTAAAGAGATGCTGTGAAGCTAAATTCGAACAGGTTCTAAAGCACTTAGAGGTCTTCAACTGGAAGGCATGACAAAAATGAAACACTTTGTTATTATTTTTCTCACTCACTCAAAGAAATGTCTGAGAAGTAAGCCAAAATTTTACAGAAGTTATAAAAATATGAGAAACCTGACTCATTTCCCATTCAGGTCAAAAGGAGTGTTTTTCACTGGCTGCCATGTGAGCAAAATTTGGACTAAAAGGTCTACAATTCCTTATAAACAAGGTCCCTAACACAGCTTACAAATAGATGGCTGCTATTTGCCTTGGCTTTCACCCATCTTTCACCATGGAGACAAGAAGAGGAAGAAGATAATGAATCTGTCCAGAGATAAATGTCTGCATGCTAATTTCATTTCCTCTGTTAACACTGAGAGCAAGAACGGTTGGCAATTTTGTGGGCTCCTCAAGTAGGATCAGAAGGACAACACACCACAGGTCCATGTCTGTCTACAAAGAAGCTCCTCAGCTCCAGAGATGAACACTTCAAATCACTTCTCTACAGTATCTCCAAGTACCATGCTTTCACCTCATGGTACGTAATTGTTTTAACTCACTTTAGCTGATTTCAGAAGTCTGGTGAACTAGAGGATATGTTTACATTTCAGACACAAGTTTATTTCCCAAACATTTTTCTGCCAGCACTGGAAACAGAAGCCCTGCTTTCTGGAAGCAGGCCAACCTCTCAGTACTTGAACTTCATTCACAAAGTGCTAAAGGAAGTTCAGCCACTGCATGTATTTGCTTTGAATAGATTTGCTGCTGTTCCAGCTGGGAAAGACTCTACATGATTTGAGTATACATCAAATTAACGTACTCTGGATTGTCCTGAAAAGATACCACTGCCCTGTCACACACATTGTTCTGCTCTGCCTGAAGAAATATTTGTGCCTCCCACTTAGGTCCTATTTTAGCTAATGCTAAAAATACCACTAGTTGTTATAATGGTATTAATTATTCCCATTTCACCTTCATCACTCGCCAACCAACACAACAAAGCAGCATCTCAGCATGGAATGCACATTGCCTATGCGGAAAGGGATCCTCAAGGGTCCTCCAAACACCTCCTGACATAAAAATGTCAGAACAGCTACCCTGGATCACACCAAAAGCCCACCTAGCTCAGTTCCTTGAGTCAGTGTGGGGGAAAGGTGACAGACAGCACTCAGGGCAGGCCCAGCCAGGCGCCACTGCCTGTCAGGAAAGCACTGACAGTAGAGTAGGCAGCTGGGATCAATCAGCTCTAGGAGGAGGAGCAGCAGAGCCAAGGCTGGAGATGGAGGTGCATGAGTTGGGACATTTACATGCTGCAGGATGATGACCCCCATGCCAACATGCTGCCGCTTAGTGGGAATAGTCCTGAGTGGCACTCCTTGTCCCAGAAGACATCAGAATCGCTGGGATACTGACCCAGCAGCTACAGGCAACACAGCAGGGGAGAAGCACAGCCTCCCCCTCCTGGGTGAAGACAAGAAGAACTAGCTCTCCACAGAAAATGTGGAAGTGATCAGGACCAGTGCCAGCTCATGAAACCCAAAAACTTTCCACCACTTTTACCTCGGCTCCTTTCCACTCCCTTTACCTTGCTTGGGTGTAACCATATCACTCAGTGTTGCTCACATATTTTTGCCAAATAATTACAATTTTAAAAAATTGCTAATAGCAAGCATCTTTGAAAGAGGATAAAAACAGGGTAAGCATATGATGGTGTTTCCATAGGATACTGCCCACCCTTGAAAAAGCAGCAGCTCAGCAGCAGAATCTCTGAGCTTAGGAGCCCTCTATGCATATGCTTTCTTTCATGAACTTACCTAGTCTCAGTCCCATGTAGGTACCTAAACACATTTTAGAATAAGTCTGTGTGACTAGTCATGACACATGGAGGTGAAGTGACACTTTTAAAAAAAACAATTTCCTCTCTGCACCCTGAACTAGGCAAAATGTCCCACTCAGGTCTCCCTTCATCAGGGTAAACCACATGGAGACCCCTAATATCACAGCAGGCAGAGACAGCCAGTCACTGGGATATCACTACGCAATACGGTGTGAGTATACCCACAGGTCAATTCCCTTCTCCAGCTTCTATGATTCTCTGCAGTAACTTAATTATTACTTCAATTTGAGATAAGACATACAGGAATGCTTTCACTGTTAAGAAAAACATACTCTGAAACAAAACCAAAATATCTTATTTAAAATGTTTCAAGATTTCTGACCTGCCTTCTAGTTCTCCTATACTTAGCTATAAATTAAGTCCGCCGTGAATTTTGCTACTATAATGATTCATGACTACAGAATGTGTGTCTTGAATGCAGGGGAGAGAAAAGGATTAGGGATGAAAAGGAAAACACACGTAACATTCTTCAGTGTCCTGAGTTTTAATCACCAGGAAACGAAAAATAAATGAGCTACGGGCATTGTATAATTGCAATAAATTTTGAGAAATGAGTAGTGTCCAGAGAAACCCAATTAGGTTTAATAAGTTTGTGCATTAGAGACTGTGAGGATGGGGGGACGGGGATAAATCTAACAAGTTACTGATGAATATAAAGTTTTCAACTGGAGAAAACAATGTTTAAATTAACATGGCACACGGTGATTCTTCTGGCTGCCTCTCTAATTGATTCTTGTTGAATCAAGAGGAACTTCTGCACAATAAGCGGATTGCTGAGAGGCTATCCCACACACAAAGATAACAGGTAACTTTAGCCAGGCACACAGTGGCTTATTCATAGAACAGTCTCTTTTTTAATTTAGTGGGGCTTTGCTCATGGGTTTTCTAGTTTAAGGCCCAGTGTAACAGCAAGCAAAGACTAAGGGATCGCTGCACTCTCCAAAACTCATAGCCACCAAAAAATTGAACCACTGTTTGGCTCACATGCATTACTTATCCCTCCAAGTGAAATCTGGAGCAAATGCTCATGATGCAACAAAAGTAGAAAGTCAGGTACTTTTTTCTCATTGCTGACTAATTCTTATACACATCACCGTAAGTAGCAAGCCAACAAAAGAATGGCTTACATTAAAGCATTATCTAAGCCAAGGAATTCCTGAAATGCCCATTGCCAAATGTGAAGCATTTGATTTTATCAGGTTCCACATCATAGCCTTGATTTTCAAATCACTTCTGAACTGAAAATCCAACTAACAAAGCATGAGAGGAGTCCAGATGTATAAAACAATATGATCTCCTTACACGGAGATAGATAAGGAACTTCTGACCTCCATTCTACAGAGTTTGTCTTTAGTATTAAAATGAGTAAGTCCAATTGGCTAATCCTTTTAGCTAGTCTCCTAGCTCTCCAGAGTTTATTTTTTATTATTAAAAAAAAAATCTATCTTTTGAAATGTTGATGAACATAAACAGAAGCAGAGTGTAACAATTCAGAATTGTCAAGAGCGCATCTGCAGTATCACTCCAAAATGAACTGCCCTGTTCAACTCAGTGAGGTGTCCAATGATGATAAATTGTGTGTCAGCACTCATGATCAGTTCATTCCTTGTACAGCAAAGGGAAGGAAACTCAGATATCATGAGACCAGAACTGACAATCAAGAAATTTTGTAAAGTTTTATCATTCTATCTGCCCCATTTACTGTCCCTAGTTACACAAATTGTCACCAAATACAAAATGGAAGATCATTTGCCGTAACATTATTTGGGGAAGTAACATCGACATTTAATTTTACCCTGGGCAAGATTGGGAGCTTGGCAGAGCTCAGTGATGTGACACAGAAAAGAACCATGTTTGTGAGCACAGAATACTACACAAAGATATTTTGAACATCTCTAGTATCGAGAAGGTGCTAAGTCTCATTTCAGCAACTCAGGTAGAAATTCTTGGTGTAGGGGAATAAACCTTGAAAAAGATTCCTCTCCTCCCCTTTCTCAACTTGTGAGGAATATCCCATCTAGAGAATGCATTTGGTCCTTCTTGAATACCTTTTTTAACATGTTTGAAGATGACACCACATACACTAGTGATTTATAATCAAAAGTATATTAACAGAGTAAATTGGTTTTATTTTTCCCACTTTACAGAAGAAACTGCCGAGACCATCATTTCAGCATATAGTACAACACACTACTCATCTCACCTTGCAGCTCATAGGACCTTGTATAGGTCACTTTTTTAGCAGAATTTCACCAATAAATCACAGCAAATCATAAAGTTAATTACCTTCTAAGAGAGATTAATGAGAAAGTTACTAGACCAAACCCGTAATTCAAACTGCCTTACTTCAAGAGTTATCAACAATCTTTCCGAGAAAAAAAAAAAACACCTATGGTAATATAGAGAAATCCAGAGTTAAACTCCAATAATTTATGTCACAAAGAGAAACTGGAAAGTTGAAGGGCCAGGAAGTGGTACACTTTCTCAGTGGTAAACCAAACTAAAATCTACGTGCCTCCCAGAGGCCTCCCACGTCACAGTCTCAGTCCACACTGAGTGTTGTCCCCTGACATCAGGGCTGCAGCAGAAACGAGCCCATCCCTTCAAAACCTGGAATGGTTGCTCTTGTAACAAAGTAAACAAGGCTCATTCTTTCAGCCGTGGTTGTTCAAAGTTGCTTCCCTGTCACCTCTGTAATAAACTGAATTTCGTCGGTTCAGGTCCTCACATACTCCTGCTGCTTCTTGATTCAAAGCTTGTCAAAAGGTTTTACTAGCGAAATTAATTTCAAAAATTCTTAAAAGGCATGTAAGACAGGTTGTGAGGAGGTGCAGCTGCTCCAAGCACTGAAAAAGAGGTCATGAATTTTTCCTGACCTGTGTGGGAAATATCTCTAGCCCAGAAGAGTATAGTAATTAAAATGGGACATAGAATGTGTCTTTTAAAGATGAAGAGTCCTATTCACCTCTCTGAGAACATGATGCTTTACTTCTACTTATCTGTTGATGAAATGCTCCAGGAAAAGCAACTATCATAAAAAAAAATTAGAAAACAAAAACTAAAAAGTATGTTGATAAAGGTATGCAAACAAAACATTCATTGACTTTGAAGAAATAAACAGGAATCTTCCTTTACAAGAAAAATTAAGGACATGTTATTTTTAGCCTTCTGCTGAACTGTGCTTTACTTGTAATGTTGGCAATGAAGTCCATGTTACTCCTCTATATTCAAGTCATGTCCTTTTCTGCATTTACATCAGAGAAACAAAAATTGTAAAGTATCTTAGTATCTAAGCATTCAAGACTTGTGTGTTCAGATTGCATTTAGGTGCTATTTTGAGCAAAACTGTATATTAGGAGGTTTTATATCATTACAGCTGATTAAAAATAAGATTTTTTTGAAAGACTATAGGGCTCTCTTCATGTGTGGGAGGGTCCAGACCTGAGAAGAAGGACGGTGTCCCGTCAGTTTAGGACGCTATCAAAGTGAAGAATAGACAAGAGGCACCAATTTCTTTATGGTGGAGCATGAACAAAGTATGCTGTGTTTTTTCTCAGCTAAAATTAGAGACATTACCTTAACTATTCTTTTCTTCACTTTTATGGTCTGTGGTAATTATTTGGCATATAGGACAAATTTTGGTTTTGCATGCAAGTTCAAACGCACAACCAGAGAGAAGTTCCCCATTGTTCAGCAAATTCTCTGCTTCCTATCGTGGTTCAGTGCCGGATTTTAATTGTGCAAGTTACAGTACCTTAACCATTTTTCACTTCACCTTTTATTTTACAGCTTCTGTTACGTGTTAAGCAAAATGTTCCTTTCACTGAAGTAGCAGCATACCAGCAGCTCCTGAAACTGCAAGATAAGAATTCTCACCTGACTACTCATAACAAATGAGACATGCCTTGCAGAATTCACCCATTTTATTCCAGGAAGAGAAAATATGTGCACTGGGAGATACAAACAGAAATGAGGAATGCCAAGTGACCTTGCGCAAGTCACTTCACTTCTTTGTTTCTCTTTGCTGCTGTTTTCCTTGCTAACTTTGGTCTGTCTTGTCCAATTAAAGAAATCTGCAGCAGGAGTGCTCTTTGCATTGTCAGCATATCTAGCCAATAAGGTGTTGACCTCACTTAGATACAATAATAAGTAATAAGTCATAACTATGACAACAATTTATAAGTGGTCCTGCATATCTAATACTTTCACTAAGAAGTGTTTCAATAACTTAAGGCACATGTGTAGGTTTAACTTCACAATGGGAACCCGCTCTTAACTCTTGTCAGCTTTAATAGAACTTAAAGGCCTAGATTTTCACCCTGACGATTTCTCCCAGAAGGCTGTTGTAGAAGTCTACTGCTCCAGTGGTCTGAGGAAAACTCTTCTAATTACAAACCCCAATGCACTCCTGAACAACTCTCACCCTCTGCTTTCACACCAGCAAGGTCTTCTCCTCTAGTGTTTGTGCCTGTGCTGTATTTAGAGAGACAAATCACAACTCTTCCAAGCCTACGTTTTACTAGGTGAAAGAGGCCAAACTCTGCTCTGAGTTACATGTCAAGCCTCCATTAGAACCTCTGCTTTGAGCTCTAATCTATCACCCATGCAATCACTATAATCTAATTCTGGACTTAAGCTCCTATTAAACTACGTCAAAAACCTTTCGGTTCTCTACGGCCAGAGCGGCAGGGTGACCAACCCCAGGTCTCCATACACTTCTCCCCAAAACACAGGAAAGGGAACTGTGTCCTTGCTCCTGAAATCCATTGCTCAGTGCTGTCCTTACCTGCCAGCACTCAGTACCCGTCCCAGGAAGGGAGTAGAGAGAAGCAGCTCCCCTTTCAGGAT
>Ga0181612_117514_pt1 | contig 13791 bp, 7 predicted proteins | sample HoacroProtozoa21_FD_119630 | JGI IMG/M metagenome (GOLD analysis project Ga0181612, IMG submission 119630) | Hoatzin crop microbial communities from Cojedes, Venezuel. Combined Assembly of Gp0051906, Gp0051904, Gp0051908 | reverse complement strand
CCCCACACAATGTTGTCTTTCCTCTACTCTTGTCTCTGATATTTAAGAGACACAAACGAAAGCAGGATGCACTATCACATTTTCTGCCTGGACAAGGTCCTCTACAGCCTACTGTCGGTGACCCTGTTTCAGCAGGAGGGTTGGACTAGATGACCCACAGAGGTCCCTTCCAACCCCTACCATTCTGTGATTCTGTGATTCTGTGATTCTGACATTTAAGCCTTCTTGATAGTCCATTTTGCATATAGACTTCAACAACATTTGTTTAATTGGCATTGCCTCACAAACATGTGCAAGGCAAGAGCCTTTCCTTCACATTTGACGTAATATTAGTCTGACTGTGTTTTGCTGGGTTTCTTGCCCCTGTGACTAAGTCCGAATTAAATCTGGGCTTCATGCTACACAGTGCTTGCCTACTTTGCTGAAGAAATCTTGAAAATCTGAGTCTGAATCCTGAGGTGACTAAAAAGAACCACTGCCAGGAGCTGTTGCCAAACTAAATTTCACCAGTTCAGACAGCCCAGAGTGCTAGAAAAGGCCTTTCACAGATCTGATTGTTACCGAATTTAGACTCATTTCAATTTCCAAACAGTTTCATCCACTTGGAGGTTGACTGCTTACCTTTGTCCTTGTAGTCCACCAGTCTGAAATTTTGTCCTTCTGGACTATGTGGTCCAATACATGAAGACTTGCTCATCAGATTATACACAAGAGTTGCTGGAGGGTTTTTCAGAACTGTGACACTTCAGGAAAAGACTGGTTTGCACTTTGCTGAGGTCAATAGCTTTGCAGAACTCATAAAAGCATTCACAAATTGTTCTTGACTGAATCATCATAACAGAAAGAAGGTGCTTATATATAATCATACCTTTTGGGAACTGTCTCAGATCATTTGTCTGCCTCAAAGGATGTTCCTCACAGCTATTCATCTGAAAGACATAAAATGACTCAAATTGGCCACTTGGCTTTCATTTCTACCAGAAACAGTGTACAGTTCTACCAGAAACAGTGTACAGTTCAGGATTACTTTGTTGTTTACACGTCTTAAGCAAGAGACATGGAAATGGCCGTTTCATATGTCAGAAGTTCTTTCTTTTGTGTTAATGAGTAAAAAGTCCCTCTACTTTTCAACCTTTTTTGCAAAGTCTATTATGTGAATTTGATTTGTGTCATGAGACATGTTAGATTGAAAGGGTATAAATGTGCTTTCTGGCCTTTAATGCTTTTCAACTGACTTCATGCATTTTAACATATAGTCCAGTAAACAAGACCCATGCAAACAGAAGACGATGAGCCTCTAACTCATACAGTGATACTTTTAAAAACAATAGAAAATGTTAACTTTGCTGCACAATTTTAACATAAAAGAGCTCATCCCTTCCTTTAAATAACAGCTAAGGAATAATTAAATATTTCTTTTCCACTGTCCAGATAATGACTGAAGAAATCTTGCTTGCTTATACTGCCAGACTTTTATCTAGGTGATTTAAACTCTTAAAATCAGTATTTCATGCATCATTATTTTTCATAGAATAACAGGCTGACCACTTTTGAATATTTTTAGAGCAGTTCATAAAAAAGACCTCTGACAATTCCACAAGTGCTTCTTTTTTTATGGCGTAGTTTGACTATTTTTTTTCTGCTATATTAAAGATGTACAATGTGGTGGAAGAAAGACTGGGACCCAGCTGATGCTGTTTCCTGCTCTTGGCATTGTCAAAGTGTAAAAGGAATGTGAGATCAGTGCATGATACTACCAGCAGGAGCGTAACAGCTTTACAACTGTTTTGCAGTTCGTATTGCACAAGCCAGTGGTCACAGCAGACCCTGGCAGACCAAGTCACCACTGTCCTCTGATCAGCCTACATGACTGCATCTCCTGCTTCAGATACTGAAACAGCAAAACAGTTTGCTACTGTAAAAACCAAAATGACAAGAACAAAATGGAACGAATTTATGGTGTCCTCGTGACAATGGATCATTTTTATTGCCTTTTTTTTTTTTTTTTACATTTTCTCCTTTGCCCTTAATACCTTAATACCATTACCTTGCAGCAAAGAATCAAACTGCCAAAAGAAAAGCTTCCAGGACTTGTTTCCAAGTCTCCAGGAAAGGCTGAACAGTCCTCAAGAAAATACCTTGATTTCTTTATGTCTTCTCATTTTGCTTTGGGATCATAGCTTCATTTTGAAGGCATTTATAAAGCTAAATCTGAAATCTCAGTGAAATATCTGGGAGGGCCCTTTGACGTCAATAAATTGCAGGTGAGACCTAACAAGTACTACACGCCTTGTTTTGATCAAGCTGTACATTGGGCAAACCACTGACTTAACAACTGAAGTGAGACTTACAAGATTCTTTATGGAAATTATTCTGAACTCTTTAAAATCAAATGAAGACGTTTATTACATTAAATCAACAATATCAGTCTGGTAATTCAGTAATTTTTTTTTTCAGATATGTGCAGTTGCAGGCAGATTTCACACTTTGAAAGTAGAAAGCTTTCATTATAGCAACTTTTCTCAGTGGAAGTAATTGCCTTTGAAAGGTGAAATATTCTTGTACCACTCCACAGATTAATTCTCTTGGATCTTATCTGCACTGGCAAAAAATGGAACTTGTGTCTTCTTTGCTGTAATTTAGGCATGCTCAAAAGCTTTCCCCACTCTATTTTCTAAACCTTTAAGGATAGTTTACCATGTGGTAAGGAGATACTAACCTGATTTGCATTAGGTTTCAGTCACCACTGGTATTTCTTCTAGATGGAACATATTAGCAAGTACTGAGATTTTTGCTGGGTAAAAAACTTCCAGTACGGAAGCTAGCAACCTGGGGAAAAATGTATGCAGATTTCCTGCTTTTTCTCCCTGCTGTGCTAACTAAAATACCAAAAATCATTCATTCTTGTATGTGGCTATTTTTCTACATACCATTCTGTTCACTTTCATGGTCTATCTTGGAAAGGAAATATCACCTGTTGTTCACTATTTGTGGAATTCGCAGTGGAATCTAACATATTTGTGATGCTGCTGGGCTCCTTACACACAGGGACAGGCTTGCTCTTGCCCTTTGTAGATGCAGACCTCTGGCTGGCAGCACAGTCAGCCTGCAATCAGCCATAAGGAGGTGTTCTGAGACACCCAGAGAAAGTCAGTAAACAACCAGAATTGAATCTACGCTCTGAAGAAACAGAGAGCTCAGGGTAGTGGTGCAGCAGTGGTGTCTGAGCACAGCAACCCAATTCATCTTGGTAATGGATGTCCAGAGGGGAAGTAAAATGCAGAGCAAAGTAGAAAAAGAGCAAAAAGTTCTCCAGAGACTTGCATGTCAAATGAATATATAAGGGAACATTTACAGTACATCTTGTTTAACTGGAATTAAACTTCTCTTTAAAACAATTCCCTAACTTGCACTGTGTTAAATATGACTGATTCTCTTTATTTAGTATGATCTTGTAAGGTATCTTCTTGAAGCAGCTAATAATTAATTGCAGAAGTATACTATAATTAGCTTTTAATGAAAAGTACTTATAAAGATAAATATTTGTGTACTAATTGTATCGACTGGAAGTTCAAGGAAGAGAAAGGCTCAGGCCAATACCTGCAAGAGCAGTTGATGATTCTTTACTTGTAATTTTGGAGGCATCCGCACGACTTGTTTTTAAAAATTGAGTTGATCTGCTCCAGCCATGATCTAATCACATAGGTTTACTCCATGTTCATCTCTGTAAGTACCTCCAGAGCTAGGTTTGCCTGAACCTCTCCTCTTCCAGAAGATTAAAGTGCTCCACAAAATCAATATATAAGACCTCACTCACGGGAACTGGACTCGCTAGAACATTTACTAGAAGTTAGTGTCTGGGCTAGTAGAAACCTGTCCTTCACAGCTAAATTTGAGGAAAGGGCTCTGTGAATAGACTATAAATAGTTTAGGAATTGTGCTGACAGAGCAGTTCCTTGCGAGGAACCCACCTAAAGCCATGGCAAAGGCCTAGTGCCCCTTGAATGTGCAAACAAGGAAACTGGGATTAAGAACTGGAAGTGGTTTTACCAGTTCACCTGGTAGTAATTGTGCCAAATCAAGCTGCTGAGTCTGTTTTAAAAAAGCATGTAAGAAATTGGATGCATCTCGCCTGTGGTCCAAAACAAGATCTCTTACAATAGAAAACTCGGAAATTTAAATTGAATTAATTTATTCAGAAGATTCCAAGGTAAGCTTTGATTTGATGGTATGCATGCCATTGTGAAGAGAAAATAGTCACTGCTAAAGAGCTTTCTAATCTACTGGAGAAAGGCACTGTAAGAGCTAGCAGCTAGAGGTTAAATCTGCAGAGATTCAGCTAGAAGGAAGGCACACAGGTGCTCAGCACACATTGGAAGAAACTGATGAAGGAAGTGGTGAAGTTTTCATTTCTTGAAGCTTTCATATCAAAACTGAGTGTCTGTCTGGAGTTGCCCGAGCTGAAATCACATCCTTGTGCTCAGTAAAAGCATGCCTAGATGTAATGCTTTATCCAGAATCTTATACTAAATAACCTAGTGGTCCTTGTTGACTTTAAAATCTAGCAATCTATTTCTTCTACAGGATGAGGGGAGAAGAAAGAGATAAAGAGTATTTCCATATTTTCATTTTTGGAAGGTTCTCAGAGAAGTGTGATGCTGAGGTATATGTATAAATGGATGGACAGATAAGAACTGATGACTCCCTACCTTGAAAAGAGAATTCTCATACTTGCAATATAATAAAAGAAACATCAAAATAAAACCAATTAATTTTTACTTTAATTATCACAGTTTCTACAGCTGTTGAGCAAATTATAGCTTCTTTAATACGTCAATTTTGAAAGTACTTCACATTACAACCAGCAGATAACAAGGGAATAAGAGTAATTGGAATTAAATTTATACAGTGGAGAATTCTCAGTTTTAATGTTGTCTAAATGGGTTTTAGCATATTGAAACTGCCAGAAACTCACATGTGAATAAAAGCTGTTAAAGAAAAAGAAGAGGAAAGAAAAGTAGGGTGTAAAGTAAATACAGCTCCAGAAAACCTTTTGAATAAAATAGTGCTATGCAACTCACAGCCCCATGAAGATCCACTACCATTGATCAGTGTTTGATTAACATTTGTTAAGTGCCAGCATTGATAAGGAATATGTAAGTCTCACAAAACATGATTCTCCTGGGTGACAGGTCATTTTCATTCATTGACATTGATCCTTTAAATCGCATGAAATGAGAAACTTTAGATGAGGCTCAGAGGAGAGGGAAGAACTGCAGTTCTCACAGACAACAATGTGGTATTATGATGCTGGTACTTCTTCCAGGTCAGCACCAGTCATGCTCAGAGCTCCTTGCTGTGCCAAACTCTTGTGTGTAAGCATGGAAAGCAACCTGGTCTAGTGGACGTTGTCCCTGCCCATAGCAGGGGGTCTGGAACTAGATGAACTTGAATGTCCGTCCCAAACCATTCTATGATTCTATAACCTTATGCAGTTGATCTCACAACTGAAATAACCAAAACAGGATTTAGGCAGCAAATAGAGCAGAGGCTGAGGTGACTTGCTTGAATACTTACCAAAAGTAGGACTGAATTCAAGCCCTGGGAGTCTGAGCACAGTGCTGTTTGCTGTTCTTGACAGTGAAGGGATGTGACTTTGTCTTGGGTGTGCACAAATCTTGGGTGGCATGAATATCAATGGAAAAGCTTCTGTTGACTTTGGTGGGAACAGGATTTTGCCCCTCAAGCTGATGGACAAGAAACAACACAAAGATGGCTTTGAAGATGTGGCTTTTCAATGGCAAAAACAGCAAAGAAGAATTTTGTTGGGCCATCAAAGATACTAACTATTAGGGTATGGACAAAAAATATCGACAGCAACAGTCTTCCTCTGCATGGACAGCAATGGTGGGTGCATCTGTATTACCATTTTATTTCCATTCTGGGGTGGAAGAAGCAAATTTGGAAGCAAATCGTCTGATTGCACCTCATTTTTAACACTTGTAACCTCATTGTATAGTGGTTTTGGAGCATGTGAACTGGATCTCTTACAGGTGAAATGAAACCAAAAGATGGGCTCTGAGAGGGCACCTCATGTGCTCTAAGTACCAATAGATGCTCGGTCTACAGGGCAAGAGTAGAACTAGTCCAAAGCAAACCATGGTCAAAGTGTTTGTGGGTGCTGTTCTGCAGCATCAAAGATTTTGCTCTGCAGATTTGGTCCTGTTGCACCACTTTCCTTGCTAATATAGGCATAGCTGTATTTTTAGCAATTATATGTCCAGATTAGCACTATGTTGGTACTGGCTTTTACACACACTCTGTTTCAGTGTGACCTAAAAAATTTAAACCAGTGCCCACCGTTATGAGTCTTGCACCTGAGGTGGTGTTTGAGCTGTATCTGTGTGGGTGTAAGAATGGTTTTCATTCACATTGCAAACCACATTGATTCCACGGACCTTCTGGATACCCTGGAGGTCAGACCCTCTCTAAGCTTAGGGATCACAGAATCACAGAATCACAGAATATTTGGGGTTGGAAGGGACCTCTGCGGGTCATCTAGTCCACCCCCCCTGCCAAAGCAGGGTCACGTACAGCAGGCTGCACAGGACCTTGTCCAGGTGGGTCTTGAATATCTCCAGAGAAGGAGAATCCACCTCTCTGGGCAGCCAGTTCTAGCGCTCTGTCACCCTCAAAGTGAAGAAGTTCTTCCTCATGTTCAGACAGAACTTCCTCTGCTTCAGATTGTGCCCATTGCCCCTTGTCCTGTCGCTGGGCACCACTGAAAAGAGTTTGGCCCCATCCTCCTGACACCCACCCTTCAGAAGGGAAGCAAAAGACTAAAGAAAGGCAGAGAGATTCAGTGACCCACTCAAGATAGGTCATGATTTGTAAGTGAGACCCAAGCAGGTCAGGAGCAAAGTATGTACAGGAGCTTTGCAAAGGAAAGCTAGCATTGCTCTTCCCTGACAGTAAGCCCACAGCCAACATTTTCAGATCTACTAATCAACAGCCCTTCATTCAAACTAGGAGAAAATAAAACTGTGCTGTGAAGCAAACAACGGACGTTGGTATTGAAATGAAAAGGATATGGAGAACATGAGAATTTTAGAGCAGGTGGCATCAAATCATTCCTGAGCAAGTCAAGGGCTCAGTGTCCCCAAAGCAACTAGGCAGAGAGGTCCCCAAAGCAATCTCTTACGGAGTCTTCTGTAGTATGTAAATTTATTGAAATACAGTCCCCTTTGTCTATTGGGAGATGAGTGTGCTGTGATCCGTCCTCTCAACCCACTCTGACACAGGCAGCTGACATCGTGGTTTTGAAGATCTCCCTTTTGTTTTTGCTGCCAGCTCATGGGAGGGGGAGAGAAGAAGGAACAGGAAGGAGGAGGGCATAAAGCGCCCGCAACTGTGTGTAGGCAGGCCAAGAGAATCTGTGCCACTGAACACCCAGATGGCAGGAAAAAGTCACCTTTTACTAACTGGATCTGAGGCAGATTTTTATAGTGTGTGGGTGTAAGAGAGGGCAGAGGCTGTGAGGAGGATGCAGGAAAGCAGAGCATGTAAATGCACACGTTTGCCCCAGAAAGAGGGAGAGAAGGGCACACGGTGGATAAACAGGCTTGTATCTGCATGTATAGTGTGGCAGAGTGGCATAGGGGAGAGGAGCTGAGTTATGGGACACCCTCCAGGAGCAGAAATTCAAGCACCTGATAAGACTTTCCTTTGCCTTCCTCTATCCAGAGGCACACAGGAGGTCTCCAGATTCGCACTGGTCTTGCAAGGTACATTGCAGGACAATTTCATTGTCCCCAGAGGCCCTGAAAAGGGTTTTAAAAATGGTGAAAAACTGTCTGTCTTGAGCTGTATTTTCTCCACACCCCTCGAGGTGACACAGCCCATGTGCAAGTTGAGAGCCACGTTCTTTGACTTCATGCTCATGAATGCAAGGCTGTGCCCCCACCTGTACCTGTTTGTAGTCTGAATTCCTGCCTTTAGGAAGAAATGAGCCAGCAGAAACCATTCAAACCTACTTTTGTGGGCTCCCATATATCTATGTGAATAAACTAAACAAACTACTAATAAACTAAACCAGGTCATGGCCTGCTCTTTGACTCTGTGAGCATGAAAGACTTGCCCATGTGTAGTTAAATTCTCTACCTTCTCCCCAGTACTCAGTGGGCCGAGTCCAACTTGCCTGAAATAGCCTGTGCTATCCCCTAGACTGTACCTGGTGACTGTGGCAGAAACTGTGGCTAATTAACATGGGCCCAGAACATGGCAGGGAATGTGCTATCAGCCAAAAGACATGGACAGACCCTTGCCACATAACCACAGAATGGTTTAGGTTGGAAGGGACTCCCCAGAGGTCATCTTGTCCAACCCTTCTGCTCAAGCAGGGTCACCTGCTTGTCACTGCTCAGGCCTATGCCCATAATTTATCGTTATACAGGGATCCTTGGAAAGGTTCTGACTCTTCCATCTCCAGGGGTTGAATCACACTTGTAGTTTCCATTCACCTGAACTATCTGAGATGCTGGATGGTTTGCGGCTCTTGGCACACAAACACAACTTAGAGTGACAAGAAGGTTGCCTGGAGCTGGTGAATTCTGCTTTGGCCTGGATTATATGGCATACACGTAAACAGTTCTCCAAAGATGCAATTAAATTCCTCTAAATATCCCACATTAATTGCATGCCTGAGTCAGTACTAATGCTCATCCTAAATGCATCTACAGACTCTTGCAAGTCTTTCCATAACAAGAGGTGCAATGAAATGTATGCAAGATAGCTTAAGGCCATGACCTTCTCCCTTAGGGGGGGCAAGGTTCTTAAAGATTTGTAATAAAGTCAGATCTGTTAAAAGACCGAAAAGTATTTCCAGTGAGATCTGACCAGACTGAGCAAGAGGTTGGCCTTTTGGTGACTCAAAAGAGGAGGTGCAAAGGGATCGTTTCAACCTCAGTTGGAGTAAGGATGCAAAAACACACAAAGAAAATCTGATAAAGAATGATCTTAAGAGCCTTGCAAGGAGTATGCTGTGATCTTACATCTCTAATGTCCACAAGCTATGGGTCCTGATTGTTGTGTTTCAAGACAGAATGGACCATTCTGATTACTATTTTGACTCTCTGACAGCAGAATTTAAGTCATGAAGTCCCAGACTGAAGAAGTGTCCTCTGTATCCCTCACTCAGCAGAATAGGCCAAGCGTCACCCAGTACATCTGCAAATAGAGGTATTTTGCCCACCATCTTTTTTCTGATAACTACGCAGGAAAAGACTGGGCTCCTTATTCTTGATTTATCGCCAGCCACCAAAGAGATGCCCCGCATTGTGCTGATAGGGAGGCGTATAAAGTTACCTCACATACCTGCACATGCCATGGGGGAAATCCACTGGGAACTCCTTGACAGTGCGTATCAAGGCAAATCTTCTTCAGTGATTTCAAGAGAAACCAAAAGCAAATGAAAATTAGGGAAAATAATCCCCTCATGTTTTCCTCTCTGAAGGTAGCAGATGTTTTAAAATTCACCAGACAAGGTCTGCCATGTAGGAGACAGTGGGGTGGAGAGGGTGGCTGCCCTGTATGGCTTCTTCCACTCCCCAGGCCTGCTCCCAGGGATCGCATCTGCATGTGCAATTTTGGCATTATCATAGATCTGGATGACTGTTATGCAGATCTCTGGTACGGGGAGCTGGGTTTGTTCCCTGGCCCCCCTCGGCCCTCCCTCGCAGAGGGAGGGAGCCTTGTGTATGGCAAACAGCACACCACACTGGTTATTAGTAATCTACCAACTGGCCGGTGACCAGGAACTGCTGCAAGCAGCATTTCCAGCTGACTCCAATGTTTTAATTGTTCTCTCTGTGTTAAGCAGAAACACATTTCTCTGTCTGAAGATTACAAATGAGAAGCTTGACACTCTACCCTCCCTCCACTATTTTTTCCTTGACCTGGGGGAGGTTATTCCCTCCAAGAGGAGACACCCTGTTATAGAGTTTGCTGTGACAGCAGAAAGGGACGCCAGTTCATCAGCATTAGTAATCGAGGGCATGAACCTCAACCCTTGTCCCAACCTCCCATCTTGCACATAGTCCTGCTCACATTAAGTGAGAGCTGATCCTGGCTGGGTATTTCCAGCCTTGCTTGTCATGAGATGCACATTAACGAGGGACTGATTCAAATCCCTCTGAAGCCAATGGAGAGACTCCCTCTGTCTTAAGGAGCTTTGGATCAGGCCCATAAGGACTCCTCTTCAGCACAGCCAGTAAACCAAATCATTAGATGGCATGAATCAGTGCAATGGCACCAACTCCCATGAAGCGAGGCCAAAGTACATTAATGAAGCCCTATTTCAGGAGCTCTGCTAATGGAGGAAAATAATATTCCCTGTAGCAATGCAACAAAGCTGCAGCAGCTGGACTGCAAGCTCTGTCGAGCCAATACCTTCCAGGAAGTTCTTCGTGCAGTTTTGATCTCAAAAGGAATCACTTACAGTATATGTATACTTCAATTGCAGAGTGTTTATTTCTGCAGTTTTGAAAAATTTAAAAATAAAAAAAGCGCAATTTTTCTACTAATGTAACAAAACATGTTACAGATTGTTCAGGTGAGATGTACTTGTATACAGGTGTCAATATGCAAAAGCCATGCCTCTAAGCATTTCTTTCAAGGAAATATACGTCAATTAATAGCCTAGGGTCTGACCTCTTTTATAGCACAGATTCAAGGTGCTGCAAGTGTCAGTTACCAGGTGAGTTACGCCAGGGTCTAGATTGAAGTCCCCTGTAAAGTACCATGTGGGCTATGACAGTCCCTTATATCAGGTTTCTATCCTTCCTCAGCACTCAGAGTGTTGTCACAGATTTGCTAAATGGACCATCAACGAAGCTGCATTCTGAGCAGGTCTCTTTCTCCACATTGTCGTGCAGGAACACATGCTATTTTACCAGCTCACACTACCAAGAAGGGATGGACAACATAATGTCAATTTCTGGCAATATAGAGCAGATTTCATGAAAAATGAATTTTACCATTCCTACTTCATCCTGAACCAAAAAGAAAATGTCACTTTTTCCTAAATACAAGCATCAGACCCCTCTGAGATACCCTGCTGTAGACATCTAAATCTTTGCCATCTGAATTTGAGATAGTCATCCCATTACATTTTGAATGAATTTTTATTGGACCTAAGCATTTAAGATGACTGTTTTAGGGACAGACAGGCCATTCATTCCCCACATTGACCATAAAACAGGGTGGAGATAATCAGCTCAGACTTAAACATCCATCTTTTAGATATTTAAATAAATCTCATCTCTGAAACTCAGCTTGAGTTGGTGACCCATATACTGCAAGTGGAAGGCTTGATTTTGTGCTGCAGACTTCGGTGGACAATACGCTATCAGTAGAAGATCCCTGATCCTCCCCATAATGCAGAAGAAGTTACTCCAGTGAGCCTGAGAGCTCGCTGTGCTCATGGAGGGAGTCTTTGGCTGTCTCTGTACCGTGAACAGATTTACTGTTGCATCTGTATCCACACCAGGAAAATTTACCCTGGTTTCTGAGATGTGTAAAGGCTCCTGTCACAGATGAGACTGAATTAGCATTCATAGATCTGAAGAAAAGAAGTTATCAACAGAATATTTTAACCTCTCTCTCAGCATGGTCTTTGAATTCAGGTTCAAGCCAAGTTCTCCAGCATCCGAGCTCAGCCACAAAACGCAGGATGGGTTTGACAGAAAACTGCATCCAGTTTTCATGTGAAACTAGCCAGAAGAAAAAAAAAATCACAAAAACAAGGAACCAAGCAAATAAATGAAAAAAAAAGCTGACTTAAAAACTAGGAAGGAAAAATGTCAAACAAAGCAAAACAGCTGTTCTGCAAATAACACAGAGTATCTTCATTTTCGTGCAGAAAGTTCCTTTCAGCAAAAGAAAATAAAAACAAGAAAACAAGAAAAAACCCCACATTTGTTTGTACAATTATTCAAGATGAATTCCCAACTTCTCTGAGTACCTGGATACCCCGCTCCGTTTGGGGCTTAAACCTTAAAGCCTCAAGTATATCTTGCAGTGGACAATGGCAGTAAGTGAGAGATTGCGTAGTGCAAGACTAACCTGGAGTCCCACCTTACAGCTTTACAACGCAGCCCATTACCCCAGGCACTGATACAAACATCTGGGTGTTTGTGTGCACGTTGACATTTGTTTGTTTATTTATTAATGCTACAGGGAATTGAGGATGAGGTTTGTTATTTCCACTAACCAGACATTAAAGTACCTTGAGCTGATCACGCCCTTGCTGAGTTTCAACTGAAAAAGACTAGGCAGAGAGAGGATGACACAGCCCTAGGAAACAGTAAGAGAGATTAATGCAAAGCACAGCAGCAGCACAAACAGCACCCAGATGTAATGCACTGAGCAAATGTCTCTTTTCTTTCCTCCTTTCACATTGTGGTAGATTAGCCACCAGAGGGAGTCCAAGAGACCCCCAAGAATTGCAGGATAAACAGATCAGCTTTTGGAAAAATAAAGGTAATTAAACATTTTCTACCAGGGGCTGCAGAGTTCAAACCAATGTGAGCTCTTTTAGGTTGCTGTGAGATCTGCATCACGGCAAGATTTCTCAGAAATAGCTAAATCAGACCTAATTTACTGTTTAACTTCAAGAAAACAAAGGGAATAAAAAAGCAAGCCGATACGGTTAGTATTATTGTTGATGATGCAAAGGGTCTTCTCCTTGTGTATTTCTAATTAAATAATGTTATGTGTTTATAGGGCAATGGAATGGAAAAAAGGGTCAGGAGACCTGAATCCAAAGGGCAAACGGTTCCTGAGCTGTATCACTATACACTTGGTCATGTGTATGGAAATGCGCACAGATATCTAAACACAAATGCATTATATTCTGTTCAATTTTACTGCTTGATAACAGAGGATGAGAGCTGAGATTTCACACTGTCTTGCATCTCCCAGCTCAACCTCAATGATGGAGGAGAAAACCATATCTCCCAGGGAATGAGGAAGGCATAAAGGATGTCATAGACTGCTGTTTATGTCTATGTCAGGTTAGAAAGGCATTACCACATGCAAATGTATATCACCTTCCTCCTTATAAGGCAGGGCAAGATGTAACACTGGTGGGCCACAAGCATTGACATGCCCAAACACCTGGGTTGTGCTATGTTACAGAGCTTTTACGGGAAAAACTAACCACATAAATGTCAGGAAAGACATCTTCTCCAGAAGATCCTGCTGCTCTTCTGTGGTGTAACTTGGGACTATCATCTTTATGGTCAAAAGGTGAGTACTTATCTCCATCACTGTGTTAAAAATCCCCATCCATACCTTCTTTCTAGACCTTGTTGGCTGGAGGTGAAAATATCCTTTTTTCCTCCTCTCTTTCACCCTACAGTGAGGAAATCCTGCAAGACTGGTCTGAAAACAGATGGGTTCCTGCTGAATATTGACATTTTAACCAGGAAATGCACACATATAAGGACGAGGAAGGGACTAGTACTATTTCTGGGTAATATGGAGCAGATTGTGTTTTCAGTATCATGTCGGTAGTGATAGTTCAGTTGTGCTGTGCAAGAACATACAGCTGAAATAGATGAGGCAAGGGAAGGGGAAATCAGAGGAGCTAAGAGATGCAACTATGGCCATAGAGTGGATTGGTGCAGAGCACACCCTCATCCACTACACTAAACATATTCTTCCTTCGCCATATTTGAATTTTTGACTTGTTAATACCTCACCTGTAGTTGCATTGGGTTGAATATGATCTAT
>Ga0181612_176681_pt1 | contig 13792 bp, 2 predicted proteins | sample HoacroProtozoa21_FD_119630 | JGI IMG/M metagenome (GOLD analysis project Ga0181612, IMG submission 119630) | Hoatzin crop microbial communities from Cojedes, Venezuel. Combined Assembly of Gp0051906, Gp0051904, Gp0051908 | reverse complement strand
TGGAACAGGCTGCCCAGGGAGGTTGTGGAGTCTCCTTCTCTGGAGATATTCAAGACCCGCCTGGACAAGGTCCTGTGCAGCCTGCTGTAGGTGACCCTGCTTTGGCAGGGGGGTTGGACCAGATGACCCACACAGGTCCCTTCCAACCCCGAAAATTCTGTGATTCTGTGATTCTGTCTTGATTGTTCTTAGTTATAATTTTGATATGCATTAGTGACTGTATCTTAGGGGTGAATGAGATACAAACCATATTCTTTTCATGCCCATGTTCCTATCCGAAAGGAGCTTATTGCAGTGAAGTTTTTGTTTCGTACAGTGGCAATAGCTACTGGAAGCAACTTAGAGCCATTCTAAGTGTTGGATGACTATGTAGTATGGAGAATTCACTGGTCAAGAGGTCATTTTGAACAAGTTGGCATATATTGACATGAGCTTGCTGGATCGAGTGTCTTTGACTAACTCTCCAGGGTCAGAGGAAAAAGGTATGGATCTCCCTTGAAAAGTCAACTTTGACTTGTTCATATTCTTCAGCAGCAGAAGATGGAGGTTAACTTCCTGTAGGGTGCTAGCAGCAGAGTTAGGGGCAAATAGGTGTAGTAAATTTAACAGTGATGATTTTTTGTGGAGTAGACTGCATATGCATATTGGACAGCTTCAGGACATACACCATACACAATGTGAGCATTGGGGTGTATGGTAGCATTACTTAAAGAGAATGGAGTTAAAATATGTTAAAATATGCTTGATTCATTTTCCCAGGTTTTGTGAGATTTGTGGTGAGAGGTACTTCAGTTGACTTATAAGCTTATATTTTGTCACTGAATTTGCTAGTATTCATCTGCAGCTAAACATGCAGCATTTTACAAGCCATCATAACAACAACAAAATGTTCCTTGTCACTAGCTCTTAAAGGGGAAGTTTTATGCCTTCCTGTTCATAGATGTGGCTATTGCCCAAACCAAGGCCTCAGCTCCCACTACTGTGCTCTGCTTATTTGGACTCCCTTCCTTCCTTTGAACAGATCCCTCTAGATTTGTTTCTCTGCCCCTCCATCACAATTGTTCCATCTGATTTTCCTTAACAGTGGGGTGGAATTATGTGTCATGTGTACAAGGAACTATATCATAACTTTGAGTTACTCATTGTCTTTTTTTTTTTTTCAGCTGTATTATCATCAGGATTCCTGGATCTTTACTGAGATTAGAGACAGGGATAGCAACCCACCATATTTTTGGTCTTACAACATTGTTTGCAGTCCACATATAGGAAGTTTAGATTGCCAAAAACTCAACAGTTGTTATTTCCTATGTAAAAGCAACATGTCAGTTTAAGAAAAACTCAAGTTCACAGAACAGAGTGGCGAGGAGGGCTCAAGCCCATCCAGTCGGGCTGGGGTGAAAAATGAGGCTCATAGCTGCTCTCTCTCTTGATGACTTAAAATTGCTTTACCAGAGATGCTGTGGGTGCTATATAATGGGTGAGGTGAATGTTGAGTGTTTAAGACCATTTCATGCATACTGAAAACCATCATTAATTATCTATGTTTCCAAGAAATCAACTAGTTGACATATTCTTTTTTGGGAACTATTAAAATTGCTGGCAATAAATCTGCAATACTAATTCCACTTTTTCCCTCTAAAAGTTCAGGAAATTCATAGATGCAGATTTCTGAGCACTAAGAAAAGACAGCATTTAAAGAGAAATGGGTTCTAAATGTAACCATAGCGAAGCTCATTTTTGTGGCTCACGAGGAAAAATAATGGATATGAAGTAAAGGAATATTCTGTACTTCTAGTAAGCAAAAATCTACATCTGAATGCACTGCAGCTGATTTAAATGGGACTTCTGCCGATGATTTCAGGAGGAGCAGAGCAGCTCTTTCTCTGGAATGCTGCCAGGCCCTAGAAAATATTTGGTGTCTGAAAAAACCCAACAAGGTGAAGAGTGACATTTTTAGGAGCAGAGTTACAGCGTCAGAAGTAAGTGGGAACAGTCCCCACCTGTGCCAGTGAAAGGAATAATCACGTTTCAACAGAAACTTCCTTGGTAGGTTTTGTTCAAAGAATAAAAGCTGTCAGCATTATGGCATACCAGTAACAAAAAGAAAAAACTGACAGAAACATCATAAAGCTGACAGAAGCTGTATGTCTATGGTTCCCCCAGACAGCACTTGCCTCTATTTTCAATGAGAGAATTTAAAAGTTTCCATTTAATTTAAAAAAAGGTCAAAATCATACAAACGGATTATGAGAAAGTTCTAGTAATCAATGAAACAGGTCTTCCTCCCCAGCATACGCTTCAGCCTATCTACTCTTGAATGAGCTTGTAACAGAAACCTACTGAACTGGGACTTTAAGTGTCTTCCTGGGAATTCCCCCCGAGACCCAGCCATCCCCTGTGTAGGTGTCTGCGTAATTAAACTCCTCTCTTTTATGCCCCCTTCTAGTGGCTGTGGCTTGTGGGGGCTCTCCAGCCTTAGCTGGCAGGGAGAGTCCGGCCTTTCGGTTAATGACGTGTCCCCAGATTGCTGATACCTGACCTTTACACAAGTCTGCTTTCCTCTGGGATTTGGAAAAGTAGAGTCATGAGACTACGGAGAGCTGTGGTACAAAATTATGAATGCATTTATGTATTGCATTCGGATCTCAATTTCTGGTTCTAGATTAAGCAAAATACCTAGTTTCATCTTGCATGTCACTCACTTTTTAGTATCTTACAAGACCTCTAGAGTCTCATTCGTTATTTTCACCACACTTTTTATAAATTGCAGTAGATAGATAGAATAAGGCAGCACAGCTTCTACTTTCTTGTACTGGAAATGCAGGAGTCCTGCCTGGCTTAGACTAAAAAAATCAAGTGAAAGGCCATGGCACACATGTTGATCATTTTGGATTGCCTGTGATTGGCACAGTCTAAATGTGTATCAAGGCTATACTAATTACTATGGAGACATAAAAATCCTGTTGCTTCTCTTCATTCTAATCCCAAAGGCAAACTGCTCATAAATAATATTTGAGGTTAATACAGCTATGTGAATATCTGTACAAATATTTAATCAACCACCTATTCAACTACCAAATAGTGGTAGTTTAACTACCACTACTTAGGCACTGTTGGAGACTTTCCCTTGGAAGTCATATGTTCATTAGACTTTAATACAGATATATAATTAATGGATAGCTGTCACAGCTGCTCTATCTGGTGATACACTAAAAGATGTCGGAAAAATAAAATGTATTGCAAAAGTGCCAGCTGCAAGTGGCAAACTGGAAAAATGACATGTTAAATTATTAAATGAAAAATGATAGACTATGCATTGTAATATGCATTCAGATGAACACTAAGTTACTGAGTTAGCGTTCATTGTGATAAAGAAGCTGGTACAAAAGACTTGGTCTTCATAACTCTCTGTGCCTGCCTGTCACAGGTTTTAAGGACAGGTCTATACTGCAAGTCTAGGACCAAGCAGATAACACATCCACTGTACGTCCACTTAATAAAATCCTTTGGTTATGCCAGGATGCTTTTCAATTATCTCACAAAGTCCTTCCTCTTGGCAAGGTGAAACCCTGCCCAACTCGGAGTCAGTCTGAGATGTATTTTCAGATACTCTGTAGAGAACAAAGAACTGGGGCCTCCTGGTGAGCTCAGCAGAAACTCAAGGTACAGTCAGATATTTGCTTGTGCATCAGCTTCAGACATGATTCTGCTGGCTGATAGTTTCCCCTTTATATGTGCAAAGTCAACCAAGTTAACTATCATCATCTTTAGCAAGGACTAGGACTGACTGCACCATCAGGAACAGCCGAATAACAACTTAGAAAGCTGCTTATCTCTGCCTTTCATCCACTTAAGTAAAATAATGTGGTAGAAACAGGCAAAATGGCTGTGCAAGCACTGAGTCAAACTTCAGTGCCAAAATATAAAAATTTTATCTTCAACAAAAATGTGCAGTCAGTGTTCTCCTCTCAGCTCAGAGGGGGTTACTAAAAGCTCATCATTTAATGAGTAACCCAAGCCTAAGTGACAGTTACAAAATTGAAATTGCGGAATAATGGTCTCTGTAGTACCATGAAGACTTTGGAGCTGCTTTCTACTGCTAAGTTATCCCACAGTCTACGTCTGACAATAGCCACAGCATATATTTGACAATGACAACCACAGAAGAATGTGTGGTCTCGGGGTGTTCCTTGGGCTGCGAGGATGTTTGTGTAAGAGACTTCAAACTGCTTATACAAATGAGCTCAAGGTAGGACTAGGTGGTTAGGACTAGGAGAGGTTAGGCGTAGGCAGCAAAGTAAACCTGCCCAGCAAAAGATGATGGTGCTTACAGAACTAAATTGACACAAAATAGAGAACTAAAAACAAAAATATAATACAGGAACGCCTTTTTTTTCCTCTTAGATTACACAGCAAACTTTCACAAAGATTACTGCACCCATTATCAACACCACAGCAGAAAATATCTAAATGAACAGATTAACAGCTTTGGAAATGCCATTACCCAATAACCAAACAGGTGACTCTCTTTTGTCAATTGCCAAACTATAAGTTTAAAAATATAAAATAATACCTGCTCTGCAGCTGCTAGCTTTTATTTCGGCCTTCAGTGCCTGAACAGTAGATTCTAAAATGACGGTGCATTCCTGAATGGGTATTTAAACTTCCAAACTGATATGTGCCTTTTTTATAGTAATGGTTTTAAATAGGCATTTTAAACAAATAAAAGGAACTGGAAAGGATTATCTTAATGTACCATTGTATTAATTTATCTCTTGATAGATCAAGAGCAAAAATAGACTGTAGATTTTCTTTTCCTGGGGAGTGATAATACTGAAACAAAAGCAGTTAGCTTGATAAACAATGGTAATGTTTCTGTCAGTTTTAGACAACCCAAACCCAAACAATTTTCTCAAAACAATGGAATTGAGAGCCAGCAGAGCTAAGATCATCCTTCAGTTTTTTCTTTGGTGCATTGAGTGGCAGTCAGGTTTATATGCCCGACACCGTGAGCGTGCAGCCTCCCCCCTACAGAAGGGCTTTACAGCTCGCTGTCTGGTCAACACATCCTGCAGCTGAGGAACTTGATAGGAAAACCAACAGGATCCAGGGAAAAAAGTAACCACGGAGAGAACAGAACAATTTACATACAGACAGAAGTACAAAAGGCAGACTAATGCCGTCCCCAATACTTTGTACCTCACTGGGTCTGTGCCTGGGCATAGGGACTTGCCTTCAGAGACCCAAGGGCAGGCTACAGAGTTGGAGCAGGCTTAGAGTTCAGATAAACTCCAAAGAAAGCGTGATGATAGGCCTGACCAAAAGACTTACAGGCAAAAAAGGGGAGTTTAATAGATAAATGATAAATCAAGACAGCAAACAGGCAGACGTTATTAAAAAGAAAAAATGCAGGAAAAAATAGGCAGGGTTTACGATACACAGCAAAAGAAAAATATGTAAAGGTTAAACTGCTATAAAAAGAGAGAATTAGGGCAGAATTGAATAAATCACACAAAAAAATTGCAGTTTTCTTCCTTTCTCATTCTGTGTAGGATTTTTCTAATTAACTCAGCATTTGAGACCTTCAGTTTTGCACTTCAGTGACGCATTTATAGTGGGTTTACTTGGGGTGTTACGAGGTGCAAATAATAAATAAGCATGGTTGTAAGTGCCTAATAGCCCAAATACCAGCAAACATAGAGCCTCTGACACAATGACATTATGCAGAGTAGCATACACCTGTTACCTACTAATTCATCATCAGTGGTCGATCCGCAAATATTTCAGCAGCTACCACTAAGGAAGATAAAGAACATGTTGTATAGATTTTCTTTCTCTAAACAGGGACCTGGGTAAAATCCATGACAGATAATCTGTGAACTAGGACTGACATTGCTCACTCCTGAATTAACAACGTCTTTAAAGTCTGGTAGAGAGCCTGTACCTACAGAGCTATCAGTCTGATTGTCTCTAGCATGTGCTAAGATCACTTAAAGGGCGAGGAGGGCAAGAGAGATGGAAAAGGAAACAGCATGAATAGAAATGAGGTAAAGAAGGGTTATGAGGCTGATAAACAGTCTAACTGTTGAAGTAGCCCTCTAGTCAAGAGGAAGGAAAGTTGGGCTTTTTATACATGTTAAATTACCTCAAAAAAGACAGGTTTAAACCCCATTTCTGAAAATATATCTAATAAGACTTAAAGAGAAAAACTATCCTAATAAATCCATGACTAAGAGTATCTGCAGGCACGTAAAACTGTTAAAGCTGCAAAATCCTCTTAGAACGGCCCAAAACCAGACATATTGAAAGCATGATGTAGTGCCCTCATTGTTCCTGTAACCTTACGACTGCAGTGACATTGTTAGAGCGTAAGCAAGGGCAGCCGTAAACTTCTCTATGTTGAATAAGTTTTATGTTCTCAGTTACTATAGGGATTTTCTGGGCTGAAATCTGGAGGATATAGGTGACCTGCTTTTCAGCACAGGGCAGCACGCAAACCTGGTTGTTTAGAGGTGGGCACAGCATCTTCCTTGTGCGCTGCAGTGAGTGCCTAAAATGATGGATCACTCCAGGGAAAGATGGGTCCCTCTCGAGCTAGGCAGCCCACATCGATGATACCAGTAGGAGCTCTGCTCCTCCATCTCCTCAATACTAGTGTAGTGAAGGTTACTGAAGCTGGAGTCTAGAGTAGATCCTTGTGAAAAGACCCACTGAAGGACAATTGAGACGTGAGAGAAAAAGGATGGCTGGGATTAATCAGGAGTACTTCTTGAAAGACAGCCAGGATGGAATGGCACCTGCCCCCCACACAGGGAAAGTGGGAACAGGGACTTTTAAGTACAAAAATAGCTGAGCTGTGTCTTTTAGGCTTGGAGAACACCAGCCACTCTGAAACAGAAAATCTATTGCTTTTTCCTATTTTAACTACACCTCCTCTTCAGCAGTCAGTACTTCCACCTTGGAAGAGCACCAGCACCTCTATGCCAACTTTCAATCTGGTATATATTAAACCAATGGAGATAGGCATCTCCAGGAAATTGATTTTATAATGAAAGTAGCGCAGTGCTAAGTGTAGTGGAACTCCAGAATGGCATTCCAATTGATAATAAATAACTCAATTTTCAGCCCAATAGTGATAAAGTATTTAACGCCAGTAATTCCAGTACTCAGCAGAGACTAAATTCTATCATTGTTTTCCCTTGCATTGCCAGGTGAGGGAGTGGAAATCAGAGAATACTTCTCTCCAGTTTAACGGCAAAAGGGGTGGTACCAGACAATGCTTGTGGGATACAAGAGGAAAATAAAACAGGTAAAGGCTCCTTAAACATCAGCCACCGCAGAAATTCTCTGTAGAATAAAGAGCATTCACTAACAGAGGTGTTGCAGAACAATTTACCAACCTAATCTTCCTCAAAAGGGAAGTTGGAAGAGTGCTTTGTGCGTCTCAGGACAATATGTTTGCAGCTCCTGTTAATGTATTGTCTTAAAAGGCTTTGTTGAGCATTATCTATGCTGACTAGTGACTTGAGAAATGAATTTGAGGATTTCAGTGGAGGTTTGGGTGCCAGAATGGCACTCATGGCTAGCAGATACTATTAATTATTAATACTAATATTTATCCCTTTAGAAAGACATTACCTAACTAAATTCAATAGATGATAGGAACATTCCAACACACATTTCATTTTTATATTATGTTCTTAGCAAAACGTATTTAAACAGGGTAATAGTAGGTCTCTGAATGCGGATAACTAAAGATTCCACTTTCTCATTCTTAATATCTGCCAAGGGAAACTATCAGTTTGAAAAGTATATTTTTATAAAATACGTTTGAATGAAAAGAAACAAAACATTGGCTGGATGTACATCATACTTTTCTGGTTATTTTTAGAATTTAAGAATAACAGTGTTTTATATTAGTATATAACATTGGAGAAATGTTATTCAGTCCTCCACTTTCAAATTTTCATGTAAGAGAATAACGCTGCAATAGTCACATTTCATGTACTTTAGTAGAATATTTTTCTTGCTTTCATACACTACAGAAATGTACTTAAATATGTCCCAGAAATATGTCTGTCACTCTAAACTGCTATAGAATTTTTTTGATTTTGGATTGTATTTAAATTAGCACACTTCAAATCTGTTCTTGAAAATAAAAGTCTTCTGTTTTATTTCCTTCAAACAACAAGTCTTGATTTAAGGTCAACTTTGCAAGATAATGCATCCTTTGGGGAGTTCCTCACTGCAATGCAGAGTTTTGCTAAGATCAGACAGGCTGTGCCCTTGGCCATTCGGGAATCCCCAACTGGTAATTTAGTTTACAAGCCATTCTATTCATGCCTCTAATCAATGGCCTCTTTTTTCCCAGGCTAATGACAACCTTATGAAGCAGTATTTCTCTCATGTCTCTAAGAAAAGAACAATTAGCCACAGCTACAAAAGCCATTGACACAAATGTATAATCAAATTGATTTTGTGGTCTTAAATGGTGGATTCAAAAGTTGTCGTAAATGACTTAATTGTTAAGTCATTGAGATATTAGATTTACCAGGAGGCAAGCTAGTAAAAGCAGCTATAACGTTTAGAGCAGGATTTGATCCTGAGAGATGCAGAGCAGCACCCATTGACTCCACTGAAAATTCTGCAGGTCTGTCCTTCTCCCTCAGTTCTGTACATCACCGCTCTGTATTCCCAGGCAGCATCATGCAGAGCGGGCACAAACGGCACTTTAAATATATATGCCTCATAAAAACATCAGGCTAATACTTAATAGAGCTGTGCATTTTCCCTTAAAAAATGTGTTTTGTCAGCCTCTCCTGGATCTTGTTTTTGAAGCATCTACTTTTATTGAGACTATATAAAGCCTTTTGGGAAACTTCAACCAAAAGGTTCTGTTGGGCATTAAATGAGCTCCTTTCAGATTCTGAGCAAATACATACTCTATTAGTGTTTCATAAAGCTGATACAGAAAAGTAAGTACATCTTCTACTCATCTCATAGTTTACATATTTGTATGTCCATGTTGCATAAATAGATGTGTGTATGTAGACATGCATTTCTCTCATAACGCTAGCAAACTTTGTAAATAATGAACTTTCACAGATTTCACACTAATCAAATTACTTCTTGCTATTAGGTATCCATGGAGGCTGCTCCCCAGGTTTTCTAATTTTGCTCATTATGTTCTCTAATTTTTCCAGAGAGACAACTCAAGCAACTATTTGATATACATCGGCTGTACCCAGCTGGCTTTCACTCGAGCATTTGCTTTGATACAGCATCACATGGTGATACTCATTACTTCAGATAAATTATTCAGAAAATCCCAGATGCAGTGTCCTGCAGTTTACTAAGCTATAGGAGAGTTTTCCTGAAGTGTGATGCTTTCATATCCCAAACAAATCTGAATTTATGAATATTATACACTCCTAATAAACCAAAAGAACCCATGTACTGAATCACCAAGTTGCAATTAAACGTTAGCATTATTTCTTGAAAAGTTCCTTTAATATATAATTTTCTTTCTTTCCTTTCTCAATGCGAAGTTTATTCTAGAGATAAAACACAGTAGCAAAAATTTCTAAAGCTGTAAGTTTTATTTCCTGTAATTCTTAAAATTTTAGTCTGGAAGAACAGTTTAACATTTTCAATATTACTACTGTTTTCATGCTTCACATTTCAAAACATATCAGAAGCTGAAGTTTGCTTAAATTTAGCCCTAGATTTTTATCTTTTCATGAAAAGTTCTTCAAAGTTCTTCGATTAATAGATAATACCTAGAAAAAAAATTTTTAAAATTAAAATTATCCATATATTACAAAATTTCCCCTTTACCTGCAGTGCTTAAAACCATCAAACACAGTACTGAATCCAGAGCACTATGCCAGCATAACCATGTTGCCTTTAGGAACAAACCACCCAAGAGATTCTAGAAAATATCCTCAGAGCACCAAAGTGAAGCCAGCAGCCTATTCCCTAACAAATTTGCCTGTTGTGCACCTGCTACAGAGCACTTCAGTAGCATGGCATCAACAGGAGGTTGTAGGGGAGTGTAGATACAGGACAACTGTAAAAGGCTTGTTGCATCTTGGGAAGAAAAGGAAGGTAACGGCTGCTGCTGCTGTGTCAGGGCAATTTTGTGGGCGCTCCCACACACACTAAAACAATTTCTCTGGCAATCCCCCTCCCTGGTTAGACACTTTAGGACGTATAAACGGGAAGGCTTTCCCTGGAGCTTGCTGAGACTGAAGTGGGAAGCATCCCACCTACTTCAAAGACCCCTGCATCATTCTCCCTCAGGGTCAATCCTCACTGACTCCCTTTACTGCTGCTGGAGAGGACAGAGGTGTCAGAAGGAAAATCCGTCCGGTTTAGCACAGAACCTAAGAGTGAGATGAAACACCCTTTGGAGGTGCCTACAGTTTCAAAGAGACCATGGCGTCCAACTCTGGATTTCAACATCCCACTTTTCCATTGCTAAGTTGGGCCAGCTGGTTTCATTTCTGTGGAGTAATTAAATTCATCTAATTAAACTGAGCTGCTGTTACCATGCATTCTGAAAGCCTCCATTTCAGAAACAAGATGACTGTAGCAACTCTCTTTCTGGCTTTTTTAGCATGTTTTTAGTCCATTTCACTGGTGGATAAAGGTATGCAAATAGTTAGTTTAAAGGATCAAGCAAAACAAAGGTAAATAAAAATTGCCAAACATTCCTTCTTAAGATCTTGTAATTTTGAAGTCACCTTCCTGATTCTGAGGTATTGATTAAAGACTCTGAAAGCTTATTCAGGATAATCATACTAAAGCTGCCTGTGAGAAGATGAAGAACAATCTCATAACACTGAGTGATAAAATGGCAGATGAATTTTAATCTCCATAAATGCAAAGAAATGCACATAGGGCAAAATAATTCTAACCACGCATACGCACACATGCGTAACAATGGTTGCTAAAGTAGTTGTTACCACGTAGGGAAAAGATCTTCAAGACACCTGCTTAAGCCCAGCGGTATTCAAAAAGCAAATAGAACTTTAGCAATATCTCAGGAAAGAAATTGAGGCTACACCAGAAAACACCGTTGTGCTATCAGTGGTGCACTCACATCCTGAGTACTGCATGTAGTTCTGGTCATTCAACCCGAAAAGGACATAGCAGAACTAGCAGAGGTGCAGAGGGTGACAGCCACTGCCATCAAAGGCTTGGAAGAGTTCACTTGCAAACAGGAGATTTAGTGGACTAGGATTCTCCTGCTGGACAGAAATCACATAAAGGGATACGATCATCATATCTGAAATTGGTAATGATATGGATAAAATGCAAAGAATTATTACTTAGTATGCTTTGTAGTGAAAAACCTCATGATTACCTAGTGAAAATATCAGCAAGTAGGTACCCAACAAAGAAAAGTTTTTTTGGTTTGGTTTGGTTTCATGTCTTTCGCCCCTCCAATAACACATAACTGAACCGTGGATCTCATTGCCCCAGGAGGCTGGGAAAGAGAAAAGTTTAAATGGCCCTAAAAAGGAATTAGATGTATTTATAAAGGATAGTTAAGCACAATGATCCTTAGGCAGCCTCCAGCTCAGAGATTCTTTAAGATACTGAGAGATAGGAAATAGGAAGGTGTGAGAGAGAGAAGATTATGTCTGCTTTGTTGCTTGAAGTCTTTTTCCAACCATCTGCTCTGAACGGTACTTAGAGACAGGATACAGGTTAGGCAGAGAGCTATTCTGAGCCACTAGAGCAGACCTTAAGTTCTTACTATGTTTTCCTGACTATGTGTAAAGTAGGAATTTATCTTTATTCACCTCAGGACCCAACTTTCATTCAGCTATGAAATCACAATAAAAAACTCTAGAATTCTAATTCTTATTCTCAGATCCTAATATAAACAAATAACTCTATTTCAGTTAATAATATATTATTTTTTAAAACAATTATGATAGTTGCTAAAATAGAATGAAAACCAGGTTTCATTTGTCCAAGAATAAAAGCAGCTTTAAAACTATGGGTATCTCTAGTTTTTCTCATCAATGTCACACATAAATTTACACCAAAAAGACTTCTACAGCTAGTCATCTAGATATATAATAAAAGTTTTTGTAGGACTATACTTTCCCAGTTCTGACTGAAGTCTATGTAAACTACCAACATTGAATAGGCCTGGAAGAATTGCAATGTACAGACTTGCTTTTGTACAATCATAGTCCCTTATTCTGGTGCTGTAGGTCTGAGCAAGTCATCTTTCAAAAAAAAAAAAAAAAAGCCAAAGCACTTTACAAAAAAAAATACAGCCTAAAACTATGATAACGCCCATCGCACTAGGAACATTCTGTAAAATCCAAGCTGAGGCAGGCATTCCATATTCATTTCACTTGAGTGTTAGCCATACACAGTTTTGATTTTAACAGTAGCAAAGAATTTGGCATCTCTTCTCAGGGACTCTCATCACAGCACGACAAAAAATCCACACTGTAGAGCTATGCAGCCTAGGAACACCTGATCACAGTTATGCTTTTAGTTCAGCTCCCTTGATGATGAATTCCCAAAGGCAATGTTTTGAGTTTGTAGAGAAAATCTATCTCTGGCATTAAACTCAAAGCTACACAGGGATGCAAATACATTACATAGAAGGAGAAACTCCAAGACGAAAACTACAATTCTTTCAACCAGTTTAAAAGCTTATCTTGCTTTGCTTGGTGTTGCAAAATTCTGTATGCATGAATATATGCAAAGCTGAACTAGCATTTGGCCACACATAATGATTAAAAAATAAGAGCTGGGACTCAGTTCTCAGAAGGATCAAATCCGTAGTGGCACTATTTCATCCTCAAATTCGACACAATCCTGTACAAAATCTCAGCTGACGGGCACTAAGTCATATGAAAGGCAACGTACAACAGCAAAAGCTGAAGGGCAATATTCCCAGTTCCAACATCTCCTCTTGGTTGCACATGATAGTAATGAATTCTGATAATCTGCTTTCCTTATATAGCTCCCTACAGCAACATCAGTGAGAGATCTGTATACATAAGCAGAGCAGAATAACAAAATAGAGAAGTTATGCTGATTAGAGTGGTAGAAACAGTTAGATTAGGTCAATAGGACATGGGGATGAGCATGCCCTCACTATTGCCCGAAGTACAAGCATTACATTGACCACAGTGATAACTGTGAATGAGCTCTAAAATATGTGCAGATTCATTATCTCTGTACAACATTGCACTAGCAACAGGAACATGAAGCACAAATAACTTTTAAATGCAAATCTTCTTTTTGAGAATGCAGGTATTTGTTTTGCAAAGCAGGACACTATATAAATACCATCTCCACTTTTCCTCCAAGCCAGCATTTGAAGAGATTTCTTATTTATTTTTCAAAGCCTACTGCATTTGCAATAAAAATGCCTAACTTAATTACTATGGCAATACAGGGGCACATTTGCTACCACAGGAAAGGAATTATGCCATTATGTCTCTTTCTCAGATTAAGAGCTAAGAAACAAAAAATATCCTGAACTCACTAAATATTCTAGCCAGACTTTCTACCAGTCTCTTCATTGCTATAAAATATTCCAAAGGGAGAAAAAGTTATTACACTTTAGTGAATCTCAAGAACAAATGAAGGAAATGTAAGCAGAACAGTAACTCAGAGATGATGGTTGGCAGAGAAATGTGTGTGTGGGCGGGTGATTTTGTTTTTTTAACTGTCCCAGTAATCATGGGAAGAAAGTCAGCACACAAGCAATTTGCCCATCAGCCATTAATTGTCAGTGACTGCTACCACAGTC
>Ga0181612_161032_pt1 | contig 13792 bp, 11 predicted proteins | sample HoacroProtozoa21_FD_119630 | JGI IMG/M metagenome (GOLD analysis project Ga0181612, IMG submission 119630) | Hoatzin crop microbial communities from Cojedes, Venezuel. Combined Assembly of Gp0051906, Gp0051904, Gp0051908 | reverse complement strand
TTCCCACATTTCCCCTTTTGTCTTTTAATAGAGATGGATTATCTCTTTCTTTCTCATTCCCTGTTAAGTCTCCAAAATGTATACTTCATCAATGTCTAAGGAAGTTAAGAGTTGTATAGCATACACAGTCCTCCCTAAACTGGACACTCTGCGTAATCAACTTTTCTGGGAGTTCATTGTCTGAGGATGAAGCAGGAATTGGCTTACAGTAACCAGGCTCTGTACGTTTGTTGTCTCAAGAGCAGCACTGCTTGAGTTCCTCAGCTGCAAAATGGGAAGACGAGGCCAGAGAACTCTCAAGACTCAGGGACCAGTGTCAGCTGGGATCGTGATGGTCACCCAGGGGCCCTTCAGGCTTGCCATACCAAGAACAGGCAGCTTCTGGGATACTCCCATGCCAAGATAATGCCCATTTCATCTCAGGAAGGGTCAAGCACTGTTCTATGAATACAAAATCAGTTCCTAGAGTACATTAAAAAAGTTTATTTTTTACCCACGTGAGAGCCAGTTTTCATAGCTACACCTAGGAAACTGAAATTCAAAGTCCAGCTTAAGCTTTTACGTTTCCAAACAGTCAAAATCCTCTCTTACCTCTTCTCCCTGAAAGACGTCTGAAGACAGGGCATGCATAATTTGCCCCTCAACAGGAAAGCCATCTTTATTTAAAAGGTTTCACAGTCTTTCCTTTGGTATTAGCTGTACACGAAGCACAGAAACTGATTACCACTTCAACGGTCCAAGGACCCGTCCCCATCTGTAAGGTGGGTCAGCTCCTACGGCTCGAGGCTGACGGCTGCCACTGACCTACGGGCAGGTCCCTTCCCGGCCAAGGAATCTGCTACCTCCCTTCTTATGGAGGGGGGACACAGGCCTTGCAGGACGCACAGCAAGGATTCTGGTTTATAGGGTTGACAGCTGAACCAATTGGCATAAAACTTAAACATCCTTAGTCTTGGTTTTTGGGATCCAAAAGTTTTTTGATTTACATTTAAGATACAATCCCAAAAGCAAGACCAAAGCTGTTGAAGGTCTACACCAATCGGTTCAACTTTCAACCCAATAAACCACAATCGCCATCAAGACACAGAAGGATTATGTCTTGATGAACCTGTTCTTGCCAGGTCTTCTGTGGTTTTGCACTGCTGCTTCTCTGACAGCTTTCTCTAAAATACCTCACAAGTCATTGCCTTCCTCTCCTCAGCTTTCTGCTGGGCACGTGTGAAGATAGCCTGTGTTTTATGGAGGTGTGTAAGGTCACACAAATCCCTGTGTTTTATCTATGATAGCTGAAAAGGCTTTGGCATGTGCTACACAATGCTGGCTTCCTTTCCAAGGATTTTGTGTTCTGTGTGGACTGCAGTGTTTGCAGCAAGAGGATGATTTTTTCATCCCCTTGCTCCTGCGCACCGAGGCCCCGATTCCACAAAAGCTTCCGTACTCACTCAGGCAAGTCATCCTATAAACCTCTGCCGCAAGCAGAGATAGTGATATGCACAAGCATGCCAGGGCTTTATACCCTTCTGACATATTTTGGGCACCACATTGATCTCCTTTTGATATAAATCCAGAGTAAATCAGTTTAACAGATTTTTCTTTCTGTGTAAAGACAATGGAAATACTAGCGGAATAATAACTAGCATAGTATTAACCAATGTTATGTAGCTAAGAAACCTTGCTTTGTAACACAGGGATTGATGGTTTTATTAGTAACTTCAGTTACAAATATTCCTCCTTGACAGCAATCAGCAGCTTCAGGGCCTTTTGATTATTATTATTTTGTATCATTTCTGTTTTAGTTATAATACTTTTTGCACTTCTCTAGCAGTTTTAATCTGAAATCTCAAATTACTTTGCAAGCACAAATTCATTAAACCTCACAGCGTCCCTCTGAGGAAGCTGTTTAATTAATACAGCCAAGTTATGGATGGGCAAATTCAGGCACACAGGTATTAAGTCATTTTCCCAGAGTCACAGAGTAAATAATCAAAAAGAACAGAAAGAGAATTTCAGGGCCACATGCTGCCCGGATATGAACATGGAGAAATATCTGTAAAGTTAAGAAAGATATTAGTTATTGCAGTTAAGACAGGCTATTTCCTTCTCTTCCAACAACCTTGATGTGTAAAGAAACCAGGATGCAAAGGAGTTTGCCAGCAACAGATCAATTTTCACTGCCAAAACTTCTGTCTCTCTGATGGAAACACTGCTAGTACAAGATTATCTGACACAGTGACAGGTTTTGGGGGTCTTCTCTTCTGCTCAGAGCTCTTTTCCCTGCAGGAATTGAAATCCAGGGTGGGAGCAGCCCCCGTGCAGCATCCCAAGCGCTGCACACGCAGGGTCACCACATTGCTTAGAGCTGAGACACTACGTACCCACAGCGCTGGTTGGAACCAGTGGGTCCCGAATGTGCTGAGTGTCTCTCCAAACTGGATCAGCACTGTCAGTAACTGCTTCAGGAATAACTGCACCCATCTTAACAAGGCTCCAAGCACTTTCAGAGCTTCACAGTTTCTCTTTCTTTGAATACAATTCTGAATTAAAATCATATATTTACCCCAGCTCAACCCTTCTTCCCTCCTTCTTTTTCTCCTTATTTTCCTCTTAAATGCTACATAAATTGCTTTCCTGGGACATGAAAACTAATGTATGCAAATTGTTACACAGCATTATCACTGCTGTGGTGCCACTATATTGCTGAGATAGTTAATTACCAGGACAGCACAGTTTGTCTGCTCTCTATCCCCCTGTGCTGCTCCTAAAAGGAAACAAAGGAAACGACATCAGAGAGAAAAGGAGAGAGAGAATTCAGTCCCCTATTAATAACCACTATAAAGGAAATAAAAGATTAAAGGCCACTCGTGGCACACATGGCATACAGCTTTGTGCGCCACAGATGCTGAAGAGGGTCTTGGAGCTGGGTCTGCACCTGGCCATGTTATTCATCAAGAGATAAACCTTGAGATCCTTGCTTCGTTTGCATTGAATTGCTTTTGTGCCAAAAGGAATTTCACAGAAGCGAGATCTCAGTGAAAACCAAGGCCAGCGGCAAGAGCATCGCTTGGGTTCACACAAGGCTCCTCGTCTTGGTTCTGCCACTTTCGTGCAGTCATCGCATTAGCAGGTGACTTAAACTGCTACTGCTTTCCTTGTCTGCGAAAGGAGAGGTACCTTTCTCCCGCAGAAAGTATTTTGGGATTTACCTTACAGCTGAAATCTTATTTTCCTGGTGTCTCCTGACAGGGCAATGTGTTCTCAATGACTAAGAAGCCAGGTCGTCACCTTTACAGAAGTAATGTCATCACCAGGCTTTTCATGCTCCCCGCAATCAATGCTGACTTCTCTGCAAGCCAATGACAGAGGGTGGTCCTGAATAAAAATGACATGATTTAGCCTTAGGAAGCATGCAGAGATCTAATTAAAAAAAGTAAAAACCAAGAAGCCCTATGGATTCTAACGACTATATAATTTTTCGAGCTGTTCTGTGGGATTTAATAGCAATTTTAAAAGGATGGTTAAAACCGCTGTATTGAATACACAATTGCTTATTGCATTTAAAGAGTTATTTATTTATTTTAAAATTGTTTCTATCGATCTCATTCAATCTCTTTATGATCACGCTCGTGCTGCTCCTCCCAGGTTCTTTAAGATGCTTCCACAAAGGCGGGCTGTCCCTGTAGGTGACACCCATTAACAGGGTCAGTTCTTTTGAAAGAAAGAGCAAGAGATAATGAGGAAATCCAGCGCTCAGGGAGCGGGCAGGCACCAACACCCCACCTCCAGTTATCTCCAGCCAATAACGCTACATGATGATGAGGTAATGCTTGCATTTGATACTCCATGGCAGCGCTTCAGTGGCCTGTAATTCTCCTTAAGCGAGACAAAACCGGGAGGCTTCCCTCTCCCTGTTGTGCTGGTGCAAATGAGTATCTGAATTCAGACCTTCACAGTTGCAGGGAAAGGGGGGTGGCGGGGAAGCCTGCCAGGGCTCAAGCTTCTTTTTCCCTTCCCTCTTTTGTAACACAGCAGCGAGGTCGAAGTGTTTTACTCGCAGAAGTCAAAGGAGATCCAGGCAGGTGGTTTGGTTGCTGCTGCAGACAAATCCCAGGATGGACTGGTTCCGAAGGCTTCCGAGTAAATTTGGAAAATGGCCATTTTTGTATCACTCAGAAACCAGCTCGCTCGCCTTCCATCTTCCTAGTGCAACCAAGGGGGGAAAAAAAAAAAGAGATTTTGTGACTCGGTATTTAAAACACATCAGCAGGGGGAAAGACCACAGAAACGGCTTTGTTTTCCTCACTCGGTGTATGCTGCGTGCATTTCAGTCACCCCTCTCTGTTTTCTTTGACAGGAAGAACAGCTTCTCCTGTCGGGGCCAGTGCGGCCACGGCGGGCAGCCGGAACGTGGGGCGAGCTCCCGAAACAGCAGAGATAAAGCTTGGAAGCAGATGATGCGTTACAGGCAACACTTTGTCGGGCAGAGAATAATTCCCCTGTTCACGCTCAGGCCGCCGGCCACCTCTGCAGGTTTGCAGGGAGGAAGGGAACACCGTGTTACAGAATCACAGAATCACAGAATAGTAGGGGTTGGAAGAGACCTCTGTGGGTCATCTAGTCCAACCCTCCTGCCGAAGCAGGGTCACCTACAGCAAGCTGCACAGGACCTTGTCCACGTGGGTCTTGAATATCTCCAGAGAAGGAGACTCCACAACCTCCCTGGGCAGCCTGGGCCAGGGCTCCGTCACCCTCAGAGGGAAGAAGTTCTTCCTCATGTTCAGACGGAACTTCCTGTGCTAGAAGAACAGGTCTGCAGACAGGATTCCTTGGTGTATGCCAAAACACAGCCTGTCACACGCGCACCGCTGGCTTGACGTGCCACAAGAGATGCTCGCCCCCAGAACCACATCTGCAGCCCCTTCCTCTCCCTCCCTCCGTGGTTTTTTTCTCCGCTATCTGAACAAGCCCCGCTCCTGCCTTTGCGGGGACTGCGGACGGCGTTTTACCTTCGTCGCCGCGGGGCTGCTGGGGAAACATGTAGTTGGTCAGCACTCGCTGCTTTGTTTCTGGGTGCGCCTCGGTCTGCAGCGGAATGAGAGCCTTGGACTGCGCAGGGGGGGCAAAACAAACAGCGGTTAACTGGGAGCCCGTGGGCTGAGGTGGGATTTCAGCATTTGAAACAGAAAATATAAGATTAACTAAAATTCTGGATGAAAACAAACTTCTCTATGGACTAAACCAAGTATTAATCTGGTGGAAATACCTCCCCTCCCTGTAATTCCTATAATTCCCACCAGAACACCAAGCATCAGCAGTACTGACTGCATGCTCCCAGTCGGACCAGTCAGGAAGCTCCGGGATCAGCGGAGCGGCGCAGCGACTGCACGGTCCAAGCACCCACACCACGGCCGTGAGCCGTCTGCGGTTAGGGTTAGCGAGGAGGAAATTCACCACAGCTGTTCCTCCATCTGGGGGTAGCCCTGGTGCAAGACACTGGAGAATTTACACGGAGGCACTCTGAATCATCAGATTCTGCTATGTTCTACCTCGACTGATTGTTTTTTATTATTGCTTTGCTCCAAATTAGCATCTAGGAGTGACTGTCACAGTTCACAGAATGGAAATTAATCTGTGCTATGCCGCAGGAAAGTCAAAATGCTGAAAAATGTTGTATATTTAATAGGAAGGGTATGTTCCGTGGCTGGGCTGAGAAGTCATGCAATGACAATTAAATAGCATTTAAAAAATGCTATTTTTTCAATGGAAATCAGAGTGAAAAAAACGAGAATCCTGATTTAACGCGTCAAAATTTACTCCCCGTTCTCTATTATCCCTCTCCCTTCGTCTCCCCTCCCTTCAGCTTTAAGGTTGTTTGTCCAGTCCCTCCCCGGCGCCGCGCAGTCAGCGGGCACCCGTGCAAGCTTAATTATGGAAGAGTTTAATTATGGAAGCATAAAATGATTCTATCCACCAGCCCTGGAAAGGACAGAGACTTATTTCAGTGCTCAGATGTCGGCTGAACTCTTACATTTCTCAGTGTTCATGCTACATAATTTGTTTTAAAATAGAATCCTAAAGAATATACAGTAACGAAACCAACCCCCTTGGAACAAACAAAGGCATACTTAAATTTAAAAGGAACTTAGACGACAGTTTTCCCCAAAACAAGAGTTCTTGTGCATCTTGTGCATGTTTAAACTCCCATGGACATCTATGGAGTTTAAAATGGAAGCATGGGCAGGAAGAGGCAGACGGCAAGAGTGGAGGCATACACAGAGTAAAGGATGGAACAAACCAGCAACAAGTTTGGTAACAAAATCTTACCTCTTGAATTTCTATTTACAACATACTTTTGGCCTTTATTTACTACTTCTGTAAGGATATAGAAGCTTGGCTGGATCCCAGTAATCAGCCCTGCAAAGGTGATCTTTCCGAGTTAATAAACGACAGCCAGAAGAATCTACACCTCGGTATGAAAGCTTAAAGCTGAACTGGGAGCAAACACTTCTAAAACTCTACCACAATCATGTATTAAACTACAGGTTTCGTTTACGGCCCTTGCTAAGACCCCTAGTACTTTACTAAAGAAAATATGAATATTGTAAGGCGTTACCTGGTTGTCCGAAAGCCACAAAGCTGCAAGTTCTTTCAGCTTAGTAAAAGTGAATGGTAAATTCTTCAGTCTGTAAATGATAATATTGGAACAACATGAATCCTCCATTTTCACAACGGTTTCTCTTAAAGATTTATACATAGCTTCTTTATCTTGATCATACCGATATTGCTATAATTTCATATATTTATTTTCTCTCATTTTTTACTAAAATACAATATTTTATTACGGACATTCCACCTCCAGAGTGACATTTGGAATCTAAAGCTACTGACTTCATACCCTTGGGGTACCAAGGAGATACCGATATTTTACCTCGGCTATAATGTAACCGAAGTTACAGCTTATAACACCAAAACCAGACAAAATCCTGCTCCCCAGGAGACTTCTAGGAAAGACCTAACAGTTTCCAGTATAGCTAACGGAAATAGTTTCATTGGACATTTAAATTCTGGAACAGAAATGCTTTAAGATTACTGAAAATTCATTTTTGCAGAAATGTTAGGAAAAAGATTAAAATAATACACATATTCATAGTGAACCTAAATGTCAAAGTTAAATGAAACAGTGAAAAAATGGCATTTTAATTATACATGTAAACGCATTTCCTAAAAGTGACCCGAATGTAGGAGTGGGGAAACGATGACTAGATACTTGTGGGAACTCCATTCGTGTTTTCCCCACGTGTTATTTTTTGTTCTCAGCCGGTACCACCACGCGAGGGCTGTCCTAGCCGCACACGAGTGTCCCATCTCTGCGGTACAGAAGGTGAAGGAGCTGGAGGAAGGACCGACCGACGTGCCTTCTACACGCACAACAGCTAAACGTGACTGAACAAAACGAGAAGAGGAAAGCCCTTTTCTGAGAGGGCCAGACCACCCCGTCCCGTGGAAAGAACGGCTCTCACGGTCACCCACACGCAGACAGGGACAGGCAATCCGCTGGCCGGCACCGCACCCGCACGGCGTCATCGGGAGAACCCTCCGTCCCTCGGGCAGCAAACCCCCACCAACGCTCCTGCCGTCTTCACGTTAGACATCGACCTGCGTTCCTGGGACAGCAGCACCTCGCAGGCGTTTGCACCACGGCCTCTACGCAGCGCTTTGACAGTCCCTCCATTACGGAATTACTTCAGATGTGGTTTTGCCACAAAGTCATTCCCATTAAAAACCACCTTATTTCAGAAAGCCATGCGTACTTCAAGCAACGCATTTGCAAGACATTAAAAAGAATGCCTTATACTCAAAGTGACTTCTCCATAAAAGTGAAATGAACTGGCAGGAGCGCACAGACATACACGGGGTGCTACGACACAACCCCCAGTTACGCGCCCGCACAGATCAGAGCGGTGCCGCAGGGGTGTGCGCTTTTCAACCTTGAATTCAGGCCATAAAAAAGTACGGGGTGCCTACACTACAGGAAATTTAGTTTGCATTCCTGCCACCACAGAACGAATAGTGCAGCGGGAACAGCGCAGTATGTCACTTTTTTTATAAACTACAGTTACAAGTTTAAGCTTTAACAGCGAACATGAAGATTCTTAAATAGTGTTTATCCAGGTGTTTGATTCAGAGCTTTTTTTCTGTATAAAAGAACTTTTGCTTTGCCAGCGATACCTTTGTTCCTTTCCACTTTAGGATTCAGTACCTGTAAGGTAAGTTTTGAAACTACACAGAAGGCTCGGTCTGGGGAGGGCTACTGGTGACCTTTCCAATACACGCCAGTTGAGAAGTGTGTATCAAAGGGAGAAGCGACTTTGGTAAGCATGCTGCAGAGATGATGAGTGGCAAGGGGATCTCCAAGCTGGTTTCCCATTCCCATAGTCAAACAAAACACAGAATTCTTTATTTTTAATCCTTCTTTGCCAATAAGCCTGGATACCTATTTTTAAACATCTGAAAAGGATCAATTTTAAGGAGTTTTTGATACGAAAAAATCTCAAATTAGAGATCAAAGAATGGAGGCACCCAAAATCATTACTGTTTTTTGAAAACTTTAACCAAGATAAGCCTCAGGCTCTTTTTCTAACTGCAATTTGGTTTTGCAAGTTGAAGACTGCTTTTTAAATCGTGTGCCGTAGGAACCCTTCTCCTTCACCTGTACTAACCATGCACATGCAAACACTGACTGTCACGAACAACGGATTTCCTACCAAGTGGTTTTGCATCACACCCACTTTCAAAACAAGACCCATGATCACTGTCACTTACACTACACTAGTTCAACCAGGAAACTTAAACACATCAATGTTTTTCTAGCTTCATCAGTTAAAATATGGGTATAGCACAGCTACAAAGGATCTCAAGTATCAGTTATGCACGGATGTAGGTTGAGTACTTTCTACATACTACAGGCCAGATCCTATTTGTATACTTCAGCACATCCCCGCTGATTTCAAAGAGCTCACTCACATCATCCTCAGTAAAGGATCTGGCCTCCTATGAAGAGAAAATTCTTCATCTGTCATGGAACAAAGTGATTAATCTGCACTGCTTCCACCGACCCAACGCACGACTGCGATCAGGTATCGGCACAAAGAAATGTAAAGTTTATGGCTGTGCTATTCAACAGCGAGCTTTGCTTTTGTGCTTAAATGCTGAAACTTCTCACTAGACAGTTTGGAAGAATACATATATAATTGTTTTTCTAAATCTAAGGGAAAATATATTCACAATACTAGATGAAACTTGAATTGGTGCATAGATAGTTAATAGGGAATACGGCAAAAAATAACTAACAATTCAAAGGCACACTATGCCGTACCAAAATGACTTCTTCTTGCTGTGGATGGTATTTTACTCAGCCTGAATAAACAACCTTTGCGCGAGGCCGTTTTGCTGCTGGTCGGTGCTGTTGGACTTGCGCGAGCATCTGCAGCCCTGCGGCAGGACCGGGAGCAGGACTGACAGCAACGGACGGAACGCAGCCACCGAGCCCGCGCCCACTCCCGCAGGCATCTCCCGAACGGCATCCAGCGACGCGCAGTCCGTGGGGAAACGGAGTCTCCGAGCCTTCAGCGCACCCACCCCGGCCCCAGCGCTCGGCAGCCGCCCCTGCACGCGCCTTCCCGCGTGAGCAGCAGCGTCGTTGCTCTGCAACCGCTCAAGCACCGAGAACTTCAATTTGCCACCGCTCGAACCGACTTGTGAAAAGAGCTGAAAATGCGATGGCCAAATTAAAGTAATCTCTTAGTGCTATAGAGATTACCCATATTCTTATTAATCAGGCTAAACCACAGGTAAAATCATGTACGCCATTGGTAAACATAGAAGTCTAAAAGTTATGAAGAAAAATTTTCCTTGTAAGGTAAATCCTAAAGCATCAACTGATTTTTCAGCAAAACAACTATCCACAGTAATAGCCTGGAAAAGCAAGAAACGCTTCTGTTCTTTTCATAGTGTGTAATCTCCACAGAGAAAACATTTTCTTATGGATAAAAAAGGAGGAGAATTTTCCCCTGAAGTTCCTCAGGTGAATGAAAACAAACTAAACCAAAGCGAGCACACTTTTTGAACTGACCCCCAAACACGAAACCACACGTTGTACCACACGACTTCAGAACCACCAAGCAGCTCCAGGGCAGTGCCACTCTGGAATGAGGAATTCAGAAGAATCCCTTCCGTTATTAACCCTAGATCACATCTTTTGTAAAATTTGTTACGTTTTTAAGGGCTAAATACTTTAAGAGTAAGCTAGTGAATGTTCTTCATGGAACACAAGAGAGGATAAGAAACTTTCATTGATATTGTTGAAGTCTAAAAAATATAAAATGTCGATATTTGAGGAGAGTTATGGGGCGAAGGTAGTCTCTGCTTTTATTGTAAGCCCACCGACAGACATAATTTTAACTTTTCTTTATTGCTAATAATTGTTTTTCTCGCGGTTTTGTAAAATAACTCACTACACATTTGTATCAGGTACAAAATTTTGGTCTTGTTATGCCCTAAGTAAGCAAGCTCGGAGGATGGGAAGAGTTTCCACTGATTACTAGTTTGAGTAACACAACGTACGAAGAGCTCATCCAACCCCTAGGTGAATACCTTCTAGATTCATCAACGCACACATTACGCTTTGGTGACGTTCAGAAAGAATTTTCAAATAATAACCGAAACATGAAAACTTCATGTGAAAACGTGTCGAAAGTCAAGCATAACAAGCAGCGTTACCAGCCAGTCGGTCACGCCCAGAGATGGTTGCTATTTGTGACAGTTCTCCAAGGTGACTCTCAGCAAATTGATAATAACGGGGTTTTTAGAGTGTGAAAGTTTAAAAGCACATGATTCATATTAACCCATCAACATATTGTTCACAAAACCACTTGTGGATATACACAGCCAGAAGTAATTACCTCTTTGGCAATGAATAATATTGTATAATTAAATAACCAAACAGAAAGAGAAAAGGTACGCCAGGGACCAGTCTTTTTTTCTTGAATGGATCACGTAATCTGAGGAGCACTTTTCATCTGCCTTCCGTGGGTGAGCTTCAGAGCAGTAACTGAGTTCTGACCCCAGGACAGAAGCAGTGCAAATACAAAAGGGTGATGATTCTTTCAGCTCTGCTTTCAGAACAATCTGAAACTAAAAGAAAGGTTACTTACCAGTAACCGATGCTCTTTGAGAAGTGTAGCCCAAATGTACACTCTAACAATTCTACCTCTCAATCACAGGACTCATGCCTGGAAGGACTCTGAGGAGAGAGGAGAAGCAGATGGAAGACAAATGTATATGTGGACTACACATCGTGAAGAACACCGGTTACTGGTAAGACATCGTTTTTCCTTTGAACGAATCTCATGTGCACTCAACAGTGACAGAATCCAAGCAGCTACCCCCAGTGACTCATTAGGTGGTGGAGGTCTCAGTATCTTTCATGGAAGAAGTAACTGCACAACTACTTTACCAAACGCTGCATTGGCTCTTGCTATGCCTGGCAAAGGCAAGGATGAATCTCCAGGTAGCTGCATTGCAAGGCTCTGGAATCAAACCTCTCCTGACTGCAGAGGGTGAAGGCACCTAAGCTCTGGTCAGGGGCACTCTAGCCCTCCTTAGACTGCAATCTGATAGCAAGTCAGGATCCAACCCACCATCGCCTTTTATTGTGCAGAGGCAATTGAACACTGCATTTCCCAGGGATGAAGAGCCTGCCACAGGGCTGAGCAGGTTTGGACCTGTAAAGATAAAAGGAGAGAGGACTCCCAACTATGGAGATGAAAAGTATATAGTCTTAGAGTGTACGGCATGGGAAAGAAAAACTGGAGTCTAATTCCCTGGTTAAAATGCAATTTTAACGTGAATATTTGAAGAAAGTCCTGGAACTAAACCAGCTTCTGGTCAATTAAGATCAGCAAGGTCCATCTTGTGTAGGTTTTTATCTTATGATGAGGGCCTTCGGAAGACATGGAACAAGAGCGAAAGCCTGTAGGAGCTAAAACCACAGTATTAAAAATGCACTGGAGAGGGACTTCAAACACTGACCCACCTTCGAGCAAAATGTGCCAACTCACAAAAATTTGAGATTCCCGTTAGCCTGAGTGGCAGAGAGGTCTATGTCAGGTTTGCCTCTTTCTTGGAAGGAATTCAGACCAAATCAACCAAAATGTTTCTGACTTTCATACCCACACAAGCTCCAGATAACGCAAAGGAGGGAGAGCCCCTCTTTTCCTCTTTACATGCTACAACACAGTTGTCCATCATTCCACGTGCACGTGACCGTGCAGAGAGTAGACTGAAAATCTTCCACGTGATCTGGCAAGGCAAGTTCAAAGCCACCAACACCCCTGCAGTCCAAATGCCTTGAGCCAGAGTGTGCTCCCTGTGCCATGAGGAACATGTCCAGAATGAACCTTTCTGGTGGCTGGGATAAAGGCAATGACGTGAGAGGCTAACGGCTACGTAAGCGCACCATCTACAGTCACAGATGTAGACACGAGAGGTGAAATTTGGCACATGACAAAGTAGAGAGAGATGACCCTGAGGTGCCATTCACCGGGATGAACGTGCAGTGGACAGATCCCCAGTGGAAGACTACACATCCATGATGATCAGCATGGACTGACCGTCATGGTGACGGAGTCTGTTACCTCTGCAAGGAAAAGAACACGCAAAAACGCATCAGCTACAGGACACCTGCCAGAACGGACATGGAATCTTCGCTGGTGACAGGAGGAGAAAGTCTGAAAGGACTGAGCAGACAAATTCTGGAAGAATACACGATCGCACACACAGTCCAGTCCCAGGACCCAGGGGCCCACCTCCGGAGGGTGAAGCACATGCACTGACTCCTTCACTCTAGAATTGCCCTTCTGCTCTGCTTGAGCGACTGCGTCTCTTCCTGCGGTGGTTCGAAGGGGTGTGGTGGAGAAGAGCTGGCCTGCTCTACCTTCTCTGTCAGATCTCAAGCAGGAAGAGCAGAAGGGCAAAACTGTCGTGGTAGCATGGAAAGGGTCCCAGCAACAAGTGGAGCCCAAGCACGCTCCTTATTAACATGTACACGTGGACTCATTCAAAGAAAGAATGGATATTGCCTTAATGTTAATATGAATGCGAAAATGGGAAAACAGAAAAGCAAAAAAATAATAATAAATTGAACATGAAGATGGTATCTGAACTTTGTCCAAACTCTTTGGTGCCAAAACGTCGAAATTTTAGTTTCACGAATGTGGAAAGTTCCACAGCTAAAGCATTATCACAATGTCTCAGCAGGGCAACATTTCACCTCAGCTGGAATTGATACCACCAAAGGAGGAAAAATGTGCTCCCCAACCCCCTCAAGAAAAGTACATGAGACATTTCAACCAGGTTCAAGGGCTGAAGGTCTCTGGGCTGAGTCAGTCCCCATCTCTCCCAGCCTAGACTGTGCTCTCCCATGAGCTCTACAACGCTTCCAATGGGCTCTGCAGTTCTTTGGGCTGACTTGAGAGAACAGCTTCCCACCTCCGCGGGCAAAGGCCTACGCTCCTGCCCTCCTCACAGCCACTTTGGTGCCCAGCCCCTGTTACCTTGAGCTGGCTTTGGTGTTTGCCAGACTCCATGGTGAGCAAATGGACCGCGAGGAGTGTCGTAAAATGAACACTACATGAAGAACGATAGCTTCTGCCGTTTTCACAGAATCACAGAATGTTCGGGGTTGGAAGGGCCCTCTGTGGGTCACCCAGTCCAACCCCCTGCCCAAGCAGGGTCA
>Ga0181612_113072_pt1 | contig 13792 bp, 7 predicted proteins | sample HoacroProtozoa21_FD_119630 | JGI IMG/M metagenome (GOLD analysis project Ga0181612, IMG submission 119630) | Hoatzin crop microbial communities from Cojedes, Venezuel. Combined Assembly of Gp0051906, Gp0051904, Gp0051908 | reverse complement strand
GGCAATTCAGCATCACATCGCCGGGTTGTAGGTTGAAGAAAAGGAAAATAGAGTGTAAAATCAAGGAGTCTTAAATATCTTTATCGAGATTTCTTTGGTGCATTATCGCACCTTTTTTCCGAAGGTAAATTTACGCTGTCCTTAGATTGCCTAAATCTTGCGAACAGACGCCTACTGTGGTAAGATAGCAGAGTGTTTGTGCACATAAAGAAATCAGTGAGGTTTTATGATATGTACGATAAGGTTTCAACTAAACTAAACTTTGTGGAGAATGAGGACAAGGTCCTTAAGTTCTGGAATGATGAGGATATCTTCCGGAAGAGTATAGATGAGAAGCAGGAGCTTCCGACATACACCTTCTATGACGGCCCGCCTACTGCTAACGGTAAGCCGCATATAGGTCACGTCCTGACTCGTGTTATCAAGGATATGATACCGAGATATCAGACCATGAAGGGACATAAGATAATCCGTAAGGCCGGCTGGGATACGCACGGTCTTCCTGTTGAGCTCGAGGTCGAGAAGGAAATCGGTATCGACGGCAAGGAGCAGATAGAGGAGTACGGCATCGAGCCCTTCATCAAGAAGTGTAAGGAGTCCGTATGGCAGTACAAGGGTATGTGGGAGGAGTTCTCCGGCAAGGTCGGCTTCTGGGCTGACATGGACAACCCCTATGTTACATATCATAACGATTATATAGAGTCAGAGTGGTGGGCACTTAAGAAGATCTGGGATATGGGTCTTCTCTACAAGGGCTTCAAGGTTGTACCCTACTGCCCTCGCTGCGGCACTCCTCTTTCGAGCCACGAGGTAGCTCAGGGCTACAAGGCTGTTAAGGAACGCTCGGCTATCGCTCGCTTCAAGATAACAGGTAAAGTCACCGGAAATGTCATCGAAGACGTTACGGGTACCAGTACCTACAGCTTCTCAGACGATAAGGCTGCAGGTGCAAGAGCTATCGCTGAGAAGGCGGCTGCAGAGGATGCTTACTTCCTTGCATGGACGACCACACCCTGGACACTTCCTTCAAACGTGGCACTCTGCGTAAACCCTGAGGATACATATGTAAAGGTTAAGTCCTGTGACGGATATACCTACATCCTTGCTGAGGCACTTGCAGACACAGTTCTCGGCTCACTTCTCGAGATGAAGGATGGCGAGGGTAACGCTAAGTTCACTGCTCTTGCTGATGGTAAGGCATATGAGGTTCTCGAAACCTACAAGGGCAGAGACCTTGAGTATATCGAGTATGTACCTCTCTTCGACGGAGCATCGAAGAGAGCAGAGCAGCAGCATAAGGCAGCTCACTTCGTAGTATGTGACGGATACGTAACCATGTCAGACGGTACCGGTATCGTTCATATAGCTCCTGCCTTCGGTGAGGACGACGGACGCGTCGGAAGGAATTACGACCTTCCGTTTGTACAGTTCGTTGATGCCGCAGGTAACATGACAGAGGACACACCCTTCGCAGGCATGTTCGTAAAGGATGCAGATCCCGAGGTGCTTAAGGACCTCGACAAGAGAGGCCTTCTCTTCTCGGCTCCGAAGTTCGAGCATGACTATCCGTTCTGCTGGAGATGTGATACTCCGCTTATCTACTATGCAAGAGAGTCGTGGTTCATCAAGATGACTGCGGTTTCAGATAAAATGGTTGCCAACAACGACACGGTTAACTGGATACCCGAGGGTATCGGTAAGGGACGCTTCGGTGAGTGGCTGAAGAACGTTCAGGACTGGGGACTTTCACGTGACCGCTACTGGGGTACACCTCTCAACATCTGGGAGTGTCCCGACTGCGGCAAGAGAATCTCTGTCGGCTCTATCGCTGAGCTGAAGGAGCTGAGCACGAACTGTCCTGATGAGATAGAGCTTCATCGCCCGTATGTTGATGAGGTTATAATCCCTTGTCCTGATTGCGGTGCTGACACACATCGTGTGCCCGAGGTTATCGACTGCTGGTTCGACTCGGGAGCTATGCCCTTCGCACAGTGGCACTATCCCTTCGAGAACGAGGATATATTCAAGGATAACTTCCCTGCCGACTTCATATCAGAGGCAGTTGACCAGACCAGAGGCTGGTTCTACTCGCTGATGGCTGAGTCCACACTTCTCTTCGACTGCGCACCCTACAAGAATGTAATCGTGCTCGGTCACGTGCAGGATAAGGACGGACAGAAGATGAGTAAGTCCAAGGGAAATGCAGTCGACCCGATGGAGGCTCTCGGCGAGTACGGAGCAGACGCAATCCGCTGGTACTTCTACACGAATTCTCAGCCCTGGCTTCCGAACCGCTTCCATGAGGATGCGGTCAAGGAGGGACAGAGGAAGTTCATGGGAACTCTCTGGAACACCTATGCATTCTACATACTTTATGCCGAGATAGACCAGTTTGACCCGACGAAGTACACGCTTGATTACGACAAGCTGTCGGTTATGGACAAGTGGCTGCTCAGCAGACTCAACACAGCCATAAAGGAGTTCGATGAGAACCTCGGCGCATACAAGATACCCGAGTCGGCAAATGTACTCAGCAGCTTTGTGGATGAGCTCAGCAACTGGTACGTAAGACGCTGCCGCGAGAGATACTGGGCAAAGGGCATGGAGCAAGATAAGATAAATGCGTACATGACGCTCTACACGGCTCTTGTGAATATATGCAAGTGTGCGGCTCCTATGGTACCGTTCATCACAGAGTCTATCTATCAGAACCTTGTGAGAAAGGTTGACAAGTCAGCTCCGGAGAGTATACATCTCTGCAGCTATCCTGAGGTTAACAAGGCTCAGATAGATAAGGAGCTCGAGGAGAATATGGATGAGGTTCTGAAGTGCGTGGTTTACGGACGTGCTGCTCGTAACACTGCTAACATCAAGAATCGTCAGCCCATCGCTAATATGTATATCAAGGCTGAGAAGAAGCTGGACGGCTACTTCGTGGATATCATCAAGGATGAGCTTAATATGAAGAGTGTTGAGTTCAGAGATGATGTATCAGACTTTGCAGACTACAGCTTTAAGCCGAATCTTAAGGTTGTCGGACCGAAGTATGGTAAGCTTGGCGGCGCTATAAAGAACTACCTCGCTGAGGTAAACGGACGCGACACCAAGGCGGAGCTGGATGAGAAGGGCAGCGTAACATTTGAGATAGACGGACAGACTGTAAGCCTTACAGCAGATGACCTGCTTATCGAGACGGTTCAGAGCACAGAGTATGTGACTGAGGGTGATAACTATGTAACGGTTGTTATTGATACGAACCTTACTCCCGAGCTTATCGAGGAGGGCTACGTAAGAGAGATTATCTCGAAGGTACAGTCCATGCGTAAGGAGGCAGGCTTCGAGGTTATGGATAAGATAGCATTCTATGTCAGTGGAAATGACAAGCTGGCAGAGGTTGTCGCAAGAAATGAGAATACACTTAAGACTGCAGTGCTTGCCGAGGCTGTAAAGGTCGGTGAGGCAGGCGGCTACTCTAAGGACTGGGATATCAACGGTGAGGCTGTTACACTCGGGGTTGAGAAGCAGTAAGAAACAGGTATTCGGGCTTATGGGAAAGCTCCGGGAATTATCAGAAAAATACCGGAAGAGTAATTGAGAAGTTCCGGAGGATTTTCGGGAAAACGGACCTGTAACTGTATGTGGCTTAAAACTGTAATAATCTGATATGTATCGGGAGAAATCCCGCACATATAAATGTGCGGCTGCGGCTGCACGCGACCTGCATAGACGGACCCGAAACAAGAGAGAGATAAGGGAGGGGAACTATGAACAAAATCGCAGAGTTTGACAAGGAGAGCTTCAAGAAGGAGGTAGAGAAGAATATACGTACTCTCTACCGCAGGAATCTCGATGAGGCAACACCGCAGCAGGTATTTCAGGCTGTAAGCTATGCTGTAAAGGATGACATCATCGACAGATGGATAGCTACTCACAAGGTCTACAAGGACAAGAACGTAAAGAAGGTTTACTATCTGTCCATGGAGTTTCTGATGGGTAGAGCTCTCGGCAACAACATGCTGAATCTCGGCTACTACGGCGAGATAAAGCAGGCACTTGAGGAGATGGGACTCGATATTAACTTCATCGAGGATCAGGAGAGAGATCCGGCACTTGGTAACGGTGGTCTCGGAAGACTGGCAGCATGCTTCCTTGATTCACTGTCAACACTCGGATATCCCGCATATGGCTGCGGTATCCGCTATCACTATGGTATGTTTAAGCAGGCTATCAAGGATGGCTATCAGCTCGAGGAGCCGGATGACTGGCTTAAGAACGGCTATCCCTTCGAGGTTAAGCGTCCCGAGTACGCTGTTGAGATTAAGTTTGGCGGTTATGTAAGAGTTGAGAACAAGGACGGACGTAACCGCTTCATACAAGAGGGGTACCAGTCGGTACGTGCGGTGCCCTATGATATGCCTATCGTAGGTTACGGCAACAATGTAGTAAATACACTTAGAATCTGGGATGCAGAGGCTATACAGGAGTTCAACCTCAACTCATTTGACAGAGGTGAGTATGACAAGGCTGTAGAGCAGCAGAACCTTGCTAAGACGATAACAGAGGTGCTCTATCCCAACGATAATCACTACTCCGGTAAGGAGCTTCGTCTGAAGCAGCAGTACTTCTTCGTGTCTGCTTCGATTCAGACAGCTATAACTAAGTTTAAGGAGAGAAACAAGAAGATCACAGACCTTCCGAAGAAGGTAACATTTCAGATGAATGACACGCATCCGACGCTTACGGTTGCTGAGCTGATGCGTATCCTCATGGATGATGAGGGACTCGAGTGGGATGAGGCATGGGCTATCACGAAGAAGACCTGTGCTTATACCAACCACACCATCATGGCTGAGGCACTTGAGAAGTGGCCCATCGAGCTGTTCTCGAGACTGCTTCCGAGAATCTATCAGATAGTTGAGGAGATAAACCGTCGCTATGTCATCGAGATTCAGGAGAAGTATCCGGACCAGCCTGAGAAGGTTAAGTCGATGGCTATCCTCTATGACGGACAGGTTAAGATGGCTCACCTTGCTATCTGCGGCAGCTACTCTGTAAATGGTGTCGCAAGACTTCACACAGAGATACTGAAGAAGAGAGAACTGAAGGACTTCTATGAAATGAATCCTAAGCAGTTCAATAACAAGACTAACGGTGTAACGCAGAGACGTTTCCTGCTTCATGCAAACCCGCTTCTGTCACAGTGGCTTATCGAGAAGATAGGTGACGGCTGGATTACGGACTTCTCACAGATGTCTAAGCTGAAGACATATGTGGATGATAAGAAGTATCAGCAGGAGTTCATGAATATCAAGTATCAGAATAAGGTTCGCCTTGCTAAGTATATCAAGGAGCATAACGGTATCGATGTAGATCCAAACTCCATCTTCGATATACAGGTTAAGAGACTGCATGAGTATAAGAGACAGCTGCTGAACATCCTGCATGTTATGCATCTCTACAGTGAGCTGAAGGAGAATCCTCAGTTCGATATGTATCCGAGGACATTTATCTTCGGTGCGAAGGCTGCTGCAGGCTATAAGAGAGCTAAGCTTACAATCAAGCTTATCAACTCGGTTGCAGATGTCATCAACAACGACGCTTCGATAGGCGGCAAGATTAAGGTTGTATTTATCGAGGATTACAGAGTGTCAAATGCAGAGATTATCTTTGCTGCTGCTGATGTATCCGAGCAGATATCAACGGCTTCACGTGAGGCTTCGGGTACAGGCTGCATGAAGTTCATGATTAACGGTGCTCCTACAATCGGTACTATGGACGGAGCAAATGTAGAGATAGTTGAAGAGGTTGGCGAGGAGAATGCATTTATATTCGGACTCTCGGCTGATGAGGTTATGCAGTACGAGAAGGACGGCACATATAATCCCTGGGATATCTTCAACAATAACCAGAATGTACGCCGCGTACTGACACAGCTTATCAACGGTACCTACAGCGAGGATACGGAGCTCTTCCGCGAGCTGTATGATGCACTTACCAAGGAGGATGTATACTTCATCCTGAAGGACTTTGACTCATACGTAGAGGCTCAGGCTAAGGTGGATGCGGCTTACCGCGACACTAATGGATGGGCAAGGATGGCTATGATGAACACGGCTTGCTCAGGTAAGTTCTCATCAGACAGAACCATCGAGGAGTATGTGAAGGATATATGGAAGCTGAGGAAGGTTGAGGTTGACGTATAAAGCCCTCCTCGCTCACATGTATTGTTGCGTCGTTTTTTATCGTGGAAAAAGAAATAGACAAATAAATAATGCCGGACTGCTTGCAGTCCGGCATTATTGGTTTGAATTATCGTTTTTACATGTCTTAGTGGTGCTCGTCGAAGTGGTCGTCATCGAACATGTGATCATCATCTGCAAAGTCGTGATCGTCATGTGAGTCTGACATGTACTCGCGGCTTACAACACGCTTCTTATCACGCATAGCCTCTACGGCCTTCGACAGCTGCTCCTTCACCTCCATGACGTTCCTGATGTTCTTTACATCAAAGTCGCCAAGCGTCTTATCCGAGGTATGAAGATGTATCGTTCCCATACCGAAGATACGCTGCCATAAGGTTCTTTCAACAGACATATCAAGGATTCTGTAGAGTCTTACCTCGTCCTGTGTCTTTGTAAAGAATCCCCTATCAAGGAAAAATCTCTCATCATCAAAACTATATACTGTAAATGTCCACGGCAGCCCTATGGCATTTCTTTTTCTTTCTCTCCACATAGTATCGTCCTTTCTTTATATTTACGAAATTTATAATCAAACATTACCACGCTCATTCTATCATAGTGCGCAGAGGTTTGTCATTTTTATCTTATTGTAAATTATGGTGGTGCGATGTAAAAAAATAAATTATAATTTCAGATGTAGCAGTAAATGGGGTATTAATTGGGAGTGAATATGTCAGAAACAGAAATCAGACAAAACGAAGAGAGGCTGAGAGACAGGGGATTTGCCGAGATGCTGAACTCCGTAAATGCCGGCTTGGTGTCCGGAAGGTTTGTGGGGGTGGCAGGCCAGTTTACGTCGGTCAATCAGTATTTCTGCAATATACTTGGACTTACCGAGGATGAGGTGCTCGGAAGGAAGGAGTCAGGCGACCTGAATGACAGCAGGACGGTACCGGGACTTCTGGAGGCTATACATCCGGATGACATAGAGGATGTGAAGAAGTACTTCGGTTCACTCTGCGTAGGAAACGGCAGTGAGGGTGAGGCAGTATTTCGTATAAAGACTGTAAATGTTCCCGCAGGGCAGTACTTTAACTGTATGAGCCGTACCATACTTCAGGACGACGGCTCATATGTGGTTTACTCGGTATATACAGACGCAACGGGTCTGCAGGAGCAGAAGGCTGAGTTTAACAGAGTAATCCAGGAGCTTCTGGTTACGAATCCGCACTCCAGATGCGCATATCATCTGAATCTTACACGAAATCTTTGTCTGGACTGTCATGGTGCGGATGAGTATATCCGTCATATTTTCGATGCCGAGACAGCGGAGGAGATGCTGCAGCGTGCGGCCTTTCTGGCTCTGGATGCGGATATCAGAGAAATGTTTCTTACGGAGTACACCCCTGCGAAGCTGGTAGAGCGCTATAAGAAGGGTGACACGAAGTTTTCGGTTACATATCGCAGGAAGACTGTAAACAGTAAGTATCTGTGGGTGGAAACCTTCTATCAGCTTATGAAGAACCCGACGACCGGTGACATAGAGGCGATAGCATATACCGTTGATGAGGACTGGAAGATGAAGGAGGAAACGCTCTTCACTCAGCTCTCAGAGGAGGAGTTCTTCGGCTATGGTATCGTGGATGTGGAGACGCATCACTATGAACACTTTTATCTGAAGGATACAGAGGTTCGAAACCCTGTATTTGAGGGAACTATAGAAGATAATGTAGATATACTGAAGCAGCGTATCGAGACCCCCGGTGAGGCTGATGACTTTGAGTTTCATACATCAGTCGGATATATCACAGACAGACTGAAGGAGGCATCTGAGTACCGCTACAGCTTCACCATGGATCATAGAAGGATGGAGATAACCTACAGATATCTCGACAGTACACACGACTATATATCATTCATGATTAAGGATATAACGGAGACTGTGGCGATGCAGGAGGAGACGATGAGTCTGCTTAGGAGTGCCCTCGAGGCGGCAAATGCCGCCAACAGCGCCAAGACAGAGTTCCTCTCGAGGATGAGCCACGATATCAGGACACCCATGAATGCCATCATAGGCTTCTCGACACTCCTTCGTGACAATCCGGACGATGCTGAGAAGGTGCACGATAATGCCGTAAAGATACTGGCCTCCAGCAATCACCTGCTGGGACTGATAAATGATGTCCTCGACATGAGCAAGATTGAATCCGGAAAGGTGGAGCTGAGTGAGCAGAGCTTCAATCTGTCAGACACGATAGAGGTAGTCGATGAAATCATGAGACCACAGATGAATGTGCGTGGGCAGAGCTTCGAGGTAAGAGTGGAGCATATCGGGCATAATCGCTACATGGCTGATTCACAGAGACTGCAGCAGATACTTCTGAATGTCCTCTCGAATGCGTCAAAGTATACCGGTGAGGACGGCAGTATCTCGATGCTTGTAGAAGGTGAACCGGACCGGACAGGACTGTACGAAAATGTGACATTTACGGTGAGTGATAACGGACGCGGTATGTCCGAGGAGTATGTGAAGATCCTGTTTGAACCCTTCAGCCGTGAAAAGCTGGACTATCAGGATGCAGCACAGGGAACAGGACTTGGTATGGCTATCACTAAGAACCTGGTGTCACTGATGGGCGGTACCATTTCAGTTGTGAGTCGCCTCGGTAAGGGAAGTACATTTAAGATAGCGATACCGCTGATGATATCGAATACTGAGTCTGATGATAAGAGGGTAGAGGTGACCGGTGCGTCAGATGGTGATATATCAGGCATGAGGATTCTTGCTGCGGAGGATAACGAGCTCAACAAGGAGATACTGATAGAACTGCTGAGTGACTGCGAGGTGGATGTTTGCAGTAACGGTCGTGAGCTGGTTGATAGGTATATAAAGTGTCCGTGCGGTGCTTACGACATCATATTGACGGATATACAGATGCCTGTGATGGATGGTATGGAGGCGGCGCGTGCTATCAGAGCTGTGGCTGACGATGCGAATATCATACAGACGAAGCGTGAGGAGGCGACCAGAATCCCCATCATAGCCATGACTGCAAATGCTTTCACTGACGATATACAGAACGCTCTTGATGCCGGCATGAATGCACATGTGGCGAAGCCTATCGACATCGAAAACCTGCGGCGGACACTGTACGGCTTCTACGTAAGTTAAATAAATATATGTTATCAAAGAACAAGCGCTGCGGATGCAGCGCTTGTTCTATCTACAAAACTATACGGATATCAGTCAAATGTGTCGTAGTAGATATTGAGGTCTACCTCACCTGCGATACCGTCGATATAGCCTTGTCCCTTCTGCCACATGATATATGGCGAGTCACTGTAGTCCGGTGTCGCATTATAGCGCGCATACCAGAGAGTGTACTGACCGGGATCCAGCCATACGGTACCGAGCTTATTCCTGCTGCTGTAGAGCATGCCCTCGTAGCCATACTCATGAGCGGTATTCATAAATATCCTGAGGAGATTATTTATGTCATAGAGGTTCATGTGATACTGCTGGAACTTGCCCCAGCTCTCCCAGTCGAATACTATGGGGAAGTCGAGACTGTCACCTCCGAGATCCTCTATCATTTGTATGAGGTGCTCTCTCAGGAGGTCAGCATCGTAGTCCTTTGTAGACATATATACGCCTACCTTTAGTCCGGCCTCCCGGGCTCTCTTATAATTTTGCAGGAAATATGAGTCAAGCTCGTAGGATGAGCCGGTTACACCCATACGCATGATGACGAACTGACAGCCTGCGTCGCGCACCTTCTCGAAGTCCACGTCACCCTGCCACTTGGATACGTCGATGCCCACAGAGGTTCCGGCTACCTTATATGTGGCTATGAAGTCTGAGTAGTTCATATGTGATGCAGGCTCGGCGGCAGGTATCTCACTTGAGGAGCTCACAACCTTGACCGTTATACTCATGCTTGAGGAGTTGCCGGCACTGTCGGTTATGATTGCAGTCACCGGATAGCTGCCGGGAGTTGAGGTGTCTACACTTCCGGATTGGGTGAGAGTAACATTTCTGTCGAAATCATCTATATAGCCTACGCAGTCATCAAGGTTAAATGTCTCGCCGACGGTTATATACTTCGGATTAGATGAGCTTACGAAGAAGGGTGGTGTGGTATCTGACACACCGGCCTCCTCGGGAGTTGCGGGATACAGCGGATAATCGCTACAGGAGGCATCGCCGGTTTCATTCTCATCTTTATCAGATGTATCATTAGCTTCGTCGACCACATCTTCGTCATCCACATCCTCATCATCCGTATCTTCGTCAGAATCAGAGCTTTCCGCGTGGGATCTTCTAAGTGACTCGGTAGTTGCTTCGTTGTCGTTGTCTGTGAGATTTGTCACAGAATCCTCGGCGATATCCTCAGTGCTAATTTCAGTACTATCATATCTCATAGAGGTATTCGATATATCTTCGGTACCGGTATCATATGCAGAACCGGTATTATCGACAGTCTCATGGTCGTCTGATGAGTTTTTAATGGCAGGAACCACAACGAAGAAGACTGCGATTACAGCAAATACAGTTATGATAAATATCTTCAGGAGCTTTACATTCATATACTCAAACCTCTCTTATAATACATGTACGGTTGTTATATTATATCGTCTCAGCAGCATAAGTGCATCACTGTCTATAACCTCTCCCGGGACTATCGGCAGTACGGCGGGAGGGCACGGAATATCGGCGTTTACAAGTATTCGGCCGACGGGTTCGTCTGTAGCTGTTGACAGCTCTGTGCCGGTGATGCTCAGCATGTCGTAGGTGTGTTTTGCTGCGGCAGGGAGCATATAATCCATACGTATACTGCGTGGCTTGAGTCGCGATGTGTCATCTATGCTCTCCGCAGACAATATGTCACAGTCGGCAGATGAGTTATAAGTATCAGTATCCTGTCCCTTCTCTGAATACATGTGTGGTGCAAGCTCATTCATGACCACGTGCAGCCTCTCAAAATCTGCAGCACTGTTCTGCGGTGAAAACATCAGAATCAGTACATCCGAATCCAGATACTCATACTCTATATGATGCTTGGTCATAGTGTCCGATATAAGTGTGATGTAGCTGCCGCCATAGCCGGAGAGCATAACTGACAGCTTGAGTGGTTCGTTACCGGCAAGCTTGAAACCATAGTTCCGGAGAGACTCCTTCAGTGACTGTACCTGACGGGCAGCTCTGATGTATGGATTATCGCCGGAGATGGTCTCATCGACATAGCAGGTCTGATATATATATCTATTTGCAAGGTCGAGAGACTCGAGTATAAGGTATGACGGACTCGTGGAGCCGAAGAGCTCCATGGATTTATGCACGCTGTGCAGTATCGACTCATCACATCCCTTGGATATATGGAGATAGGCACCGCCTGTCAGTACAGGAAGTGTCTTGTGAGCAGAATCTGTAACTATATCCGCACCGAGAGCTATAGGATGCTTAGTCTTATGATTGGACGAAGCTAAACCGGAGCAAGCTTCCTGCGGAAATAAACTGAGATATGCACCGTGTGCATTATCTACAAGAAGCTGAAGACCGTACTCGTGACACACCTCAGCAAGACCTTGTATATCAAGGATGTTTCCGAGATAGTCCGGACTTGTTATGTATACCGCGCAGTATCCGGCGGATAGAGTGTGAGAACCGGTTTCGTTACTTGGACTGTCAGATATTAAGGAATCCAGATGTGTCCTCAGCCCGGCAGGAGTAATCCTGCAGCTGAGAAGGGATGAGTCGCCTGCCTCATCAGTAAGCCAATCGATATTAAATCTCAGCAGCTGACTTGCGTAGATGAAGGACTTATGAGCATTACGACCGGCGATTATAGTTGGTGTGACATGCTCGCTCTCGCTGTTTGCTAAAGCACCGGTCGGGTGGGAATCGGCTGTATGTGTTGAATCGGTGTGAGCTTGAAGGTAGTGTGTTATCGCAAGACTGCACATAGCCTTGATACACTGTGAGGAGCCCTCCGTAGAGTAGAAGGTGTGAGCCGAGCCGAAGTGACGTGTGGCGATTAACTCACTCTCATATATGATGCCGTGTGTTATGTCCGACTCATAGAGTGAGTCGGCACCGCGTATCTCAGTTATGTCATGAGAATATGCTTCTGACAGAGCTCTGCAGCCGGGCTTGGAGTTACTGTCTATGCCCTTGTGCCCCGGCATATGAAGGCGTACCGGATGCTTATCCGTGTACGCCTCTATAAAATCTGATATGGGTGTAAAAGTCTTTTCGTTATTCATAAATATTATCAGGTGCGGAAACCCACTCGTCTTTAGACGGTGGGAGGAGCACCGTACTCCTCTTTGCCAGGTAAAATCTGCACCGTTGAATCCCAGTATCTTCACAGGGTAGAATCAGCATCTGAGCGGCTCGTCGGTTTCGCATGACTCGCAGCCCTCGGGTGTGTCACATGCACCGCTTCCGTCCCGGGCGACCGCAGCATCTGCCTCAGCATCCTTGTATGACTTGATGCCCTCTACCTCGTGAGCAACCTGAATCATGATGGCACACTCGATTCTCTTACGGAACAGCTCACAGCCGTACTCATATATGCCGCGGACATCACCTGTTGCGTGATATGCATTTGCGGCGCAGCCACCGGAGCAGTAGAGCTTAGCCCAGCAGTCCTTACAGTCGGGACGTGCGTAGGCATTACAGTAGCGGAAATCATCCTGAACATCCGTCGCCGTCACTCCTGTCCATATATCGCCGAGCTTAAACTTCTCATCACCTACAAACTGGTGACAGGGATAGAGATCACCCCAGGGGGTAACTGCCATATACTCGGTACCTGAGCCACAGCCCGAGATCCTCTTATAGATACAGGGACCACCCTTCAGGTCTATCATATAGTGGTAAAATGTAAAGCCTTCACCACGTCTGTCTCGGTCGAGCATTTCCTTTGCCAGAAGCTCGTACTGGTCAAAGAGTACCGGCAGATCCTCGGCTGTCAGAGCGAGCGGGTCGCCGGACTTCGATACAACGGGCTCCATGGAGAGCTCGCGGAAGCCGAGACGGTTCATCTCGAAGATATCATTTGTGAAGTCGGTGTTGAGGTGCGTAAATGTTCCGCGCATGTAGTAGCCCTTGCCGCCTCGTGCCTCTACCAGCCTCTGAAACTTCGGTACTATACGGTCGAAGCTTCCGTTACCGGCGTAGTCCTTACGAGTCCTGTCATGCACCTCACGGCGTCCGTCGAGAGACAGCACCACGTTGCTCATCTCCTTATTACAGAAGTCTATGACATCATCGTCGATAAGCATGCCGTTTGTGGTAAGTGTGAAGCGGAAGTTCTTGTTATGCTCCTTCTCGATAGAACGGGCGTAGCGCACTATATCCTTACATACATCCCAGTTCATGAGAGGCTCACCGCCGAAGAAGTCCACCTCGAGATTGTGTCTTGTGCCTGAGTGCTCTATCAGGAAGTCGATGGCACGCTTGCCCACCTCAAGACTCATCAGCGCACGTTCGCCGTTATACTTACCCTGGCTTGCAAAGCAGTACTCACAGTTGAGATTACAGGTGTGACTGACATGCAGACACAGAGCCTTGATGACATCACCGCTGCGGCGCTTGAACTCACCGG
>Ga0181612_169967_pt1 | contig 13794 bp, 7 predicted proteins | sample HoacroProtozoa21_FD_119630 | JGI IMG/M metagenome (GOLD analysis project Ga0181612, IMG submission 119630) | Hoatzin crop microbial communities from Cojedes, Venezuel. Combined Assembly of Gp0051906, Gp0051904, Gp0051908 | reverse complement strand
GTCCTTTGCTTTGCGGAACTGCTCTGGAATATGATGAAAATGCTTTTTTTTTTTTTTTAAATGACTGAGTATTAGATGGGCTTTTAGGCTCAGGGAATGACTGACAGGTGAGATTGCTGTGGTGTAGTGAAGTCCATTTCATTCTTGATAATGTAGCAGCCCAAGCTGTAGTCTTTGCATCGGGATAAGGTGGTCCTCCAAGCACACCTTTGGTGTTCAGTTTCCACAGGGGACACACTCGTAAATATTTGTGAACAACTGGGAAGAACAACAGAAGAAAGTCACAGAGTGGAAAATCAGAGTCCAGACAGAGTATCTGTTGCTCGAATATATTTTCTGTGAACAATTCAGTTGGCTTCTCTGTGCTTCAGATTTTCCATCTTTCCGGAGACGCTCCCTGGCCCTTACCTGGGATTTTGGGAAGACCTAGTAATTTGCTAGAGGTGAGGTAGTCAGGGGCCACACCAGAGACACCAAAGAACACCCCTGCACCAGGCATGTATGTACCAGAGAAATCACAGTGCCCTCTGTAGCACTGCCTGCTGTCATGCTTGTTCTTCAGTTTCTAAGGCAGCAACGTCTGCAAAACTTCTTTTCTTCTACCTAATATAGATTATAACTGTAATAACGTTTGCTTGAAGTGAAATAGGGTGCTGTAGCTGTGATTGGCATCTTCAAATAATTCCTTGTGCGGTTTCAAACAACAAAAAAAACACGAAAATATTCTGCAAAGAAATTACGATATCCCATGTGCCTTATTATAGAACATTTTGCCGAGAAACTTGTGGCTGTAATGAGGAGGTTGATCTACCTCCCCACTGTCACGGCATTAAAAACTAATTGCCCCCGGGTTTCTTGATTATCTCCGACACAGCTGTCACGTTGCCCCTTTGAAAAAACGAACTGACATCAGATGCGCAGACTTCAGAAGGTCTTTTTTCTGGAAACAGGGAAATTTATTATCAAACAGGCTCTGGTGTGTTTACCAAACTAGTTGGAATATCGCACGGAACTGGGGCCCTGTTGCTTCTGTCTCAGAAAAGAAGTGATTATTTGGGTTTCTCATCACATTTGTGCTTTACCATGCCAGGGCCTCTGCCAGTATTTTGTGCTTGCTACTTGCATATGTAGGAGTATTATTGAATAGTTGTGGCTGGATTAGGGGCTCTGCGTTCCCGGGATATAATCCCCTCTCTTGCTGCGGGAAAGGTGTCCGCGGAGCCCTCGCTGCCTCCTGTTGTGCCGCTGTAAAATGGGACCGGTGATGCTGTCTGCTTCATATGGCATGGGCTGGGGGCTACATCGCTGAGGGAACGATGCACTGCCACTGTTCAAATTGGGCCCATTTTCCAAGAAAAAGAAAAAAGTAATGTAAGAATAGTGAAAATAGCTAATTTTCTGAGCTGCTAACAATTACAAGCTCCCTTCCCAAATAACTGAACGTGGTTTCTCCTTTAATTGGAGATCTTTCAAACTTACCTTGTTCCTTAGAATAGCTCCTGATTGATAAGGTGTATTTTCAACACAGTCATCACCTGTCTCCCTGTGGCTTTTGGTAGGAGTTTAGTAGCTGGTTTCCCTTTGTGGCTTTACACCATTGACCTCATCTCCCAGGCAGATACAAGCGCTACACATGCAGAGCCCCCGGTTCTAGTGCGGTGGCCACATGAGCTCTTGTGTAGCCCTAACCGTGGCACCAGCGCGGTTTTATGACTTGACGAACCCTACTGGGCTGAGTGGGAGCGTTACACTTGAGATTTTGCAGTGGCTAGGGGAGGGAAATGGATGAGAAAGAGAAGCAACACTTCAGCACTTTGGAAAAGCTTTAAAAGGCTGTGTATTTGGTGGAATGCTTTCTGGACCATCTTGCTCCCTAGCACGTAGGAGGTACGGCTGTCAGGAGTGAGTTCACAGCAGGGTTAGTGCTGTTGTAGGATGTTGGCTTCACAGTCTGGTCCAGGGCTGGTGGAGATGAGGGGGTGGACAGAGAGACCGAGGATGCTTTCTCACCAGGACCTGTACTCGCCTGGCATCTGGAGCCTGCTGGACATGGTCCGAGCAAGGCTCTCTTACCCTGGGAGACTGCAGATGGCAAAGATTTGGAGAGATTGGTTCAGTGTGGAAACAAGTCCTTCCCTTTCCCCAAACACATTTAGTTTTGAAGGGGGAAAAGCAGTCAGCCAGCCAAAACCAGCAGAGCGGTGACAGGCAGGCGGTGCCTAGCCTGTTGCAGAAGTCTTCGGCACTGAGTGGTTTTGTTTGTGAAAATGAATTACTAATAAAGCAAAAAGCTCGTAGCCTGCTGGAAGCCATGCTGCAACTGAAACAGCCAAAGAGGGAAGGAGGAAAATACCCCAAACCATCTGAAAAGGCGCATGGTGTCACTGGGAGGAATCGTTCATCTACAGGGGATCCGCATGGAGCCGCGAGCTCCGCGCCGGAGAGGGGTTTGCTTGGGCGTCGGAATGGGATGAGAGCGCACGTGGTCTTCAACCAACCAACCCACCTGCACTGCAGCTGGGAGGTGGACAGGGGATTTTAATCTTTTTTTTCTTTTATTTTGAAGGTGGAGAGGGAATTGGTCACTGCTGGAATGACCTGACAACCCCCGGTACCCGCAGGGCACCGCTGCGAGCGTTGACTGCGGCGGGGCGGCAGCTGGCAGGCGTGCGCAGCGTGGCGATCGTCCTGCGAGCGTGAAGGCTCGCGAGGGAGAAGGGGTGGAAGTGTGTGTGTGCTGGTTAGGATCCTTGTTATCGTGTTACCTTGGATCTTTAGGGACAAAATAGCCACCCGTGCGTGGAGAGTAAACAGGCGCACAGTGTCTATAAATAGTGTGTGGAAGAGGAGCTTCTGAAGGTAATTTCCGTCTTTATTTAAAAACCTGCTACTTAGGCAAATTATTATAATTCCAGCGACACTAACTAATCCGTCAGTAATTAGGATGGGAAATGGGAATATATTCCATGGAAATGATCTTGATATTTCGTCAGTCCCATTGTACAGCAGTCTTCTTGAAGAGTAAGCTGTTATTTGCCCAGCGTTTTTTGGAAGGCCACAATTTAGCTGATTAAAAAGAAAATAATCAAGGAAACTCCCCTGGAGAACTCCATGCTGGATTGAGAACACTAAGTTTAGAATAATATAATTAGTAGTGCTTTCGCTGCTTTTACTGTATCTTGTCTTACCATTGCTGATTATGTAAATAGTCGTAATAATTCCACCTTTTCTCCGCATCAGCGTCATCCTGTGAGCTCAGCCCTGCTCCAAGTCCCCTGAAGCCACATGGCTGCTGATTTACCATAGGTGCTTTTGCTGCTCCCTTTGGAGAGCTCTCCTCTAGCAAGGGGTAGGCACACTCCTCATGGATTTAAAAGGGAGACTATTTATTGGATGGCTAAGAATCTAAACCGCAGATGAACTAATGTGTGCTTGTAGTTATAGCTTTGGTGTGTGTGCTTGTGGTTATAGCATTGGTGAATGAAACATGTTGGAGACAGGTATTGTTTTGAGTGACAAATTATTTTAATATGTTTCTACCTTGTCTAACAAGTGCTGACAAACACACTTACCATTGCTTAGGTAATTAAGAATGATACTTAGCAGTGACCCTACTTATTTCTCATCAAAATAGCCATTTTGGCCTTATGCTGTTGAGCATCTTAGAACAACTTTAGGGAAATGCTTTAGACTGCAGTTGTGAAAGCACTGAGGAGCTGTGGCTTTGGTGTCAAGTCTCCTCTCCTCTGGCATCCAACACTGGATGTGACCCACATAGCCAGGAGTACCCTCTTTAAGGAGATACCGAAATTATTTGCCAATGTAACAACGAAAGAGTGTTTGGAGAACCGGTTCGGAGAGCGACGACGTGACCACAAGAGAGCGGAACTCCTGCTGCTGGGAGCATTAAACCTTGCCCCTTCTGATCTGCCAGCCCTGTAGCTGTGACTGCTAATTTTCTATCTACTCCTGAACATGCTGTAGGGATCCGCTCCTCGGTCCAGGAACACATGCTTTGTGATGCCAGGTTCAGTATTTTGCACAGAATGTGGTAATCAAGTGAGTTTGTTCCTTGGGTTTGCTCTCTACGGGGAGCAGATTAAGATCACCAGACACATTTCACTCGCAGCCCAAAACAGGTTGAAGTATCTGGTTTGGAGGAGTAAGGCAAATACAATTCCTATCTTACATTGTGTGCCACTGTTGAAGCAGGTCACTGTCAATGAAAAATTCTCTCACCTTTAAAAATGTTTTTTCTGTGATTCTAGTTCTGCTGAAGGGTAAAGCTGAATGCAGTAATTGAATCAGTGGTGCATGCAGGCTGAAATTCTGCAGGATGAAATTATGGGGCTGTAATGGATTGTCTCTGGTTTCCTCTCTCTATTCCCTCTCTTGTATCTTCTTTCTCTTTGCTTTTCCTTCGCTTATTTCTTGATGTTGGAATTCTTATCTGAAAAAGATGAGTTGTTTAGCGAGGAAAGCTGAAATTGCGATTAAGGAAAACCCAGATTTTTAATCTGTTTTGGATTCTTCACTTTGTAGTGCCCTGGTCAACTCTGCTGACTAAATTAGGATAAAGCAAGCATCTTACTAAAAAAACCATAATTAAAAATAAATTTAAATCCTGAGTAGAGTTGGGCACCTCGTACAGGTACTGCCAGGGAGTCTCTTAAATGTGGGGATGATCCCGCTGTCACGGGATGAGAGGGAGTGCTGGGATGCCGGGAGCCCTTCAGCTCCCTGGGATGGTGCTGCTGGGCCGAAAGGGCTTCTCTCCCTGCAGGCTGGGCAGACAGCACGCTCGAACAGCCACTCATCTGCACCGGGGTGTAAAGAGACCCTGCGAGTCTGTCCGAACATGGATGCGGTGCTTGCCGAGCGCGCTGCCGGTCAGCCACGGGCCGGGGAGCCGCGGGTGCCGGCGTCTGCGGCAGGGACGGGTTCTCCGGCGTGAAAATCCAGAGTGAGAATGCGCGTGGCGGCTGCTGTGTCCTCGGGTCTCTGAACCATGGGGGTTTTTTTGCCTGCTGTAACATAGAGGTCGTTCAGTCTCTCATTCTAGGACGTGTTCCTTCCTGATGAGATACCTGATTACAACACACCCCTCAGCAGCCACAATTGCTTGAAAACTTTAATTGAGCGAAATTTGTTGGAGCATCCAAGTTGGGCTGGTAGCAGATGTTGTCTCAGTCAGATTTCGCTTACCCCAGACTCTTCTCCATCTTTTCAGTTTTAACATGAATTATTGCAAATAAGCTGTTCCCCTTTCTAGGATATCTGGGAAATGTACCATTGAACAAAGCTGTTCTTTCCTTTTTGTTTTGGTTATTCTCTCATCTTTCTAAAGTCACAAGCCAGAAGCTCAGCTTAGCTGTGCCATACTAGACCTAGGCTGACTAGTTTCCAGGTAGCCCAGAATTAAATCTCCCTTTAGTTAGCAACTGCTAAAACAACAGAAACTGCTCTCCAAATGCCACATCAGTCGTGGATGTTGGACCAAGAAATTGAGCTTCCTCAGGGTTTGTCTGGGTGGAATAGGAACCACATCTCGGACAACGCCATGCCTCAAAAAGAGCCCAGCCCTGTGAGGAAGCCCCCGGGAGACTGTTTTTGGCAGAGCTGTGGCCAGAGAGCATGGCTTAGGATCATAAGCAAAGCAACAAGTTTCTGATTAATATTTTTTTTCTGTTTTTAGGCAAAAAAATGTATGATATGTTTCATATTTGGAAGAGGAGGAGGCCACACCAAAAAATGTAATGCTGTGATCAAATTCTCTTAGTACAGCAAATAAAAAGCTCTGAATATGGACTAGTGACATGAAAGAAGAGAGAGCACAATCGCAGTTGTTCGTTCCCTGCTGATACTCGCTGGACTGCATCTCTCCTGACACTTTGACTTCTCAAAGCTTCTCCTCTTCTCTTCACCTTACACCTCTCTGAAGTCTTGCGTCTCCACACTGAGGGATGTCCTACATCAATCCTTTCGGCCGTTGGTCTGCTTGCCATTGCACTGCGTTGACCCAGCCTTTCCAAGGTTGTCCTTTGCTGCCACTAGCAATAAAACCCAGTGTAATGACCAGAAAGGCTTACACAGGGCCTAAATTCAATTCTGTCAAGAAAAGCAAATTCAACCATGAGATCTCTGTTTTTTTTCCCAGCATGTGCTGGGAGACTGCATTAGAATTTAGAAGTAGAGCTGAAAGTTTTAGATCCAGACAAGTGGCTCCGCTTTCATTAGCGAATGCCTTTTATTTAAAAATAAATAAATAAATAACAAATCCCTCCTTTTGGTGTTTCTGCCTCATATGCCTATGTCACAGCCTTTTTCCCTTATAATTAATCAACCCGTATCTCTCATGCAGCTCTGCTTGTCAGCAGGGATTAAAGCCTGACAGTATTTAATCATCTTGTATTTCATAGAAGGCTAACAATCTCCCTTTGCTTTCTCTTCCTTCCTTTCCCTTTCATTTCCTTGTCTTTTCTGGGAATGTAGCAGAGTGTCTGCTCTGACTGAAGTTTTTATACAGGGACTGACAGGTATAAAATTCTTTCCTTGGCTCTTTTCTTCTGTGACCCATGTAATTCCCTCATGAGATCATTTGCTGTGACATTTTGGGTGTACCGTGACCTACCCTCTTAGCACAGAGGTCCGCCAGATGCTGAGGCTGTAGGAGTATGTATTGAATCATATTTTACCGTGCCTTTTTTTTCATCAGCAAATGCACTAAAGCTGCGAGCCAAATGAGTTGAATAACTAGACCAATTATTATTTCATGTTCTGGGGCTATTTAGCAGTTAAAGTTGTTTCGAATATATGTGACCAACTTAGACACCAACTGGGACTCATTTTATTAATTGAACTATCTCCTGAAATTACAGATCTCCACTTTTGGCATACTCACAGAGATCCCCTTCGTAATCAAGGAATGGAAGCAGATCCTTTCTTTAGACACAGTACTTTTAAGGTATCCCTTGCAGTGGGTCAGATGACTCATATCCTAGAAGGGCTTCTTTGTCTTCGTTGACTGTAAAGGATATTTAAATAACTTGTCCAAATAGAGTTGTTTTCATTATAGACGTAGAGTGAGATGAACCACGTGATGGGTCTCAAGCTGTGGGAGACCAGCGAAAGAGCAGTGTGTGGTCCCCGCTCCTGGATCTGGAGGAGCTTCAGGGACCCCCCAGCTGAGCGCTGTGAAACACAGAGAGTGAACCTGGGGGGTCAGCTCTCTGCAGAGAAAATGCTTCATCTTCTTTCACTGCCATTTTCCCATCGAATGGATTGCTAATTCTTCAGACTTAAGTCAAAACAATCAGTATCTTAATTTAATTAGACAGCCTTTTTAGCATGGGTGATGTCAGTTATTATAAGGTCTGTAGATCGAATGGATTGAATGTATTCCTTTTCGCTTCAATTTGTAGGTTAAGTAGTGTTGACCCCGGCGAGCTTTTGTATGGGAGATGGCCAAGAAATCCCCGGTACCACGATGCAAAAAGCGTTTTGCTCGCCGTGTACCAGATATCCTGCCACTGAAATGTGTTTGCTTTCTCTTGCTTTGCTGTCATTGCTGTATTGATGGATGAAAATTGGAGGAGGGTAATGGGAGAGGGGAAGAGACTTAAAACAATAAAAAAGCAAATTATTGTCATGTTTTAGGTAAATATTTTCTTCGTGCAGAAGAAAGCCCTATTTACAACAGGGTTGCAGTGCTGAGAGAGATTGTGGGAGACGGCAGTGTAAAAACTTTGGTAGATGCTGTTGAACCGTGGATTATTGTTCTTCCCCATTCATTTAAGAAGACTTAACGTTCACTAATTCTTGCTGTAGGAGACAACTTATTGTCTTTGGCCTCTTTTAAAATCAGATGGCGGATGAAACGTTTGCCCAGAGTTTTGGTAATAAAAATTTTAAAAACAGTCGATCACAGTTGTTGCTGATAAGTAGGTGTCTTTCTTAAGTGACTACAGTAGTAGAGTAGTGCAGTGATAATAAAAAGAACAAACAGATCAAAAGACAGTGAAGAATTAATATTTGCTGGTTTCTTTCAATTCTAACATGGACAACTTCAGGTCAGCAGGCTGAAAATCCCTACCTAAAACCGACCAAGTAGCTCTTAAATGGAATTAGCACGTGCAGGAATCCCAGGGACAAACGTCTGGTTTGTGTTGTATGAGCGGTCAAACTAATGACCAGAATAGCACTTTCTGGCCTCAAACCTTTGTGGTCAATACAGTATGCTTCATTTTCCTTCCAGAGCTGAACTGAATGCATGTTTGTGTTTTATGGGAAATAGCAAAACCAGCAGGTTATGGTAAAAGCTAACCATGGTACCAGAAGTTGGTGCTTTTTGAAGGGGAGGATTTATGGTATTTAAACCTCAGTTTATAAAATAAAGAGCACAAGCAGTGGTTTTTAAGCATATTTGCCGAGAAAAATGAGCGAGAAAGATGTGAAATAAAAATTAGGAAATGATAAATGCAGACGTCACTTAATTAGGAAAATGAATTCTATGAGCAGAGTGATACAGAAAGGAAACATCCGTTACCGAGGAAGGGGCATTGAGGCAGAGGACGTTTGTCATCTCCAGTGACAATTAGATGAGTTTCCAAACAGAGCAGGGCAAAGACGGTAAAAATATGTGAGAGAAGAAAATGAGGCAAGAAGAATCGAAGGAATACAGAGCAGGCTTTTGCAGGTCTGTTGGCCTGATTTATGCTTTCACGCCCTTCTTAGCACACAAACGTCCCTGAAATGAAGAGTCTGTTTTGCTCTCATTATCGTACAGTTCTGTGAGCACCAAGTTGGGTAAATCTGCTCAGCAGCAGAACCTGCAACCAGCTGTGGGACCGGGCAGAAGGTGGTTCAGCGGCCAAGAGTTGAACCGCGTTGGGTACGCTTGTTCCCTGCCCGCCTGCCGAAGGGCTGTAGAGGAGGCGGCAGCAGCCAAGCGAGCGGTTTGCTCTGCTCTGAGCTCAGGGTCGTGCTCAAATCCATGGTCTGCAGAGCAAAACCGCTTGTGAAGTCTGAAGAACACAGTGGTCTCTCCTGTATCTCCACCGATCCATTCACCGTCACGTGCCCTGAAAAATCCTCCATTTCTCTATGTAGAGATCAAATGCAGGTGAAAAAATATCGCTTCTGCTAGGGGCAATTCCTCTTCCCAGGTTATTGCCTCTCTACGCTGAAGTGATGCGTTTGGCCAGCACGGGACCTGCCCCACACCCCACAGGTGTCATTTCCACAGGGGTCTCGGGGTGCTGGGTGCCATACTTTAGCTTCTGGCCAAATATTCATGTTTAGAGAAAACGAGCTTTGTTTTTTTACTCTAATAGCTTACAGTGGCATAAGGAATTGGCAGAGTGGTTTGAAATAGGAAATTCTGGCAAAAGATGTGCGTTGTCTATTGGTGATGCGACTCAGATGGTCTTGCTGGCTCCTGTCATTGAAGGGCTGTTACAAGCCCCCGCTACCCATGTGCTTCAGCTGGGTGTCTCCTGTGTCAACTGCCAGGTCATTTCCATTCCCAGAGCCCTTTTTGGACCCGTTTCTCTATGGCTAGATGGCAAAGAGTAGCCCACAGTAGAAACTTCCAGCAGTCCCTTTGCACAGAGCTCCTGTGCTGCGGATCTTCTCATTTTTGTTCAGGAAGAGTGATTCAAACCCAGGTTCGGTAGGAGGATGAGAGGTGTCAGCCAGGCTCGTGTTTCACCTCAGCTCCCTTGGAAGAGCATCTAACTGGTGATCAAGCCTGGAACGGGTACTGGGACATCGCAGTTGAGCTCTGTGTGTGTCACAGGTGGGGATGGGGGACTTCGGTGCTCCCCAGGAGTGCACTCGTGACTTGGGTTACTCCACTCCTCAGTAGGTACCAGTATTTGAAAATAAGTCTTTAGATACTCTATAGAAAATCAGGCAGGAGCATCACCCCATCAGGCTGTTTCCGTTTCTAGAAATTTAGTCTGTTTTGAAGACTTTATTGAGAGTTATAAGCAGAAGCAAATTCATTTAAGATTGATGACAGCTGCTTAAGCATATTTGCTAGAGCCTCCTTCTTGTGCTTGGTGGTTTTGGGGTGGTCTTTTAAGTGTTGTATGAGTAAACTGTTAATGGTGCATTTTTTTGTAACACCCTTTCAGCTGGCAAAGTTTGGCAGAAGTTGAGTGCTCGGCAGGACAAGTGGCTGTTCAGTCACGGCTCACATAGGGTTTGGAGCTCTAAAAGCTGAGTGATCTTGTCTCAAAAACTGTGGCTGTGGTTTTGATCCAGCTTCTAGCAGCTCTGCACCTGTGATTAGTGCTGTAAAAGAGACGGGAAGGTCAAAACTTTTGTAGTTTTACAAAAAGTCAAATTTGGCCCAACTCAACACAGTTCAGTTACAGCCCCTGGGGCTGGACTCATAGAAACCTGACAAACTTTTCAGGATTGCAAGCCATGGACTCTTCCCCTTCTTTGGGGACTGATGTATTTAGAATGTTTGCTTGTGAAATGCTAGAAAACTTAAGTTATTGAATATTTAGTTCTTCATCCTTTTGTTTTATTCTACCTGTCTTATTAAAAAAATAACAAAAAAGCCTCCCACAAACCACAAAAGCCCCACCAAAACCAGTTGCTTTTGGCATATGAAACAGTAGGATATGGTCAGTCTTGAAGTCAGAAGCTGCAAATTAGGATTGTGTTGTATAGAAGGGTTACAGGGAAGACCTGTGTGATGATGTTAGGCAGAACAGCTTCCGTTTTTCTGGCAAGTGACAACTTCAGGGTCTTTTCTCTGTCCAACAACTCTAATTAAAAAAAAAGTCTTTTTGAGCTATTAGGCTGGAGTTGGTCTCCTCTCTGTGATGCGCATCATATACAGGGATTTTATGGTCTGCGGCTCTGCTGTTTCAATCATGTTTATACATCATTTATTTCAAATTAGCGAGGCTTAGCAGGAGTCCAGAAATTTGCATCTGCTCCAGCATCAGGGCCAACACAGGCAAAAATGGAGCAAATACACGAGGGCTACTAAGAATCCAGATAGTATTGGTTAAATGACATTACTGCACTCAGGGAATACCTTGAACTCCCCTTTTCTGTTCACCATACCAACTACGTGGCAGACATAGAGTGAGAGTGGGTTAACATGGAAGCCACCTTACATTGGGGCAGTCGGGAGCGTGTTTTCTGCTGCTGCGGGTTATTGTAGCTGCCTGGAGCTGTGCTAGGTTCCACCGCGCGGTGATGTGCTTACTGGCGTGCTGCGTCATGCCGGGACCTGCCTGGACGATACATTAATTATACGTTCCTCTGCATTTCTGATTCAGATTATCACGCTAGCTTAATCTTTCAGTTTGGCTATGAAATTTGCTGGATGATGTATCGCTTGCATTCTTTCTGTTAATGAAAATCCACACATAATCCCCGTGTCCTAAGTACCTGTCCTGATTATCTACCACATTCATAAGTGCTACTTGCAGAATTATTTTGTCTAGCTAAAAGTTTTATTTTGTGTTTATTCTAATTGCCAGTGTTGCTATTTTAAAAGTTGCTAACCCATTGGTGGATATTCTGGTTTAATCCTTTTTGGCATTCGCTAACACGTGTGAGGTTGTACAAACCCATTACGAGTTTCTGTACAGGCAGAACTGTTCGCTGGGGCTGGCCCGTGCTTCCATATGGTGCACATTAATCACAATTTAGCTATGTAAACAAGAACTTGTATTTTCTGCTGCATAAGGTTGCCCAGCTTAGGTTGAATGAAAGATTTCATTTTAGTAAGTCGTATAAGCACACCTGAGCCTCTGAAAACAATGTAACATGACTCTCTGTTCTATAGAATACATTAGTTCGCTAATTAAAAGTCTGCTCTCGTGGTTGATGATCATTACTTTTTATAAAGCCCTGGAATGCAATTAAGCAGGTCTGGAATAGTGGCATGTGGTTTATTGGGTTTTTTTAAAATTGTTTCCTGCCTGTTTTGTCTGTGATTTCATTGTGTTGAAGAGTCATTCTTTGCTTTTCGGTTATGGTTTTCATAGAGTAAATCTGCAAGTATTGTTTATAGTTGAAATGTTCTCAACTGTATATTTTTTTGAACAGCTTGGATTTAATAGCTGGTTTATGTTTGGAATAAAGAAGCAAGAAAAGTAAGTAAAGGGCTGTGAATCAACAAAAGGAAAATAGAAACAAAGTCCTTAGAGAAATAAGTAACAAAACTGTATACCTTCTAACCCAGAAAATTTGTCACTCCTTTTGTCCATGTGCACGCTTCTGTTATTATTTTGCTTTGATTCACGTGTGCTTCAGGGACTGTCATGCTTACTCAAGGTAGCAGCTATTAATAGAGCTATTACAGCAAGACAGAAGAAACAGCCTCAGGTATTCAACTAGGGTTTTTTCTACAATATTGCAAATAGATAAGCTGTAGTGTGTTACTTGAACATGAAGTTATCCAGATTTAGGAAAAGCTGAGCAGTAGCATAGGTTATAAGAACATCTAGGGTGGCAAAAGTAAAGACTTAGTACTTTTGTATGGCAACCGAGAAAATTGAAAAGGATAAAAATATTTCATTTCTAGAGAATTACATAGTCTTTAACACTGGAAGTTAGGAAGAGGCTTTCCCACGGAATTGGTTACCTGATGCCTTCAGCAGTTCCTCCTCCATCGTCTGCACCACGTGGCTCACGTTGTTAGCTGAGATGGTAACACCCTTGCTTGGTCAAGCGCGACTGCAGCTTTTAGTGTACGGTCTGCTTTTGTTGAAACACACGTATTGGCCAAGCACTTGGCTCGAAAGTCAGAGAAAAAATAGATGAAGTCAGTGCTGTCCTTCTGGATTAACAACCTTATGAGAGTGCAAGGTACCATCAATTATTACTGATGCTGGTGGTGCAGTGGTGGCACAGAGAGGTCCATGCCGTGATGCGAGGCAGCAAGGAGAGTCCAAAGACACCGCAGATAACAGGACCGTGTGGTTGCAAGGAAGGGAGAGCACCATGTGTCATTAAGTCTCTTATAGATAATTATGAATGAAGAACAGCTTAAGAATTCTACGTGTATGAATACATGACAGCTGACCTGTCTTTCTGTACTGGTGTCTTCTATACAATTGGCTGTGACCAAGGGAGACTCCTTTCTACTGTGTTCTCAACCTTTCCCCCTCCCCTCCACCCCAGTCGCTTTTAGAAATTCTTAGGTGCAAGCACACGAAAAACATTGTTTTGATCAATAGTTTTTATGGCAAAATCCATAAAACAAACAGTCCCTTTATACAACTCAGAACAAATAATTTAGACTACAAGCCCTGACACAACTTCTGTTTAAGCTTGGCTGGAGGATGATGCTCTCACATGCAAAGTGGAGTTGTCTCGCATTGACATTTAAATATAATCATAGGAGTAGATGATTGAGAGCCCAAAATGGGATGAGAGCCACAAGCGACGGAGTAAGTTGCTGGCAGAAGAGCCGATGGGAAGGGGTGCAGCGACTGCAAATGAGGCCTGTCCGGGAGGTAATGTGATTAGTGTTTTCAAAGAGCAAAATACGTTGCAGAAATCAGATGAAGCCTGGAGTGAGGTGGCGGTGGGGGGGGATCCCATACTTCCCCCAGTTTTATCTAATAAGAGCTTTATAATTTTCAGTTGTGGGGGATTTTTTTCCATCCTTATGCTGGGGGTGGGGGGGGGGGGGGGGGTTTTTATGGGATTTGAAAGAATGCTGGGTTTTTGATCTTGTCACGACTAAAGGTACTTTATAAATGTCAGAGTTGGGGCATGAAAATCTGGGACGCGGCTCGGCGGCTTCGTTTGCGCGTG
>Ga0181612_146057_pt1 | contig 13794 bp, 7 predicted proteins | sample HoacroProtozoa21_FD_119630 | JGI IMG/M metagenome (GOLD analysis project Ga0181612, IMG submission 119630) | Hoatzin crop microbial communities from Cojedes, Venezuel. Combined Assembly of Gp0051906, Gp0051904, Gp0051908 | reverse complement strand
TCCTATTTACTATTTAAAGAACAACAAAATTCTATGTTGTTTAATTTTCACTGAGTTTACCTGACCCTGCACAATGTCTTAAAAAAAAATCCAGATAAAACAAATTATACCAGAGGATTCAAAGTAAATGAAATGAAATGCAAGCTGAGCAGACGAATAAAGCATTTCAAAGCCAAGGTCAACATCATTGTGAGAAACACAGGAGAAGTCTCAGCTGTCTCCTCTTAACTGCTGCCCACCACTCTTACCTGCTCCCCTGCCCACCACAAATCCCTCCTCTTACAGCCTCAGACACAGTCCTGAGTCTTGTCATTGGATTTAGCAGTACAGCAAACCCTCTGCAAGGACCAGTTAATGTCCCAGTTGACACCTACAGCTACAAGAGAATTTATTCGCTTGGAAGCCCTTCAGATCCCCTCCTCTGCCCCTTTTTTTTTCTTTGTCTGCTTTCAATGCAAAAGCAGTTTTCAAAAAACAAATGGTCCAATGAATGATTTCATAAATTCTGGATTAAGCAAAAACTAAACTGTACCATACTCTTAATTCAAAAAGCTGGAATCTATATATATCGATAACTTTTCAATGAGCTCTAAGAGGAGCAGAAGTAAGAAAAGAAAACAAAGAGGGAAGAGAAAGTGTTTTGAAGACAGCAAAGCTCTACTGCAGATTTCCAGAGAATCCATGGGGAATTATCTTCCCTAGAGGAAAATGAATGAATGGAGACTACACACAAATAATTTTGTGGTATGTAGTAGGAAATGTGGAAGAAAAGGTGTTGGGCAACAGTGAGAAAAGGAAACACTTGCAATGCAGAAAAAGTGCCAGCGAACAGGAGATGGCTCCTATCAGAAGCTGGCCTTCGGCAGGGCTCTGCAGAACAGATGCAGCAATTCTTGCCTTCTAGAATCAGTGCTGTGTTTTGTGATTGGATGTTGTTGGAGAGGGTTTGCACAGTAAGCTCTTTGTAATGGTTTCTATGATAGTCTCCTTTTCTTCCCAGGGCTGCTTGTGGAGGCTGGAAGGGAGGCAGAGGGCAGGGTAAGATGGGAGAAGCATCTCAGAGGGCTGAGACACAGAGGGGAATAACAACAGAATAGATTTCCCCATGAGCTGCAGTGGTGAAAACATACACCAGAGGTTTGAGGCCTTGGAAAGATGAAGCAGAGAATTTAAATTCAAGGCAACGTTTTCTTTCAGGAGCTCAGACTATTTACATTCCAGTTGTAGCTGTGAATGGGGCTGGATAACCCACTGCCCCCAGCGCTCCTCCAGCGGCTCCAGCCGACAGGCTCAGCCTGCTCCAGGCAGGAAGAAAAACTTTCATTTGTTTTCTGATCCGCTGTCACCTCTGTCCTGAGGAAGGCTGTACGCAGGTAGGTCACTCTGCCAACCTCTGCAAAGAAAATGCTTTATCTTTCCTAGCATTTGAGAGCCCAATTTCCCAAAACATAACAGTATTTCTATGATCTTTTTTCAGATCTTATTTCAGTGAAATTGAGCAATAACAGAGGCCTAAGGGCTCCATTAGATGTGTTCACCGTCAAGGAGAATTTGATAGAAATGGATAATCCTGCTACAGAATGTTGGGGGTTTGCTCAAGAAACCACACACACATACCTTATTGTGTTTGTTTTACAACTGCTCAGATGCCATTAGTTTCATCCTAGATAAATTCTGTAAGGCATTTTGATATTAACAGCTAGACTATGAGTTTCTTCTTTCCTTTAAATCATGTATGGTCTCTGATGCCTTCTCCCAGTTTACTGTCTCTAAATAAAGAAAAACATTTAGAACAACTGAAACAAGAAAATTTGGAAAGAGATACACGGTTTCCACACCCACCTCTTGCATTACCAATAAATCACCATCAACCGCTATTTCAACATTTTTTAAAATCTCTGGGTATCAGTCTGTCACTCCTGGAGCTGAGAACAGAAAGGTAACTCTAGTAGACCATCACTACAAGTATCACATCTTCAAAAAGAAGTTTCATGGATTGTGAACAACTGCCTTTCCAAACACCAGTAGAGGACATGCACACAACCATATAACCTGTGATGACCTAGAAAACACTTTGCTTGCTTCCTCAGCTCTTTGTTCACCCTGGTGCTTGTGACTTATCTCTTAGCTTGGATAACAGTAACTGTTCCAAATGCACATCCTTGCATCCACCCATATTATAGCTACTTAGAGGTGTGGACGTGGGAATCAGTCATGTGCCGACAGGACTTGCTGCTGTATCAGAGGGGTCTGACATGCAGTGCCACGACCCCAGCTGTCACAGGCAGTCCATTGCCTGGTCTATTGATCTGCCAGCCAGTGCTGCGCAGCACAAATGACTCAAACCGGAAAACATCTGTACCTAAGGATAGACCAAAATCCACAGAGAAGCTAGTCTGGTACTGTGGCTCTTTAGAAATATAGACCTTCAGGTATGTACTACATGATCAGGTGCATCAAGTCCCAGCCCAACAGCAAAGTTTCAAGGTCTGCAGAAGGGAGACAGTGTACTAAAGCTAGAGTCAGATGCTTTCATGCCAAATCCTGATATCTTACTGGAATGCTTGCTCGACCTTATCCCATTTGGATACCACCTGCCTTTAATTATTCTTTCCCTTCAGCAAGTAAAAAATGGCAACCTGAATTCCTAGTGAACATCAGATCTACTGAAAACTTCAGTCTTATGATCCCAAGATTTGATCAGCTTCACCAAATAGTACCAGCTGAGGGGGAGGGGGAAGAAAAACAAAAAACAAAACTAAAACCCCACAAATAGCCCCCCAGACATAACATTTCCTGTTCCCCTTTTATATTTGTATACAGCCAGCTCAAGGGGAAGCAAACACAAGGCAAGTGGACAACACCCTTGTCTGTCCAGGTTCCAAATACCTGTGTTGAAGGTGGTCATCATGACCAGCTGGGAGTACCTCTAAACTCACACACTCAACAGATCTTCCACTTGGAAATCTTCCACATTCCAGCAGGAAGAAACTGTGTTCTTCAGCTTAAATAAGTTATAGCCTGACAACTAGAGTACCTACTTGGATGCAGGAGATTCAAATTTAATTCTTTTCCAGAAAAGATTCTCCGCTTTTCTTTACTTAGACCCAAACATATGAAACGTTTGCAGCAAAATAAGTTTATTAAGGGATGGCTACATTCCAGAGAGAAATGGGAAATATTGAAATATAGTTTGATTCAGCTAGGTATCAAAATCTCTGCCAAGAATAAATACCCAAATAGTCGCTCAGACAATCCATCTATTTAATCCATCCTTTTCCCGATGCAGGCACCTTGGTTTTTTTTCTGCTTCTAACCCAGTTTCTTTCTCCACTCCCTTCTCATGTGTCCCTCCTGATTTCCTCTCATTCTTTCAGCTTCTTGCACAGAGAGCTGGGCCAGGCCATCACAGCTGCCAGCTATGGGCTATACCCTTCCTTTGTGATGCAACTTGCTGTCATTTTAACAGCTCAGGGTACACCCTCATGGATCTTCTGGACTCATGCAAAACCTTGACCAGCTGGCTTTCCTGAAGCAATGCAGAATATAAGCAGCAGAAACGTGTCATTTCTCTAGACACCAAGGTATTTTTTTTACAGGGACTGATGTCAGCTTGAACATGTGGCAATTGGAAAGACAACATTTGTACTCTGGGAACAGCAAAAGCTGTTTCCTTTGCTTTGTAATTAGATCTTCAAGTTGGCCTAATCCATATGCTGCATAAAAAGTCCGATTCTTCTTGGCCTCAGTCACTCCAGTTTGAAAAAGAGACTGCCAAACTGCTTTAAAAAGTATTCTTAAGCTTGGTTTGTGGCATAAACCCCAAAACTTACCAACTAATGGATCACATACGATAGAAAGGAGTCCAGCAGGGTTAAATGCTAGCTGTTGATGACATGAGAACAGGTATACCTTCTGCAGCTCTGGAATGGGAATGTTATGAAACATTTTGAATCTAAAAGCAGGAATCACCAGAACCTTCAACCACAGCTGGGGTCAAAGTCATTCTCAAGAAGTTACATGGTTCTAATCCTTCTCATTATTCTTTGCATGTCCATCTAGAAGTGCAAGCTCCCGTCACCCTGGAAGACCCAGCTTTGCAGCAGCCTGTTGGCTGGATACAGACAAATCAAGGGGCCTGTGGGTGTCTTGGTGTCTCCTATGCAACCTGTGGGTAATGGTGCTAACCCCTTTTGGAGCTACAATGAAGAGTGCCACATGAGGACATTACTAAGAGGAGATGAGAGCTTTATAAAGTTTTGTCCCATATTTTACAGGAAAAATATGCCTGTAAGCTTTGGTCTGAAAAAAAAATTTTAATTCCAGGTTTGCTGTGAAATGCAGAAAAAATATTGCATGAGCCAGTTCTCCCTTTTTGTAAAAAATAAATCTCAGTGTGAGATTCACATGGACTACACATTTTCTGCTGGGCCATTCTTTCCCCAGTGAGAGCTAAAACAGATTTCTAAAATTCTCCCAGCAGGAAACATTCTGTGATGTCTCTGCTCCACCACAGCACCATCACATCAGAAACCATACAGTCCTTAGGCCTAATTTTGTTCTAACAAAGTTTATTCTTGGGCCATCTTATTTTCATCAGCAGAAAGAGGTCCTCGAGAACAGCTCTACATTCAATTTCTTCATTGGCAAATTCAGTTTGAGATTACCCCCTTCTCACCTCAACAATTTGTTTCTAATGTCCTGGGCAGCGGGTTTTTTAATCTTCAGTTGTGGCAATGCAATTCGTCATTAGACTGCGCTTTAAACAAGGTCTGTGAAGTGATCTGCAATTAACTAACCTAACATACGGACCAGCGCATAAATCCATACGACTTCTCTTAGCAGTTCCCTCCCCCCCTCCATCCCTGCATTGTTTTGCTGACCTAGTTTAGAAAACCTCTGCTCCCAAAAAGTTATTTGGTACAAGTGAGGAAAAATTTGGCAGGGTGACAGCGTGTGAGGCTGGGAACTGTTTTCATCATGAGGTTTCCTATAAGATGAATCTTAACAGCAAATCATTAACTTGAAATTATCCACTAACTGACTCACTTTGAGAGATTTTGTGTGGATGTATGATTTTGTGTGCCTACAAACCAGGACATAAGTAATTACTTATTCCTCATTAAGAAGGCACAGAAATAAGGATGAGTACTTATGCTCTGACTACGTAGCAGAAATATTTTGAGAACTGCAACAATTATTCCAACCTCAGAGTACAAAACATTCATAGTCTTCCCTAAAAGTAAGGTGCCTGTTTTCCCCAGAAAAGTCAAAACTTCAGTTAAAGCGCTGAAAACTTTCAACTGAAATCCTAATTTTAAGCAACGTTTAAAAACACATTGGTCTTCCTAGAGAAGTATTTTCAGTACTTTCCAATTATTTCAGGAAAAAGTTTCAGTGGAAAAAATATCTGGCTAATGCCAGTAGTTACACAACCCGTCGTTACAAAAATGCCACATCTGCCATCCATAGCACCTTATAACCATGATGATCTTGTTTCTGCTTAGGAAAAAGTCATTGTGACAGATGCAGTAGCAATGTGTGCACAAAAAGCCCAGAGAAAGTATACCATTTACAGATAAATCAAGAGATCTAACAGCGGCACTTGTTGCTGTGCTGGTGATGCGCAGGAAAAGGTACCTCTGAAGATCTTTTTGCCTTTATCAGGATGTTTTGTAGACAGCTGATCATTATTGTCTGCCCATAGCATTCCATGAATAGATTCATTAGCAGTACACACAGAAAAATAAGTTTTTACTTGCCTTATTTCCTACTAAAAAAAAGAAATAAAAATCACAAGAACTCAAGAGAACACCTCCAAGTCACCACATTATGGCCTTAAGACAATCCCTAATTTTACCTGCACCATTCATATCTTGACTTGATTTTCATTTACAGTGACAGGTAAAAGAAAGCTTAAAACACCCAAACCTGTTATCCTGTACCACAATAAATTTATATGCATTATGCAGCACTGGCTGAGCAACAGGTTTTTGGATCAGAAGCCAAGAACCTTGTGCCAAAGCAACAGCCAAAACATGAACAAACTGCATGAGTTCAGTTTGGGGGTTTTATTCTGTTTTGGTGTTTCGTTGTTGTGGGTGTTGGGGGTTATGTTGTGTTTTGGGGGTTCTTTGTTTGTTTGGTTAGTTTTGTGTTTGATTTTGTTTGTTTGTTTCCAAAAAAACAACTATTTAATTTGCTTCAGATCTGTGGAAACTAGAGGCCAGTCAGCAGCAAAACGTCGAGGAGTTAAGCACTGATTTCAACTCACTTCAGCAGCTGAGGGTTTAGTGCAGAACATTCCTTTTCCCCCAGCTTGCCCTGGGGTACGAATCCCATTAGCTCAGTATTGTGAGACCACAGAGTGAAACAGAGCATAGCTTCAGAGACTAGCCCAAAGCACTCTAAGAACCAGAGCAAATTAGTGCAACCGATGGGAGGACGGTTGCCAAAGCAATCTTTGCAGTTGTTCTCTTCTGACTTTGGGTGGCAAGAGAACAGGGCTGTTGTGCCACAGCTTGCAGCTTCACACGATGTCGAGGGAAAAGATTAGCTCATCTTTCAGTGACAGACAGGAGCCTGGCCTGTGGTTTTTCACAAACATTACCTTTCCCAAGGGAGAGAGAATTTACACCCTTGTCCGTCTCAAGCAGTAAGTGTCAGTTATCGAATGCAAACCCGCCGCCTTCCAGTCAGCACTTCTCCAGAATGACAAGCAGCTGGAGGGAAACAGCACAATAACCCATTGAGTACCAAAAAGAGAAAGCTCATTGCCGCAGGACAGCATTACAGGTCTTTCTGAAGCTTAAGGAAAGGTAATTAGAGGTCTTGTATAATCTGTTCCCCTCCGGTCTGGGCTGTAATGGAAAAAGGACCTCCACAGCTCTTCTAAGAAATCTAACATACTGCTGGAAGCTCTTTAAACACATGGCATTTTCAGTGTAGCCACCAGTCGCGAACACTGCATGAAATACTTGCAGTACTGGATAACTTTTTCAGTACAATGGCTTTGCAGTTTTTGTATTTCAAATACACCTAAAAGCTTACTCAGTTTAATGCCTTTTGCCATCAAAAAGCTCAACAGCTTTCAGCCAAGTAAAAATTAGAGTAGAAGACATGTGAAGAACATTTGCCTGCACTTATGATCGAGCATTAAATATTGCTAATCCAATTGTGAGTACTTTGGTAAAGGTACTGGCAAAAAAACTCAAACAAATAAGCCTTGTTCAGAATCTCAGCATGGATCTATTGAAGTAAGCATCTAAACTAAAGTGGCAAACTAATGTGAAAGACAAAAGTCAGTGCTACCTCAAAAATCCCTGCAATAATCAAAGTTCCCAAAATAGGAAGATATCAGTCACAGCAGGAAAGGCAGTTTTTCTGTGTTGAAAACAGTTTAAAGAAAAGAAGAGGTGACAAATTGATGAATGCAGCAAAGCTAAGGAAAACCATCTTGGAGAAATGGCTTATGGCATGCTGAAAGTACTCGATATCTGCCAGGCACAAGAAGTGTGCGGGGGGAAGACCGATCTATTGCCTTATATATGAAGGCAAAGAGAAGAGGAACAACAATAAAAAAATAAATTAAAAAAAAAAAAGACAGAAAACACAGAGCTAGTGGCTTTGAATGTTTCCTGCAGAAGTAGTAGCCCGTACTGTTGAAATGACAGATCCCTCAACAGCTTTAAACCCATTGGAAGTGTGCACTGCCTCTTTCCAGGAACTCAAAGTCTAAGCGGACAGGGTAGGCAAAGAAAGCAGTGGAAAGAGGAATAATTATCCAGAATTTGCGATGGGGAACAAAGGGACTAAGTTACTTGTCACACAATTCCTTGTGTTTCAAATACCTAATCCCATAGTCTCAGCAACAGAGACCACCCTTTCTCCTGACAGTGTATTTTTAATTACACATAATCCAAAGGAAAGAAGGCTCTACCACTGACAAGTATTAATCCTCTTAATTAAGTGGAGTAGTTGGAAAGCAGTGAAGAAAACAAGTGAAAGAGTGAAAGGAAACTAGCCAAGTAACATCAGAAATAAACACTGGACTTCTTGCTAAATATGACACTTCCATCAGTCAGAGGCCCCAGCAGAGTGCAGTGCTGCAGATAGATTGGTATTTCTTGAGGATAATTAAAAGCCTGAGAAGCATTAAGTAGTGTGGTATATAATAGCACAACAAGGCCCCGCTGGAACAGGGTGCAGCAAGCAATGGGTCTGAATGGTATCCTTTCAGCTCCCACTGCCTTAAGTAATTTCATGCTATTTACTTGGCTTAGGATTTTCAGTAGAAATAATAGAATTTGAAAACTCACCTTAAGATTAGCATCTATATTGAATACATTAAAAATTAGTAACCATTTTGCAAAGGCTTTGCCCTTTGACTTCTGCATCCCAGGCCATAAATTAAGAAAAGGAAAACATCTTTGTAAAGTGGTCAAACATCTCTAATGGCATAAAAGCAGTGGGATACTCTCTTGTAATTACGATACTTTAAAAGCTCCATTATTAGCGTACTTGCAGATCAACAGCTGTATTGGCAAGTCACAGGCATGTTACAAGTCAGTACTAAGGAGATTTATCCAACTTGAATGGGAATAAGTACTTTAACAAGCATGCTCTACTGATAGTCTTCGTGACTTTTCCTCTGCAACTACAAAGTGCTAGGAATTTCCTCCTAGTAACAAGTATTCATGATGCCTTAGCAACAGTTTGGGTCTACTTCTCAATGATAAGTTAATTAAGTTCACATTTTCAGGTCATGTACTTAGTCTTCATTGCATAGTTATCAGACTTCCTGTTCTCACATTTTCCTTTTTTTTCCTCCCTGTTCCCTCCTTTCTTGCAAGCTTAGTTGAAGTTTTACATTTTCACATTTGTCTTTTTCCTGTTAGACTTAACCTCTACAGTAGCATTTCTTCACTCCATTTGGACTCTGCACTTAAAGTCATCGAACACAGCTCTACCATTGCCAGTTGCATGCTGGATTTATTTATTTATTTTACCAGTTCCCTCTATCTCTCTCCCTCCTCCGTTTATGATAGTTTTATCATTCTAGCCATGAGTGAATTCCTAGCCTTTTCCATAGTCAAGTCCTTGAGCTCCTCAGCCACACGACTTCATTCCCTGTTTCCCTTAGCATATCCTTTTCTGTTCTTTTAAAACCAGCACAGAATTACTTTTGTTTCTTATATTATATCCCAAGTCACTGAGAAAATGAAACTGGATGGAAACTTTTCTGCAGAAGGCATAAAAGCTTTTAAGTGCTCCATTCCCCAATTCAAACAATGGAATAAGAAAAGCTCTGTTGCTTCAACACTGTATAGGCAGAAATTCACAAAATTACAACAGTGTGTGAAGGTCAGTAATGCAGCCAGTCCTCCTCAGCTGGAATTCTTAACACACAGAAGCTATTGTCCATCAGAAATGTGTAGAAGAGTTACTAAGGAATTATTCCTCTTTCTGAGTAAACAGGGTCAAACGTGACATCCAAGAAAACCCCCAAGTCAGCAAAACAAAAAGTAATTTTGTTCTTCCAGGCCAAATATGGCCATAAGGAAAGGAGGAAAAGACCTTTTGACTATGTGAAGAAAGAGTTGTCAAAGACAACTTTTGTTTTATTGTGACGCTATTTCAGCACAACTGTATCCCCCTCATCTCCAGAGAGGAAAAAAAAAAGGCAACAACAATTTGGAAAAAAGAGGCAACAATAATTTGCCAAGAACTCAAGTTGAACAAACAAAATACCAGTCAACTTCCTGAGAAATGGACTTCAGTAAACTTTTTGTTTGGTCCTCTGAACTTTTAGAGAAAAGGCAGAAAGAAAAAATCTTCTCAAATAAAGCATTCTTGAATAGGCTTTTGAGTCCAGTGGTCAGAATGCACGCAGCATATTAAAACATAATGCTTCATTCAACCTCAAAGACTTGGTTTCATCAGTACCTCGTAAGTTTTTTTCTTTCAGAATGTGTGTTTTTATATTTGAAATTGTATTAAAAATGGAAGACTCAAGACATTGCTTTGAAAGTAGCAAGTGTTTCCTAAAACAGAAGTTACCTGAATATCTTTGGCTCTTCCCATCTGAAGAGATAAGCAGAGAAGAAAGAGTCTGGGCTTATTACTACATCTCCGCACTGAAATGAGGAGCTGAGATGAACAGAAAACACAATTTCCATACATTAAAAAAATCTGTAGCTGAAAAGCTGGTGTGACACGAATTGCTACTGAAACAATCCACAGCTTTCAATCACCAATATTTAGTTTGGTTTCTTTTTTTTTTAATGCTGCTATAAAAACTTGATCTTTGGGAGATGTGGGATGAATTTTTATTTTTCTTAGAGAAAGTCAATTTAATCAGCGAGGCATAAAAAGATCAAATTGCAGTACAGCATTAGCAAAAATGTAAATAGCATCTTTCTAGCATAATGGCATTTCAGAAAGTAGTACTGTGTTCCTCCCAGGAAGGCTGACATTTAAATATTTATAGGATCAAATGCTAATGATAGAAGATTTGCTCGACCTTCTCTCCCTGCCAGAGGATACAGTGCTACAATATCTCTTCTAGTATTTTAACTGTGCTTCGTTTTCAGTGACACAATAATCAGGCATTTCTCCTGTTCTGTCTTTCACTGTGTTTGATACCAACAGACTCATCAGCTTCATCAGACCATGGGCAGGGGCCTTATCTATACCCTCAGTGTAGCTTCCAGTCCAAAAACTGGACGAGGTGCTATGCAAGAAAAGAAATTCATGAAGCAACCATTTTCTAGTAGTTTATTATATCGGCCCTCCAACTGCTTTTATTAGATCATGCTCTTACTGAAATCATGATAGATCCACATCAGCTAATCTCACAACATCATGTCAGTTTAAGCTGATTTTACACTGATTTAACACAATTAGATCTGAACACACTGGGAGAACAGGGATTGTTCAAACATCAAATGCAAGTCTGAAGTGGTTGTAGATAGACAAGCTACAAAAAAACCCTTAAATATAAAGCACTAGAATACTGATTAAAGCACAAAGTGCAAGTTTTAGGAACTCCTCTTCCAAACTTTCTTGGTACCCCTGAGAAAAATAATCTTATCCTAAAATTGAGACAAATTAAGACTGAAGTATTACACATATTCAACTGGCAAGACACAGAAGACGCTGAGCTAGCAATTCTTCTCTGCTGGAAAAATTCTGCATTACCACTAGAGGAAAGGGAAGTTCACCACATAGAGGAGTTGTTGTTTAAAGTAATTATCTTCACCAAACTGGCATGATTTGATGTCTTAGAGCCTGTTGGATAAACAGCACCTTACAAAATGAAGCGTTGCCTACGTTTAGCAGCTAAAGTGATACAAACCCCCCTGCGTATCAACACGCTAACCCTTTCTTTCTCTACAGGAGAGGTATAGAAACAGTCAGCTTCCTGCTGACACTAATAAAACGTTAATTTTTGTAATCTGAGCTTTTCTTCAAAACACTGATTTCACACAGTAATTTTTACTTTTCTTTGCTTGTCTCTGTAGGAAGTAGGAATCTACTACCACTTAATTCCTCTGATATAACTAGGTGAAGTATGGTGAAAAGGACATCAAATATCTAGAACCACCACTGGATTGATTAGAGCAAGCAGGTAAAAAACTACTTGAGTGTTTCCCCTCTCTGATCACATCTGAGGTCTTCATCAACATGGCGCTGCTAAGCTCTCCTCCTAAGCAACAACCACAGCTGAAAGTTCTTAAGCACCTTTTTACCACTCAAAGCAGCAAGTTAAGCCCTAGATATCTTTAAGGCCCTAGATATCTTTAAGGCCCTAGATCTGCATTCAGCGAGAGGCACTCAGCAGCACCTTATTCAACTGAGACCACTATTCCCTCTGGGTTAACTGGAGTTTTTACGAGTCAATTCACAGTTATAGATAGAAAAACTCGCTAATTTATTGTTCTTCAATAGTGTAATCTTACAAGGCTGTAAGTATGTTTTTCTCATTAGAAGTGAGATTTGAATTTGGTGGTGGTGGATGATGTTTTGTTTCCTGTTTTGTTTCCAATTAGCTATTTGTTAAATTGATTTCAATGTTTGATGTATTCTGTATTTAAGCAGGACAGTGTGTCTTGCACCTTAGATGTCATTTCATATAACATCTTCTGAAAGAAATTCACATATCCTCTATCCACTGTTAATTCTAAACACAAATAGAATATATTAATCAGTGACAGAGGCAAAAGAACTCAGCAGAAAATATCTGGCTGCGTTATGGAACAAGTGATTGCTCCATAATACCCTGCACATAGATGAGCTTTTCTTTCTCCTGGCAGACCTCATAAGTAGATCTTCATCATGACAGACAGAACATCAGACGGTTTCAAATGACTTAAAGAAAGAACAAATGAACTCTTTCTCCCTCCCCCCAAAAGATTAATGTAAACCACCTTGGAATTTGTCTACATGAAAAGCTTCATATAAAATAATTGTTGTAAAAATACTTGCCAGCATTTGTCAAGTGCTGTCTTTTGAATAGTTGACATCTCTATTAAAACCTCTCTCAATTAGTATTCCATTCAGCATTAGTAAGAGTTAAGCAATCACAATACAGTCCCAGCTGATGCAACTAAAAAATAATCTAATGCAAATTCCAGCAGGCCTCAGATGTAGTTATAAAACACTTTCCTTAGAGCATAGCTTTCTATTTGCTGACAGATGCTTTTGTAGACCTGCTAACTTGTGAAGCCAGCAAACAGCAATCACCCAGGCAGAGGTGACATCAGCAGAATAAGCACAGCAACAATGAATCAGACTCTGTGTTTTGAATGAAACTTGAGCACATTTGCCAATATCAACAGGTACCACACTATTGTTTCTTGGAGATTCATCTGCTTGCATAAGCTGTCCCAGTTCTCTCTGGCAAAAAGGAAAAGCTGCTTTCAAATTTCACCTACATCAGCACCAGTGAGGAGTAACACCACAAAAACAGAATTAGTTCCAGTTTATATCACGATTACTGAGGCTGAAGCCCTTGAAATTTCAATTTTCCAGTCAGTGAAATGGAGAGAGTAAATAATACTTGCCTGCCATAAGAGGGAATTGGGCTGACATACTAACATCTGCTCACTGTTCAAAAAGTTCTGGCTCAAATAATTCACATATTCTAAATTTGCATCAAGTTCATCCTGTGCCTAATGCCAGTGAATTTCAATCAATTTACAGCAAAAGATATCTGGTCAGCATTTTTTTGCCTCGAGCACACTGTATTTTCTGCTGCTGTTGCCAGATGCAACAGATGGCTTCCTCGACATGCAGACAGACACAGGTCTTCTTACCTGGCAGCAAATCCCCATGCCAGTGCACCGCTCAGTAGTCTGAATGTATCTTCATGTACGAAAAACAAGTAACCACATGGAACCCAAGTTAAATTTAATTTCCCTTCCCACTTAACAGCCTCCAGGAGCAAAGAATTTTTGCTTTAGGCTTTTTAATTAAAGCTTCCCTCTACAGCTGGACTGTGTTAGCACTGGACCCATTATTTGGCTCGCAACACACCTGTGGAGCCAATAACTGTAGACATGAAACACAGGAATGTGTCAAACTAGAAAGGATGAAGAAGATGGGTGCTGGTGAGAATTGTGTCAAAGCAGGCTAAAAGTTAGGCCGTATTCTCCATTGTCACTGCATAGAAGCACTATCAAAGGAAGCGCGCAAAGGAATGGGAATCCAGACATTTTCATTCAGAAGTTTAAGAAAAAAAAATCCCTATGTGACTTTGGTTAAGTCACAAAACCATATTCAAAATGTAATTTT
>Ga0181612_124516_pt1 | contig 13794 bp, 5 predicted proteins | sample HoacroProtozoa21_FD_119630 | JGI IMG/M metagenome (GOLD analysis project Ga0181612, IMG submission 119630) | Hoatzin crop microbial communities from Cojedes, Venezuel. Combined Assembly of Gp0051906, Gp0051904, Gp0051908 | reverse complement strand
CTTCTTAACCCAAAATTTAGAAAGAAAAATATGAATGTAATTCACGCTTATAATATCCATTGGTGCCTACAAACATTAGAGCTGACAAGTAATTTGGTGAGCAGGATGGCAGATGGTCTGTGTCTGAGTGGAAGAAGGAGCAGCAGCAAAGGAAATAATATTGCTAAGAGTGATAGTAAAGGTTAAAACCCAGTAAATGTAGCTGTGTGCTAGACATTAGCTAAGAGATTATTCAAGAGGAGGGCGTTTGGAAAAATAGGAGATCAGAGAAGGAGTTTATGAATATTGCCTAAGCACATCCCTTTTTATTCTTGATTCAAAATCCCTTACCAGCAGATTATAATATGAGGTAGGGGTAGATAACTGTTTATTAGTAGGTGGTTGGCTCAAAGAAAGACGAAACCAAATCAAGGGGAATATGAGAAAAATATTACATTTTTAAGATGAGTTTTGTGGGGGTTTAACTGTGTCAGACAACAGAGCAGTAGGGGTAGAATGCCAGGAGGAGCAGAAGGAAAGTTGTTCTCAGTGTGACGGATGTGGACAAGCTTGGACTTCAGCTCTATAGAGCCCTGACTGGTGACGCAGCCTTGGGATCACGGTCAGGATCTGGCTCCAGGGTCAGGCACATTGCTGAAGAAGGACTTTGGGAAGTTCTGAAAGATTACCAAGTGTCTTAAATTGCTGACCATAAAAAGCTAGAGGAGAAAGGAAAGTTGGAATAGACACAGTTGCTTTGATCGATGCGGTAGGAATGTTACTCCCTAGGTTTTGACCATAGGGTGCCGCGATTTCTATCTGCTCGTCCCTGGTTGCACGTTCAATACCAGATGCCATTTTCCCTCAGAGCTGTTAATGAGAGCTGTGTTCAGACACCTTTGACTTTTGGTACAGGTTTGTAATCAAGAACTCAATCCAGAGCACCTCTCTATATCATTATTTTTATTTCAGTCGTTCTAATTGAAAAAGAACCGCACAAAGTTGTCAAGTTTGGATTGGGACTGCTGTGGTTCTTTATTTTGGTCTCTTGTTCATGAAAAAGGCATACACAGAAATTTTTATTGTTTTCATTTGTACAGAATGTGGTATTTACACCAGAAAAAATGCAAAAATTACATGTCAGAATAAGTGAAGCGACGGGGAAAGAAGCAGTGTCTGCCTGGTACAACAGTTACTGTGTAGATGAAGGGCGGTTGTTTTGTGTGCAAAGTGGGATGTGCTGAGATCCTGACATTGCCACTTACTTTTTCTTCTTGTTACATGAACTGATTGATATGGTTGCTCTGTTTTACTGATAGCAATGCAGAAGAATGACTTGATTTCTACTTTAACACATCCATTGGCTTAGAAAACAAATTTCTATGGTATGCTTTGGTCAAGGAGGAAAGTACTGCATTATCCATGTCAGGACTGTGAAATGCATAATGTATTTTTCTGAAGGAGAAGCCGGGCTGACTGGAGATTTTTATTTTGTTTTACATTTTTCAGTAAACTTGGATCAGTTGTCCAGCAGTTTGATTGACTGATGCAGCTTCTGTTTGGTATGCATCCAAATGTACTTGTTTATTGTGCGCTCCTGTTGTTTTCCATAAATCTCTCAAGCCTTAGGTACCAGCAGCTGCACCACTATATGAATGTAAAACAATGCATCTGCTGTGTAAGAATGCAAAATCTCTTACACAAAAGGAGAAAGTAAAGGCAAAAAGTGCAAAATTATTAGCAGAATTTTGGCACCTGTGGATATTGAATAACATTTAGGCTCCTGTATGTCTTAAGTCACTTTCTGAAATTAGGCTCTGTGAAAATTAGCTCCTTAATGCCTTTGAAACACCTAGGAAAGGTTGATGAAAATTTTTTATGCAGTTTTAGGGCTTGGGAGTTTTTTTCTTTCTGTTGAGTCCCAAATGGTATTTGGATTGCATGCCTTGGCTTGGTTAGCTTGCTAGTGGATAGGATATTTGAGAACAGATGTTGGACTGGACAACTAGTAACGGATAGAAGGTGAGATGGCAACAGTTTGTTTCTGATTCCTTTTCCAACATCTGGTTTCCACAGGGAGGGGAACTGTTACTGCGAGGACTTACAGACAGATGCAGGGTTGTAGAGAAACCGCTGACGCCAAAAACTGTACAGAATTTCCCTAGAATCTGTCCTTAAATGTCATGTGTGTGTTGTGACTGTAACTCTGACAGATGCAACAGAGCCCAGAGCTCGACAACCCTTTCTAAAGGGTGCCATTAGGCACATGGAGTAACAAGCTTTGAGTAGTCTTACGGGAAGTCATTATAGGTATTAAATTGGTACCCAGGTGTTTGGTGTACAAGCGTCTCTTCTCAGAGATGCAGAAATTCTTATCAGTTATGTTAACTAATAACCATTGGTTTTAATTTTAAAAAAATGCAGTCTTTATCAACACTGAAAGTGGCTGAAAGCAAGGGAGAGGACCACCAACTGAGAAACAGAAGGCTCCATGTGCACCTTTTTGTTTGTTTGTTTGGGTGGGATTTGTTTTACAGAGTCAAGTAACTTAATGTGACTTGTCTGATTATAATTCTTCCCCAGGAGCTCTGCATTGTGAACAGGCAGTTTTAGAGGGCTCCCACTTGGCATGGTCGTAACTTCTCTTCTTTGCAGTTGTAAAATGCGATCAGTGAGTTGTAAGGTTTAGTGGTGAAGCAGGTCAGGCTGGCCAGTGATGGGGTTGGACTGTGGCTGCCGAAACTCTACAGCGTGGCAAAATATTAAAGATGTGTTCGTCATGCACTGGGCACTTCTAACCTTCCTTTTTTCAGTGATAAGCACATGAAGTGTAGGCTTTTTCTGTTTGTAAACTTACCCTTATAAAAAATTATTTAGTTTTATGCATGGTACATAGACATTCATCACTTTATGCCCTTACTCTCAGCAAAAGCCCTTTTCTTTGTTTTAGTTAATCATCCCAGTTATTTTCACAAAGCTTTTCTTACTCTTTCGTAGTTTACCTTTGCAGTATATGAGCCAACTAAAAACAGTAGCATCTGCTTAAAAGAAGGATTTGAAAACATTTGAATATATTCAATACATTTGAATTTTCTTTATTTCTCTGCTTATTTCTTGAGTTGTGAGTAGCTGTGTCCTCACAGAGGATAGACATGTTTTCTCTTCCATTTAAATTAAACAAAACAAAAGCTGAGATAGTGATCTTGGAGCTGAAATTTTCTGAGGTGAGTTCCATAGAACCATAAGACCTGGCCACATTTTATATATAAATATGGTCATTTTCAGAGAACAGGCAATCTGTGAAAGAAACTTATGAACTTCTGCATGGCAAAGCAACTCATAGGCTTTTCTAGCTTGTGCATACAAGGAAAATTAGGAGACTGAGGAATCAGCCTGGTGAGTACACTGGAGAAAATGAGGCCTGTCAGTATACAGATGTAATGGTCACTAACGCTGTGAAGCACTTGGATGCGGAGTGTCCTGTGACTTAGATGCTTATTAGCTTCTTGCTAATTGCCATTGATAGTACATTTAAATTACTATGCCAGTTTTCTGACTACATTATACAAGTTTTAATCTAGTCTTTACTGATTTTACTGATCAATTTTGTGCTGCAGCAATGTTTTATGAAGTCTTATTTGCTCATGAGAAATTTATTTGGCATGGGGCTGTGCGACTTTCCAAGATCATTTCTGCGGTGCGCTGCATACTGCGCCTGTCCTGTGGTCGGGTGAGGGAATACCCAAGCCAATTCTAAATGAATTAGGTCACGCTGGGGAAGCAGTTTAGCTGCAGCAGCACAGAGCTCAGCAAAAGCCAATTAATCTGCCTGCTTTCATGAGTACTGCTCTGCCTGCCCTGCTCCCTGAAGAAATAAAGCAATTTTGTCCATCTTCTACCAAGTAACTCTCATGGGCCCCTTTTTCAGCGTAATTTACGTGTATTAATCACAGTCCAGTTTTCTTCCGTCTGTCCTTATTGCATTATTCTAATCTGATTTGAGTGACAAATCGAACAACAAAAGCACAAAGTTCAAGGTCAAAAAAGGATCTTTTGGGCCTTGAGAATATCTTCAAAAGTAAATAAAGAATAAATCTGTAGTGTAATGAATCTGAAGAACTTATATCACCATAAAGTCACTCCAGGAAAAGAACTGGGTTGCTGTCTTCTATAAACTTCTGTTAGTGTGTTAAACTTCCCTAATGAGCTTTTCTCATTATTGGCTAATTAAGCAAAGTGTTCTGTTTTCTTATTGCCCTTATGCTCACAAAGCTCCTTTCAGTACCCGTGTTCAACATGCCCTTTAGAAAATAAATTTGCTTGTTTTTCTAGTCTTCCATGTAAGTCTCCTTTCTGCATCATCTGATTAAATAGAGGCTTCGAGTCTGTTGCATAGAATAGTAACATTAGTTTTGACCCAAGGGCTTAGCTAGAAGTGAAGGTTCTGTGAAATTAGCGGTTAGGAGGACACACTGGTAATACCCAGCTATATTTGATGCAGTTATGGTTACAAAAGAAGGAGCAAAATCTCTTGTCTGAACAGGACACATCAAACTAAAGGGAGTTGTTCACGGCTCCAGCACTAGAGCTGCCAGAGAAGAGCCTTTCCTACCACTTTTTCCTAAACTCATAGTCTGTGTTTTTCTTCCTTTGATACGCTCCTTTGGCGTTGTCTTACTGCCACGCTCTCACAGAGCTTGCCAGAACTTCATGTACGCTGTGTGCTTTCCTCTGCTTTGGAGGGCCAAAGGTCTTCGGTTCTGTCATATTGATCTCACTCTCCCCTTAAATGAAGAACAACCAGAGTACTTTCCTAACCTGTAAGTCTGTCTTTTTCTGATGTTCCATATAACTGAGGCTAAAATAGAATACTTGATTTAATCTAGCCATTAGAAAAACTATTAACGGCACCAAATGTTACAGATGTTCTCAGATGGGCAAAATATTTCCCATTTCTCAATATCTGTGTCACTGCTGATAGATTTTCTTAATCCACTTTGCACAGCTGTAGCAAATTACTATTTTTTTTTTCCTAACACATACTTTATGCTTGCAAATGCTCTTGAAAAATCACCGAGAGCTCTGTGGGAGCTGCCATTGTAGTAATTGTAAACAGTTGAAGAAAATTATGCTGTCATGCTGTCTGTTCCAATTAAACTCATAATATTTTTGTATGGGGTATACAAATCTATATAGTAAACTGGAGAGAATGGGTGCTTGATGTTTCTATTAAAAGGCAAATTGTATTTCTTCATGGCATAACTTGAGAAAAAATGTAAGCAGTCAGCCTCTTTTTCTAACATGAAAATGCACTAAAATACAAATTTAACAGTAAACCGTGATCCAAAAATACCACAAAGATTTTACCTTTCCATCACAATCACAAAAGCATCTTTTCCAGTTACATCAAACGCTGTCTGAAAGTGAAGGACCAGCATGTACAAATGGGATGAACTTCATCTGCATGGGCTAGCACATCACGCTGCTCGCTGCCCAGTGCCTCCTGGCTGTCTTTTCTTAGTGCTCGTAGCAAGAGCGGGACAGTGTCTGACCAGACAAGGCACAAGGTGTGGTGTCCATTTTCATGTTTAGCACAGTTGCTGTTCCACTTTGATTATCCAAAGGAGAGGTTTCCTGGCAGAGCAGAGCACACTGACCCTGAGACTTTTGCAGACATTTAAAATACCACTGCCACATTTCTCTCACCAGCAACTGTCACAAAATGGGAAGTCACATTCCAGCCTGGGGTTTTTTATACACAAATAAGCAGTAGAAGGTAGAGGGAAAGGAGCATGGAGGGAGAACAGATCTTGAACAATCTGATCCTCAATCCCAGATTTCCTGTATGAATTCATTACAAAGCACTGGAACAATTTGGAATTAAAATTATTTCCATGTGGAATCATTTTATTGGCTGTCAGCTGATTTAAGCACAGTGCATGCTGGCACCTCTCACTTTCATCACTTGGTTTTGTAATCTTTGAGAAGCAGTATAAATATCCTGGCCAGACCACACGCGCCTCAGAATGTTGCATGGCCTGTGAAAAATCCCGTCGGCATCTCAGGTTAGTTCACGATGGGCGAAGGCCTCAAATCAAATACATTAGTTGTGTCCAAGAAATTTGCTACAAGGAGGACAAAAATAAACGGATTGGAGTTTTAATTCTTTCAAACTGGTTTACCACGCATGTAATGGACGGTGTGCTACACGGGGACTGTGCCATGGCATTCAGAGACCCCCGTCTTTCAGAGCTGCTTTGGTAACACCTTCAGCCCGTGCTTCATTCCTCAGTGATGGTACGCTCCGTGGTCTTTAAAGCCTAGAAGTACCCATCGAAATGGCTGAAATGTCCTGAATTGGTGGCACATCCTGCACACCAATTAATTTGTTTACAAAGACCGTTTTTGGAAAAAAGAGAAGAAAACCGTCACTGGTACCAGTGACTTGACAAAACATACGTTTACTGGTAAAACACATGGAAGGTCAAATCAAAATGTAAGCTATCCCTGCCTGCTGCCTGCACATGGCAGGTGAAGCAAGTGAATAGGTCTTATATCATTCAATATCTGACCTACTCTCTGATCCTTTTGAATCCTTAAAAGATTATGTTAAGAAGTGTTGTTCATTTCTTATATTTTGCTGCAAATGATTCTTTGACTTTACATACGTTTCATTTAATGGCCATAGGCAGGGAAAACAGAAATTAGCGCAACAGATGAAAGGCACTGAATAGGACACACAGTCATACGATTAACTTAGCTGATATATGCTGATTAATCTAATTCACCTTATTCATCATAGTAGAGTTAGATTTGTATTATTATTGTGATAATTAATTTTATGTTGTTATGGAGGAGATATCATTTAGTAATGTCCAGTTAGACACGATGTATTTTTGGTGGCTGTGTTTCACAGCAACAAAATACCTCTGCTCTCCCCCATCCCAGTTCTGTGGACATCTGAATGGGAGAATGGGGAGGAATGGTCTCTAGTTTGCTCAAGAAAGAAACGTTTATCCTCAAAATTGCGATTTCTTAAGAAAATGTTAATAAATAGTGTGTTTTGTTTTACTTGGGTATTTTGCCCTGGAGTGTGTTTAATTTTGTTAAAGTCAGCCTAATGGACTGTAAGAAAATGAAAATGTGCAGTTGCAGAGCAGCTAATGAGACTCCATCACAGTGACACCGACTGCAAACCAGGCTGACTCGGGCTGTGTGCCTTTTTTTTTTTTTTCATGGCATTTGGCATATCTGTCTGTCTTCAGCTCGTTATATTAGTGCTTAATATATGACTATCGCTGACTGAGAATACCTTCCAGAAGTAAGGTTCACGTTCCAGGCCTCAACCTGTGTGAATTCTGCAACAAACATTTCTTCTCCAGGTACCGTGGCAGTTGGTAGGCGGGTATTTAACAACTCATGTAATTACTCTGCGTGTATTTAAACTTGCTTAAATGGCATAGAGAACAGGGAAGAGAAGTCAACGAGACATCAAAATTGCTATTGTAAGTTGTCCAAACAATCTAAACAGCATTAGCAAAAATAATACGTAAAAGAAATACAGAAGAAAGTATTTATATTATGATGGTCTTGTGCAGCAGTGTTCCGCATCTGCACAAAAGGCAGAGGCAAGCACAGTGTATGACTGCATTTCTTGTATGACTATATATATACATAACCTGTCATAATCACAACATGGTTTTGTAAAAGTTGCTTTTAAAAATGCAATCTTAAGACCTCTGTCTTGGATTTTTGTATTCCATTCTAAAACCAGAATATTTTTACTCTGAAAATCATTCCTCGGTGCAAAACTTGGGTATGGAAAAGAGTTAGATCTTGAACTGTTTTGATTTATTTTATCTGGAAGTTGTCACACAAATATGATGGGAGCACATTTTTTCTGTTAAAAATGTTCTCTCCATTTAATAATTCTACCTAAAATCCAGTTAGTGGGGCAGAAATTTCCTTCCTAGGCAAAAGGGACCTAAGAAAAATCTCCAGATTCATTATGACAGTTTTCTCACAGCTGGCCCGGTAGTGGAGCGAGCAACTATGCCAGCCAGCACAGTCCTTAGTGTACCTGTTGGGATGAAATTGCACTTCTGGTGGCAGATCTTGTATTCTTCTCTCCCTTGAAGAGCCTGACTCAAAGGTGCTGGGGTGCTAGTCAAAGCTTTTTCCCTCTTTTATTCTTGCTCGATGGGGTTTTTTTTGATTTGTTTCTGGTGATTCTGGCAGCACCAATAGGTACATGGTATAGTGTTGGCTCTTTTCGTGTGCTGTGTTTTATAGGAATGTAGGAGGTGATGGTAGGAGCAGTGATCGGGTTTTTTTAAAGGTATTTGAACACCATTGTTTGAGTGAATATATTGCTGATCTAGCAGAGTAATTGATAGATGTTCCAATGTCTGTCTGGAAGTTACAGCTTTATAGAATGATGGCCTGGGAAATATGTCAGAGAGATATCATGGAGTCTATAAATACTTCAAGTGGATAAATATAAAGGAAAGGTAAGAATGATTGAAGCTGAAAGATATGTTGGCACAAGAATGAATGTGTTGAAATTGGTGCAGTATGAATTTAGACTGAAAATCAAAAGAAAATTCTTATACATTAGAAAAATCAGGTTCTGCATCTCAGAGCCTAAGACGTATCTAAGACCTCAACTGGTCAACGTAGTTACTATGGTGGTACAAGTGACTCAGATTCACTGCCTTGTGGTTCCATTCCTGCCATGGTTGCTGGACCTCTGTAGAAATTTTCCACGTGTGAGTATGCAGACTCCAGCTTTGGGTGCCCTGCTTGCTTGCTGCTAATACAACTGTTTGACCGAAGTAGGAGTAGTCGTCTCAGCAAAATGGGTATCTCACAGCAAATCTAGGAGTGTCCAAGCTAACCTGATCTACCTAGCACGAGCAAGAATAGCAATATCATGGAGGAACCAGCTGCAAGACCACGAGGTGTTCCTAGGCTGTGATAATTCATGCATGGTTGTTCTTCCATGTTGCAATAACGACACGCAGGTATACCTCCTGCTGACTAGATGACTGTGTAAATGTAAGGCTAGGTGAAAAAGTCACTCGTCTCTCTTACAATGTAGATGTTGCTCCAAAGAAATAAAATTTTCAGGAGAGCTTAAGAAGTATGAGCCTAAGACCATTTTGAAAGTGACTTCAGCTTTGTTTTCAAAGGTAAAGGTATCGGGTTTTGCATTTCAGAAAGGTATTTAGGTGCCTAAATGTGTTTTTGACCATGCACTAGCCTCTTTTATGTTGTATTTAAGGGAAGAAAATCATTAATCCTCAATGGCAAGTGCAAATGGCAAATGAAATATAGAGACTGCTTTTCAGCTTCAAATATTCTTGAAAGTTAGTTATATGTAGTGCACAGCTGCTGAAAAAGGAGGGGACTACAGTTTGCAATGGACAACTGTTTTCCTTTGAGAAAACCAATATTGCTGCTGCTGTTCTCTGATATTAAGGCAAAATGCTGAATTCTTCACAAACCTCTCTGAAAAAAACCTTTGTTTCTATCTGCACACCTAACAGAGGTAATGGTATTATAGCAATAGTAGGAAGTACTTTTTCATTGATATCAGCTTATTTCCAGGGTATTTACTGGCCCTTTGTAAACCTGCTCTGAAATGTAAATACCTGTTTCTGATGCTGCTGTCAGCTCGAGCAGCAATACGGTCCCTTCTGTAACACAGATTTCAGACCGCATTTGATGTAATGGACGGAGGAAATGGCAGGATGAGATTGTTATTCTGTTCAGCATTTTAGGGAGAAAGACCGCTTCTTGTAAATGCGATGAAGGGAAGAGCTGAGGGAAGAGCTGCAGCCAGAGTCCCAGGAAATACAGATACTATTTTGTAGGAGCCTTACAGCTCCTTTGAAGAGCAATATTCCTCCTTCTTTAAATGTGCTGGAAAAGGGAGGATTTGGGTCAGAAGCCTACTCTAGACCTCTCTTTTCTGCTGTTTACTGACACATCCATGCTCCGAAGAAAAAAGTAGCTTGTTTAACAATCTGATTAATGAATTTGGGTTAGCGTGATGTGGGTGAGATCTACTCACTGAACACAAACCTGAGGCTGCCTTTGTCACTGCTGTCTGGCATCTTCATGCCGTCAGAAGGGGACTTGACTTTCTCGCTGATTATAGCCCCTCCAAAAGCTCCTTCTCAACCCTGCCACGAACATGACTGTAAAACAGATGTGTAGCTAGAGGAAAAAGAAACAATACTTGGAATTCTCAGTTTTGAGACCGTATACATGTGAAATAAAAATTTAATTTTTTTATTTTTTTTTACATGACTCCGCTAGCTTGCCAAAGTTTGCTGTGAAATCACAGTTTTCATCTCAGGTCAGCAACAATTACTCTTCAGAGGGGTTTGGAGCAGGCACTGGAAAATTGTGGTCCTCAATTTTGACACCTTTTTGCCATCTTTCAGGCTAATTTTCCTACTTGATCTTATTCTGTACCTGTAATTCTGACCCTCAAGTGAAGTATAAATATATTGGGAATCACAACAGAAGTGTATCTTTTTCTCTTTTTCCCTTCACTGTCTTAAGGTTTGTGAACATTTTGCAGTGTGTCTGACACTTTTATAACTATTTGCTCTGTAATATTGCCACTGCAAAAAAAGGAATTTTCCATGTAAGCTCCCAGCCCAGTAACTGTGGTCTTGTCATTTGAGGGGTCACCTGCCAGTTTGTGCCTCCATTTATAGCAGGCTGCATTGGCAGATAAAATGCAAGTCCATTTGATAACCCAGTGCTTTTCTCACCTTGCTGTGGTCAGTGTAACTGTATTCGTAAATGAATGAATTCGTGACACAGTTTCATTTAGCAAAAATAAAATAAAAATATATGCAGGTAGCAGCTTTGTTTAATTTACTCCTGAAATGCTGATATATTATGTGTTTCTCTTGTAATTTGAAATAATTTCTTCATGTTGGGTCATATACACCTTTAATTTTATGACTTGCTAAAAAGAGAAGACCGTTCGGTAAGGTATCCTGTATTTCTGCTAGAAATTGCTTGTAATGTTTTCTAGAGATTTTATTGGATTTACATGTGAGATAGTTCTTACTTCATGACCATATACACATCTAATTTCTCAAAGTAGTACGTTTCAAGGAGGTGAAACCTATTTCATCTGAGTAGCAGATTATCCAAAGACTGTATTAATTGAAGCTGCAGCAGTTCACTCATTTTCCTCTTGTACAGACCTTGGTTCAAAACTCATTTAGATCTCATGTAAAGGTGATTTCCATACTGCTGACTATAATTCATCAAAGATGAGAGAAAAAAACAGGTGGTTTTAATATTTGCTTTATATTTACTTTTTAGAGATAGAAATGCTTGGGACAGTACAGGAACAGTTAACACATTTTAATCCCGCCTAGGTATATACCTACCGTCTGTAGTGGGTAGATGATGGTGTTTACCCCGCACTTGAATGGCAGTTGTGCCGGGTCAGCCCTTGCAGAGCCAGACCTGCCCAGCAGCATGGTACCTACTCCGTTGGCTGAGCTGGTTCACAGATCTTGTGCATTGCCCAGGTTGTGAATTAAGGTGCAGAGGTGGGACAAAGTGTGGTGAAGGCAAACTTCCCTTTCCACATTGATAATTTGTGAAAGTTCAATAGTCTATGAGGAAGTAAAACATTTTGACTTGAGCTCACAGCTTTGCTCTGAGCAAAGTCCTACTGATTTACAACAAACAAAAAAAATCCCAAACCCTGAGCGGGTTATAACATTATCTTATTTATTTTATTTCAGTTTTCTAGATCATTGTTCAGAACTTGTTTACTTACTGACGTACCTGGTTTGCTTGTACTGGAAAAGAATCCAGACCTTCCTTTTGCCCTGTTTTTGTTTGTCAAAATAATTTATGCCCTAGTCCTGTAAGGGAAACATTGAATTCCTCAATATTGTTAACATCTAACTGAGTGTAAAAAGAAGTTGTATCTTAAACCTGGAATGAAAAAGACCTGTGATGGGGGAATGTTCTCTGATATTTGTCCAGAACTTTTTAATTCTTTGAGGCCATTCAGTGTTCGTGTTATAGAGAAGAAATAAGAAGAAAGAAGTGCACTTTGGTCCTCCGAAGCACAGGCATCAGTGAGGTGCTTGCACAGGGCAGGCCCTAGGGGCTCTTCCAATCTTTCCTAGTGGCTATCTTTTGCTTTTTTTCTGTGAAGTCCCTTAACAAATGATCCCCACATTCATTTAAACTGCTTTGCCTAGCTTTTAAATAATCAGTGATTTGTGTTTATGAAGGTCACAGAATGAATTCTCCTCCTTTTTGCATTTGGGTTTTTTGTTTTTATATGCGGCTCTGCGAGGGTGCTGCAGTAATTTGTGAGTTGACTTGAGGGCCAGATGTAAACCGTCAGTGCTGCAGGTATCAGCACATAGGTACCATTCTGGTTGGTTTGGTCTACGTTTGATCCGTGCCTAAGCAAAGTATTTGTTTGAATGGGTCTGACAAGAGAGGTTATGTTCAATGAGTTTAGTATTTCTGTATATGGGGCCCTTTGGCACTATTCTCACATTATATTCATAACAATTAATTGCAGTGTATCGCTATATACAAATGAGGGCAAATAGCAGCTTTAATTTTGCTGCCCTCGCTGTAGGCGATTTTGAGTTGTGTGCACATCATACACTCTTGTTCCAACATGCTATTTTTTATTGCTGTTGATAGCAGGTAGTAGTTCTTTCTATCATAGCCCTGTGTCTGCTTCCAGTCTCATAGATGATTGATATTATTCATGCCAATCTTTAACATTTTTAGACCACCTGTGTGGTGCGTGTTTGTACTAGTTAATGCTGGTTTAATGTATTTATACTAGTGAAGAACTTGAACACCTGCAAGTATTCAAACACAAAAGCAATTAAATAATTTTTCAGATTGTTATCTACATATCAGAAGTCATAAATTCATGTCATGTATCCAAAAATTGCACAAGATGCTCAGACTCTGTGAGGAAGATCTGATGGTCGTTTTTCGCCATTCATTATTGCTGCTATTTGTTTGTTTACTTCATTAGCCTGTGGCTTCTAAGCAGAATAGATTTCCATAAGCTTTCCATAAACAAGGCAGTTTAGGCATGGGAAAAAACCATGATTCCATTTGCATGTACTCTATCCAACTGCATGGTATGGGGAATTATTTATTACACTATCTGTAGGTTAATAAACACATGTTGGTCTGATGTTGTCAGGGCATGTGTGCCAACACCCACAAATAGAATTGGCATCATTTGAACTGTTACAGCTCCACGTGAGAGATACATTTACTTGGTGCCTCGATAATACACCTCAAGTCCTTAGTTTTCACATCTCAACAAATCTCGTCTCATTATCTCCCTTCAAAAATCCTACGATTCAGGCACAGTGTACACTGCAGAGCTGTTGTCCAAATCAGTGTGCTTCTCCAGCATACCTGGCTTAGTATTGATTAGCTTGAGCAAATTATTCCCAGATGTCAAGAAGGGATTTTTAACTTAGAGAAAAACAGAGCTCTTCTGCTCCCATCTGCTGTTTGTGGTTTGATACCATAAATCGGCAGACAATTAGTAGTGTATTTCCATGAAGACTGTTCATACATTGCGCCAGCCTCACAGGACAGGGTCTGGGGAAAGCATCTGATGGATGGCTTGAGAGAGCACTCAAATTGGGGTACTGAAGTGTTCCTTTCTCCTATGAGGAAAGGCTGAGGGAGCTGGGCTTGTTCAGCCTGAAGAAGAGAAGGCTGAGAGGGGACCTTATAAATGCTTATAAATATCTTAAGGGTGGGTGTCAGGAG